>ERZ857840.1608-NODE-1608-length-24918-cov-4.558903_pt1 | contig 24918 bp, 31 predicted proteins | sample MGYA00519760_ERZ857840 | MGnify/ENA primary metagenome ERZ857840 (study PRJEB31778, sample SAMEA3449371) | human gut metagenome | biome: human gut; feature: human-associated habitat; material: faeces | place: United Kingdom | collected 2010/2012 ... | reverse complement strand
CACTGCTCTGATTTTATTTTCAAAAATGTCCTATTTGATATTGCAATTTAGAATCAGGATTTTTTCACCGTTTTGAAGAAGAAAGCTGTTGTTGGCTTCGCTTATGTAATTCATATTCACCAGATAGCTTTGATGACAACGAAGGAAGCGGGGGTCTTTCAGTTCTTCTTCCACCTCTGTCAGCTTCTTGTATATATTGTACTCGCGCCCGTCCGAACGATGTATAGTACACTTATTATTACTGCTTTCGACATACATGATGTCGTTATAAGGAATATAGACATATTGCGCCTTTTGCTTTATCTTATAGCTGTTACACTGATATTCGGGTAAATAGCGGTCCAATGTACGCCTGATATCATTAAGGCTGTACGGTTTGAGAATATATCCTGATGCATATACATCATAGCTCTCTAACGCATAATCGGCAGATACTGTGCAAAATATGATCTTTCCCTTATATTGAATCTCCCGAAGCTTCTGAGCGATGCTCAGACCGAAGGAATCGCGCATGAACAAATCAAGGAAAATGATATCATACTCAATCTCTTCCATGACATCGTAGTAAAGGCTTATCCCTCGATCGTACAGGGTAAATTCACAGCTTATGGAAGTACCCGAGAAATACTTCTTCAGCAGTGATTGAAGGAAATTCCGTTCAAGTTCATTATCATCGCAAATCGCCAAACGCATATTCAGGTCACCCCCCTTTCATGACAATGGACAGCTGCGCTTACCGGATCGCGTACAGTTCGTCCTCGACAATATTTTCAAGATGAATAGGATCAACATCGTTGTCATTAAGCCTGGTGGACAATGATTTCAACCATGTAAGGTCGTCCGAGATGTCATTTACACAGCACTGAATTTCCAACACACCGTTTGAGAGAGAGCAGGCACAAATACCATATGCAGTATTCTTGTCGCTGTTTTTGTCAGTAGACACATCGTTATTTCTGATTACAACATAGTTTGCCATTTTGAATTACTTCCTACTCTTTTATAATATTCGGAAAATCGCTTTGCGAAACGGTTAATTTCGTAAAACTCATTTTCTGTATGATATTATAACAGGTTCGGCAATAAAATGCGACAAATTATGATTTCGGCGATGATATTGAAGAAATCGGTCATGTGAACACCTTAAATATGTCAAACAAAGACGCTTAATTGCTGTTTTTCAGGTTATGAATCGCCCGAAGTACGCATTTATATTCATTCGCCAAGCGCCGCAGAGAGGACTTTGTCGGAAGAAAACCTTCGCGTAGCTTTTCGCAAATAGTTGCTGTAGTGTCACCCAGTCTCTTGAATCCGAAATTGTAGCTGATGCCTTTCAAAGTATGCGCAGCACGAAAGGCTCCTTCTCTATCGTTTTTTTCCAGGCTTTGCAGCAGTTCGAAATATGAGGGGTCTTCATCAAAAGCGAGTGCAAACGTTTTCACAATATCGATATCTTCCAGGCGCTCGATAATGTCAGACAGGTCTCCACCAACCGCCTCGTAAAATTCTTCGATTGTCATTTTTGATGCAGTTGCTTTTCTCATACAATAACCATCCTTTCAAAACGCAATAGCAATTGCTTTTGCACCCAATAATTCTTCGGTCGTATCCTTTTTCTGGTGTGTCAAATACACTCCCGAATAAGTATTATAACATTTTAAAGGTAAAAATTCAATATGTCGAAAGCGATTTTCACAATATTTTACACAAAAAACAAAGCAAAATCGTCATCTGTACCATTTGGGCATCGGATTTACTCAGAAAAGCATGTATCGCTAAACATAAAGTAAAATAAAGCGGAAAACTTACCGCTTTCCGCTTCATTGCATCGCCCTCCGCAACAGACATTCAGATCTTCGCAAGGAAATTTTTTCCGTCATACGATTGAATTCTTTTTCGGTAATCACTGCTTTTTCAAAAAGATAACGGTTAAAATAGCTGAGCCAAAGGTCCTCCGCCAGCAGCTTTTCTTTCATTTCATCCGCCGATTTCTGAGACAATGAACATCTACGCCTTCCCTTCAGACTCATTTTCAATGGTATATTTGACCGACTTTATGCAGATTATTCAGGAACACGAAGAGATATTATGAGCACAGAAAAACTGTTGACTTTCGCTCGCGATTCTGCTATTATGATAAAAATACAAAGGTGAAGCTCATTCATCTTTTTCAGCTGACAGTAAGCGCGTACTTATATGTAATAAACCGCATATGCTCTCTGCCGGTTCTGCTTTTTCTGCTGCACACTTTTGTTCGTGCGGGTGTCATGATGTTGACCATCTGTCCGCCGATAGAACCTGCCTGCTTTGCAGTGAGATCGCCGTTATAACCCTGCTTGAGGTTAACGCCGACATCGCTTGCGGCTTCCATCTTAAACTTATTGAGAGCTTCTTTTGCTTCGGGAACAAGAGACTTGTTAGACATTGTATTTTTCTCCTCTATGATTTTGATTTTATCTTCAAAGGCTTTTGCCTCGACACTATTATGCTTCAAACCGTAATATATATTAATGTTAATTTTTTCCAAACGGAGGGTATATAAATGATTTATGAATTGCAAAGCAAAATTATGAAGCTCAAGCGCGAAAAGGATGTCTGTATCCTTGCACACAGCTATCAGGGACATGAGATTCTCGAAATAGCCGATTATGTAGGCGACTCATATCAGCTTGCCGTCAAAGCTGCCGAAGCTCCGCAGTCGACACTGCTCATGTGCGGTGTGCGCTTCATGGCAGAAACCTGCAAAATTCTTTCTCCGTCACGCAGGGTTCTTCTGGCTCACCCTGAAGCCGGCTGTCCTATGGCTGAACAGATGGACAAAGAACTTATCGAAGGCGTCAAGGCTGCAAATCCCGATTACGCTGTCGTATGTTATATCAACACAACAGCAGAGCTGAAAACCGTTTGTGATGTCTGTGTGACATCTTCGTCTGCTGTAAAAATCGTCCGAAATATGCCTCAGAAAAACATACTCTTCATTCCCGACTGCAACCTCGGTTCATATGTGCAAAAGCAGGTACCCGAAAAGAACCTCATGCTTCTTCACGGAGGCTGCCCCATTCATGCATCCGTAAATGCAAAAGAAGCTGCTGAAGCTAAGGCAAAGCACCCCGGTGCAGAGCTGCTCGTACACCCCGAATGCACACCCGATGTAATTGAATATGCAGATTTCGTCGGATCGACAAGCGCAATCATGAAACATGCAATTACAAGTGAATGCAGGGAGTTCATAATCGGCACGGAGCTTTCGATCGTCGAACACCTGCAGTACGAATGCCCCGATAAGAATTTCTATCCGCTTTCAAGCAAGCTTATCTGCAAGAACATGAAGCTGACAACGCTCACTGACGTATATAATGCCGTTGCAGGTAAAGGAGGAGATGAGATCATTCTCTCCGATGAAACGATGGTCAGGGCAAAGCATTGCCTCGACGAGATGATACGCCTTGGATAACCGTGTACTTGTCGCCCTGAGCGGTGGCGTCGACAGCGCGGTTTCCACCGTATTGCTGAGACAAAGCGGATTTGAGCCGTGCGGAATACACTTCGTCATGCACGGAGCGGACAGTGATGCGGATTCGGCGGCGGAAGCGGCAAGGCGTATGGAAATACCGTTGCAGATGCTCAACCTTACCGACGAGTTTGACAAAACCGTAATCGGATATTTCGTTGACGCATATAAAAGCGGTCTCACGCCGAATCCTTGCGTCTTCTGCAACAGAAACATGAAATTTGCACATCTTTTCGCCACCGCAGACAAAGAAGGCATTGATAAGGTCGCAACCGGACACTATGCCCGCATAGAAAAATGCGGTGCTGAATACCTGCTCAAAAAATCACTTAACGCCGCAAAGGATCAGAGCTATGTTCTTTATTCCCTGCGTCGTGAATGGCTGAGTCGTCTTATGTTTCCGCTCGGAACGCTCACAAAAGACGAGGTACGCGAGCTGGCACACGGCGAAGCTCTCCCGAACGCGGACAAACCTGACAGTCAGGATATATGCTTTATCCCCGACGGTAATTATACTTCGTTTATCGAAGCCCGCTGCGGTCATGTCAAGGAAAGCGGCAATTTCCTTGACATGAAAGGAAATGTCATCGGTCGGCATGACGGAATCATGAATTACACGATAGGTCAGCGACGTGGTCTTAAAACCGGATTCGGCGAACGGTTGTATGTGGTTTCCAAAAACTCCGCTGACAACACCGTCACACTCGGCCACAACAGCGATCTGTTCGGCAAACGCCTTTCCGCCTCATCCGTAAACATTCTTGTCGGCAATACTTTGCCCGAATCAATGCGCGTATGCGCAAAAGTCAGGTACAGTATGAAAGAACAGCCGGCAACGGTGTTTTTCGAAGGAAATAAAAGAATGACCGTCGAATTCGATGAACCGCAGCGTGCTTTCACTTCCGGGCAGTCGGTCGTGCTCTACGACGGCGACACCGTAATCGGCGGCGGAATTATTGAGTAGTGCCGATTGACGTCAAGCGATCATAATTCATGTTTTTCGACATTGCACTGCGTATTTTGACGTTTTGCTCACCTCTGAAGAAACCGGGCGTTTCAATCCTATCAAGAATAACAAAAAAAGCGGCTAAAAGTATTGACAAACTGTTTCTCCTGTGTTATATTAATGTTGGCATGCAGTGTTAACTGCAAAAATACTTAAGGAGACCAGTTTTATGAAAAGAACCCTGTCACTCGTTCTTGCCGTAATGCTTGTTTTTGCCTGCTTCGCAGCATTCGCAGTAAACAGCAGCGCGGCTTCCTATGTCACTGACGGTCTTGTCGCAAACTACGACGCTTCAAAGATCGCCAACGGTGAAACAACTTGGACCGACGATTCCGGCAACGGCAATGATATCGTCGATATGCCCAACACCGATACCTGCTTCTTCAAAGACGGCGGTTATCACCTTGATTCCGTTAGAATTGACCTGCCCGACGCAATCGATACCGTTATGGGCGGCGAAGAATTCACTGTTGAAATGCATCTTCAAGATGTCGTTTCCCTTGCAACCAGCTTCAACACCTTCATCAACTGCCCGAGCGACGATTTCTCGCTTTTCCGCAGAGTGAACAATGACAATCTTGAAATCAAGCTTCATCCGAACGCAAGACCTATGGTTGCAGACGGTCTCAACCTTCTTCAGGATTCCACTGTTACAGTAACCTTCAAGGTCGGCGAAAAGTCCTGCCTGTATGTCAACGGTGAGCTTGTTTCCGAAGCAGACGCAAGCACCGCAAAACTCGCAAACACATCCGGCATGTTCTTCGGTCACAACGACGCATCCAGAAACTTCACCGCTGTTTTCAAGGCAATGCGTTTCTACAGCAAGGCTCTCAGTGCTGACGAAGTCAAAGCAAACTATGCTGTTGACACCGCAAGCGAATCTGGTACTCCCGTTGAACCTTCTCAGCCCGACACACCTGTTGTTCCCGAAGCGCCCACCACAAAGGGCGAAAACCTCCTCGCAGGTCTCAAGTACACATCCGACGGCGTTGTCAGGATCGGCGGATACAGCGATTGCGCTGATGAAAACACCTGCAAATACCTTCTCACCGACGGCACATGGAGTGCAAGAGGCGACGAAGACGGCATAATCGGCGGCTATGACACCAAGGGCGCCACATCTTTCGTTTTCGATCTCGGCAAAAAGACCGCTATCGCCGGATTCAAATGCGACGGCTTCTCCAACGACAGCTGGGGTATTTCCGTTCCCAATTCCGTTGAATTCCTCGTTTCCGATGACGGCGAAAACTACACCTCTGTCGGCGTGGTCACAGCTTCCGAAGGTCAGGATGTCGGCAACGGCTCATGGCTGAAATATGACTTCTCACTTGAAAAGGCAGTTTCCGGTAAATTCATAAAGGTTGTTTATACCTCCGCTGCATTCACATGGCTTTCCGAAATCGAGGCTTATGCGGCAGGTACCTCCGATCCCACCTCCAAGCCCGAAACTCCCGTAACTGCCGACAACGGCATCGTTGCTCTCGCAGTAATTGCTTCCATCGCGGTTGCAGGCGCAGTTGTCATCAAAAAATCCAGATAAGTTCATTTAACAGCTTAATTTTATGGAGCAGAAGTTTTCGCTTCTGCTCCATGTTTTTAAGTCGGTTTCAGGTTCGGCAATATAATAAGCTTATCAAAAACAAGGAGAATTGTATGCCGGTAAATACATATACATTCAGGCGAATCGAAAAAAAATATCTTCTGAACCGAGAAACATTCAATGCTTTCTTTTCTGGCATACGCAACCGTATTGTCGGCGATGAATACGGCAAAAGCACTATTTGCAGCGCTTACCTCGATACACCGGATTACAGGCTGATAAGAACATCTCTCGATGCTGAGGATTACAAAGAAAAGCTGCGTCTCAGAAGCTACGGAAAAGCAGCCGAAAACGGCACAGTGTTCCTTGAAATCAAAAAGAAATGCGGCGGCGTCGTTTACAAACGGCGTATTTCTACGCAATACACTTCGGCTATCGACTATATTACAAACGGAGTAGCGCTTCCGGATTCTCAGATACAACGCGAGATCGACTATGCAATGTCTTTTTACGGCAGACCGCGCCCCATGTCAGTGATATGTTATGAGCGTGAGGCGTTCTTTGTCTCGGAACTTCCCGCACTGCGAATCACATTCGATACAAACGTCAGATGCCGCCTTGATTCCACCGCGCTTACCGATCCGCCCGACGGTACGCTTCTGCTTCCGGATGACACTGTCATCATGGAGATCAAAACAGACGGCGCAATGCCTCTATGGCTGACCAACAGACTTGACTGCTGTGGAATTATACCTCATTCTTTTTCGAAGTACGGCACGGCATACCGACAGCTTATTGCAAACAAACGAACCCCATTTTAAGGAGAAACCGACATGTCTGACATCTTCACATCTATAATCGACGAAACACTCACGGCTCAAGCCTATCTCATATGTATCGCCGCGGCGCTCGCCTGCGGACTGATAACGGCATTCGCGGCCCTATACAAATCGCGGATCTCCAAGGGATTTTTCATATCACTTGTCCTCCTCCCCGTCATTGTTGCCACTGTGATAACAATGGTGAACGGGAATATCGGTACCGGTGTCGCAGTTATGGGGGCCTTCTCGCTCGTACGTTTCCGCTCAGCTGCCGGAAAAGCCAAGGACATCGTCTTAATATTCATTGCAATGACCGCAGGTCTTACCTGCGCCGCAGGATATGTTGTCATTGCGCTGATGTTTACGGCACTTGTCTGTGCAATAATGCTTGTACTTTCATCCTTCACGTTCCGAAACGAGCGCACACTTGATTTGAAGATCACCGTTCCCGAATCGCTGAACTACTGCGACGCATTCAATGATCTTTTTGAAAAATACACGAGCGAATGCCGCTTTGTCGGTGCAAAAACAACGGCAATGGGCAGTCTTTATCGGCTTTCCTACAATGTACGGCTGAAAAACAGTGCCGCAATAAAGGAATTCATGGATGATATACGTTGCCGCAACGGTAATCTCGAAGTCATGATCTCCGAGTCGGTCGCCCCTGCCGACGAGCTTTAACTGCATAAATCAACAAAGCGGACAGACTTTTTGCGTCTGTCCGCTTTGCTTATTGATTGCAAAGAACCACGGAGATAATGCCCACTGCAACAACTGAATCAATCAGTAATTCAAATGATATGGCAATTTTCAGAGAAGCCCAAAAAGTACTCAATTTCGGCTCAGATGGAACGCCGTTTTAAAATCTAAGCGGAACGTTGGTACTCTGCATCAAGCCGGAGGTTGTCACTCTAGTTCTGTACGAATGGTGAACTCGTCCGGAAGATTGAAGATTTCTTTTTTTAAAAAGATCGGATAAAAATACTCATCCTTCAATCTGTCAAACTCTAACCATTCGAATGTGTGTATATGCTTGCCTTCTGTTAGGATAAAGCTGTTGCCATTTTCCTGTAAATCTGTATCTGTGATGTCCATCAAAAAATAAATACACAGCTCATGATAACGAACGCCATCTGCATCTTCGGTAAAAAATGCTTGATTTAGCCACAATGGACGGGTAATCTTCAGAGTCACGTGAAGCTCTTCCCGAACCTCCCGTATCACAGCTTGCTCAGCCGTTTCGCCCATCTTAACCCTTCCGCCCGGAAGATAAAAGTATGGTGAACGTTCGTCGTGCATCGCCAGAATTTTATTTCCCGAAATTATCATTGCACATACTCTGTAATTAAACTTTTGGTTTTCCTGATTGAACGAAATATCCACACATTCCCCTCCTCAAATTATCTCGATATGAAAGCCTCACTCGACACAACTCCTTCGCCAATGGGCGGTGAAAAAACGACCGCCGAATCTTAATTGACATGACCGGGTACTCACGTACCGTGCCCCATATTCCTTTCCGCAGACAGCACCCTTCGAGGTGCTTTTTGCGTGCGATTTTCCACTGCATTTATACTACATTTCGTGGTAAAAATGTAGTATAAAGCGAAAAACAAAGCACACAACGAACGGAAAACAAAAGCTAAAACCTCTTGAAATCGCCGAGCTTTTCAGCAATTTCAAGAGGTTTTTAGATGGCGGAGAAGGAGAGATTTGAACTCTCGCGCCAGTTACCCGACCTACACCCTTAGCAGGGGCGCCTCTTCACCACTTGAGTACTTCTCCAAAAGGTGAACTGTTTTGAATATTCACTTAGCGCAGGCTCATCAAAGCAAGACAGCAGAAGATGAAATCAACTGCTTTGAAAAGATGGCGGAGAGAGTGGGATTCGAACCCACGGCTCATTGCTGAGTCACTGGTTTTCAAGACCAGCTCCTTAAACCGCTCGGACATCTCTCCGAATGCTCCGCGACACCTGACCGCTGTTTCGTATGATATCATACTTTCGAACGTTTGTCAATACCTTTTTTTGATTTGAGACAAAAAATCGTTTTCTCTGAATGCAAACCCTTTGCTACTGTTGCATTTACTTTGAGAATTTACGAAAATGAGCCGACTTTTTTCAAGACGGCTCATCAGTACTGATTTATCCGTTTTTATACGGCGGATTGTTCCTTAGCGGCTTTCTTTTTATAATAGTCATCTATCGCCGCTTTGACAGCCTCTTCGGCAAGAACAGAGCAATGTATTTTGGCAGGCGGCAGACCGTCAAGTGCTTCAACGACAGCCTTATTTGTCAGTTCGAGAGCCTGACTTATGGGCTTGCCCTTTATCATTTCCGTCGCCATTGAGCTTGCGGCAATTGCCGAGCCGCAACCGAATGTGTTGAATTTGATATCGGTTATGATATCGTCCTTCACCTTTATATAAATCTTCATTATATCGCCGCATTTCGCATTGCCGACTTCACCGACCCCGTCGGCATCATCCATTTTACCGACGTTACGCGGATGCTGAAAATGATCCATTACTTTTTCGCTGTATGCCATGATTATTTGTTTCCTTTCATTTCGTTTTCCTTGATATGTTCCCATACCGGAGACATATCCCTTAGCTTTGCAACAATTTCGGGGACGACCTTGATCAGATGCTCTGCATCTTCGTCTGTCACATCATCTGCAAGAGATATTCTCAGCGAACCGTGTGCGATCTCATGCGGCAAACCGAGTGCGAGAAGCACATGACTCGGATCGAGCGAACCGGATGTGCAGGCGGAGCCTGAGGATGCGGCAATACCGTTGAAATCAAGCAGAAGCAGAAGCGCTTCCCCTTCAACACCCTCAAAGCACATGCTTACATTACCGGGAACTCTTTTTTCCCTGCCACCGTTAACACGTGAACGCTCGATTTTCAAAAGCTCGTCGATTATATGGTCACGTATGCGCGAAAGTCTTGCGGCACGCTCATCCATAAGTGCGCAAGCTTCTTCAAGCGCCGCCGCCATGCCTGACGCAAGCGCAACTGATTCGGTACCGGCGCGTCTGCCGCGCTCCTGTGCGCCGCCTTCGATCAGATTTGTAAGTGTGACGCCCTTGCGGACATAAAGAATACCGATACCCTTCGGTCCATGAAATTTATGTGCCGAAACGGACATCAGGTCAATACCGTCGGCAACAACGTTCACCGGAATATGCCCTACTGCCTGAACTGCGTCACAGTGGAACAGCGCACCTTTATCATGGCAAACCTTACTTATTTCACGTATCGGTTGAATAGTTCCGATCTCATTGTTTGCGTACATAACCGAAACAAGTGCCGTATCCGGTCGTATGGCAGCAGCAATGTCATCGGGTGAAACGTAGCCCTCGGAATCAACCGGAACAAGTGTATACTCAAAACCCTGTTTTTTCAGTGCATCAAGAGTATGAAGGATTGCATGATGCTCTATTACGGTTGAAACTATGTGTTTCTTGCCTTTTGCGGCAAGTGTCTGCGCCACACCCTTCAGTGCCCAGTTATCGGCTTCACTTCCGCCGGAGGTCAGATATATTTCTTGCGGAAGCGCGCCGATGCAATCCGCAATTGTCTTTCTCGCCTTATCAAGATGCTCCGCGGCTTTGACGCCTTCCGTATGAAGTGACGACGGGTTGCCGTAATAAAGATACGCTTCCGTCATTGCTTTCGCCGCAGCATCGCAAAGTCGCGTCGTTGCGGCATTGTCCATATATATTCTTTTGCTGAAAGCCTGTTTGTTATCAGCCATTGTATCAGCCCTTTCGCTTAAACGTTCGCTTAATCGTTTAATATTATACCACAAAAATCCCGTTTGTCAATAGGTATTATTATTTTTCTCCTGCCCTTCACCTCAAAAAACTTAAAAAAATCGAAAAAAACTATTGCATAATGTGGCGTGTTGTGCTATACTATACTTAGTATCAAGGAGTGGGTTGACGCCCACTCCGATTTTTATGATTATTACAGGTAACGATGCTTATGAAGAAAAATATTGCCGAGACTGTGCGCAGTCTTGTTGAAAAACCGCTTGGCGATGCCGGATTTTCACTTTGGAACGTCCGATACGAGAAGGAAGGTCAGGATTTTGTTCTGCTTGTTGAGGTTGACAGAGACGGCGGGGTCGATATGGATGCCTGCTCGGTTGCCAACGATATCGTCGAGCCGATTATTGATTCAGCAGACCCGATAGAAGGACCGTATTGTCTTGAGGTAGCGTCTGCCGGTATGTACCGTGAGCTTCTTAAACCCGAGCACTTCACCGCCGCAACCGCAATCAATGCGGAGGTCACACTCAAGACCTTCAAGCCCGTTGACGGCAAGAAGGAATTTTCGGGAAAGCTCGATGCCGCCGACGATGCTACCGTAACGGTAAGCGGCACAGTAATTGATAAAAAGAACATTGCCAAGATGACGGCAACATTTGAATAACGGAGGAACTGCAGAAAAATGAACAAGGAATTTTTTGATGCGCTCGATGCCATCGAAAAGGAAAAAGGCATACCGAAGGAATATATGATAGAAAAGGTTGAAGCTGCTCTGCTCGCGGCGTTCAAGCGTGATAACAGCGGTCTTTCCAACTGCCGTGTCAGACTTGACCCCGAAAAAAAAGACTTCAAGTTCTATCGTGAGCTTACCGTCGTCGATGAGGTTCAGGACGATAAGACGGAAATCTCTCTTGAGGAAGCGCACAAAAAGTCAAGAAGATACTCTGTCGGTGATATATATGAAGTTGAAATCAAAACCAACAACTTCGGAAGAATAACAGCTCAGGCAGCAAAGGGCGTCATCATTCAGGGCATCCGCGAAGCGGAGCGCGGAATGATGATCAAAGAATATGAGGAAAAGAAAGAGGAAATCGTCACCGCCGTTGTCGAAATGGTGGACCCACTCACACAGAACGCAGTTCTTGAGCTCGGAAAAAACCGTATGACGTTGTTCCGTGCGGAGCAGATCCCGGGTGAGACCCTCACTCCCGGTCAGCGTGTCAAAGTATTTGTCACAGAAGTAAAGAAATCGCTCAAAGGTCCGACCGTTTCCCTCTCACGTATACATCCGGGACTCATAAAGCGCCTGTTTGAGCTTGAAGTACCCGAGATCGCGGACGGAACGGTCGAAATCAAGGCAATCGCCCGCGAAGCCGGCAGCCGTACCAAAATGGCTGTTTACACAAGCGACCCCAATATTGACCCTATCGGTACCTGCATAGGACCGAAGGGCGCACGTAAGAATAAAATAACCGAAGAAATCGGCAATGAGAAAATAGACATCATCAAATATTCCGATGTCAGCGAGGAATTTATTGCTGCAGCACTTGCTCCCGCGTCTGTTATCTCGGTCTCACCGGTTGCCGACAACGACCGTATGTACCGTGTAATCGTGAATGACGACCAGCTCTCACTCGCAATCGGTAAGGAAGGTCAGAACGCACGACTTGCGGCAAAACTCACCGGCTTCAAAATCGATATAAAGCCGGCATCTGCCGAAAACAATGAAACCGAAGCAGATACCGCAAAAGATGAAGACACAATAATCACCGATGCTCACGAGGCGGAAGCAGCAGATGCCGCCGAAGCTCCTTTGGAATAACGGGAGGTGCGGCTATGCCGACAGCAAAAAGCCAACCGCTCAGAAAGTGTTTGGGCTGCAACGAAATGAAAGATAAGCGCTCGCTTCTCCGCATCGTCCGTGACAAGGACGGCAACGTGTTTTTCGATTCCACCGGAAAAGCGGCGGGACGAGGCGCATATATCTGCAAAAGCGTCGAATGCTTCAGAAAATGCCGTAAGGGTGGAAGACTCGAAAAAGCCTTCAAAACGAAGATCGACGATGATATATATAATCAGCTTGAAACAAAGCTCACCGAAGGAACGGTGAATACTATTGGATAAAGCATTACAGTGCATAGGTCTGGCGAAGAAAGCCGGACGCCTTGCAACGGGCACGGAAAACGTGCTCGAAGCAGTCAGAAACGGAAAAGCAGTTGCGGTTCTCGCAGCAAGCGACGTTTCTGACAATACAGCAAAGCTGATACGTGACAAGACGGCATCATACAATGTGAAGCTCATCGTCACGGATCACACCCGTGCGGAGCTTGGAAATATATTGGGGAATGCGGCGTGTGCCTGTGTCGCCTTCACCGATAACGGCTTTGCTTCAATGTACCAACGGGCAACAGAACAACCGCGGAGGTAATACAGATGGCAGAAGAAAAGATTAGGATCAATTCCCTCGCAAAGGAACTCAATATGAAGGGCAAGGATCTGGTTGACCTGCTGAACGCTCACGGATTCGCCGTCAAAAGCACGATGACCGTACTCGACAGTCCGGAGCTTTCGGTGATATTCGAATATGTTACTCAGAACAACCAGACCGATATTCAGGCGTTCTTCAAGGTCTATGACGACAAGAAGGAGGCGAAGCGCAAAGCTGACGAGCAGGAAAAGGAACGCATCAAAGCCGAAAACAAGAAACAGCGCGATGCGATGAAGCCTAAAAAGCAGCAGAATCAACAGACGGCGTCAAACGACAAGCATGGCTCAACTCAAGGACAGCAGAAGCAGACGCAGCAAAATCAGCGCAAGCGTTCAATGGCTGACGTGCGCGTTGTCGATACGCGCGGTACAACATCGGTAAACGCCTCCAAATACGACGACAAACTTGATACGATCGTACCGGATGCCGACAAGCTCGACGGCAACACAAAGCAGAAAATAAAGAAGAAGAATAATCGCGGCGATTATCAGAACAAGGATAAACGCGACGTCTTTGACAAGCAGAAAAACGTTCCTCAGAAAAACAAGCCGAAGCCCGTTCAGCTTTGCATAACCGTACCCGACGAAATCACGGTTTCCGAGCTTGCAAGCCGTATGAAGATAACCGCCAGCGAGGTTATCAAAAAGCTCATGGCGATGGGCGTTATGGCAACGATTAACCAGACAGTCGACTTCGACACTGCTTACCTTGTCGCCGACGAATTCAAGATAAAAGTCGAAAAGGAAGTTGTCGTTTCCATTGAGGATAAGCTCTTTGCTGAAGCAGAGGAAGCCGACAAGCCCGAAGAACTTGTCGAAAGAGCGCCCGTTGTCGTTGTAATGGGTCACGTCGACCACGGTAAGACTTCACTTCTCGACGCAATCCGTCATACAAACGTCACAAAAGGTGAAGCAGGCGGCATAACACAGCACATCGGTGCATACCGCGTCCACGCTGCCGACCATGATATCACGTTCCTTGACACCCCCGGTCACGAAGCTTTCACGGCAATGCGTGCGAGAGGTGCAAACATCACCGATATCGCGGTTCTCGTCGTTGCTGCAGACGACGGTATCATGCCGCAGACAATCGAAGCAATCAACCACGCCAAAGCCGCAGGAGTATCTATAATCGTTGCAATAAACAAAATCGATAAGCCCGGCGCAGATCCCGAAAGAGTCAAGCAGGAACTTACAAAATACGACCTTCTTCCCGAAGAATGGGGCGGAGATACCATATGCGTACCTGTTTCCGCAGTGCGCGGCGACGGCATTGACAAGCTGCTTGAAATGATCACGTTGACCGCCGATGTCATGGAGCTTAAGGCCAATCCCTCAAAACCCGCAAAGGGCGTTGTTATAGAAGCAAAACTGGATAAGGGCAGAGGTGCAGTCGCCACAATACTTGTCCAGAACGGCACTCTGAAAAACGGTGATACGGTAATTGCCGGTACAGCTGTCGGACGTGTCAGAGCAATGACTGACGACAAAGGTAAACGCATCAACTCAGCCGGTCCTTCAGTGCCTGTCGAGATTACCGGACTTTCCGAAGTACCGGATGCCGGCGACATCTTCAACGCGGTCAAAGACGAGCGCATGGCAAGAGAGCTTGTCGAACAGCGTAAGCACGCGGCAAAGGAACAGCAGTTCAGCTCCGAAACGAAGGTCAGCCTTGATGATTTCTTCAAGCAGGCTGAAAGCGGAATGAAAACGCTGAATATCATAGTAAAAGCCGATGTTCAGGGTTCTGCCGAAGCTGTCAAGCAATCGCTCCTCAAGATTTCCAACGAAGAAGTCAAGGTCAATGTCATCCACACCGGTGTCGGCGGTATTATCGAAAGCGACGTCATGCTCGCTTCCGCTTCCAACGCCATCATCGTCGGCTTCAATGTACGTCCCGACAAAGTGGCAATGGATAAAGCTGCAGAGAGCAAGGTAGATATACACACATACCGTATCATCTATGACTGCATAAACGAAATCGAAGCGGCAATCAAAGGTATGCTGGCACCCACATACAAGGAAGTCGTACAAGGCAGAGCCGAGGTTCGTCAGACCATTCACGTTCCGAACGTCGGCACAATCGCCGGCTCATATGTCACCGACGGTAAGGTCACCAGAAATTCCCTCATACGCATCATCCGTGACGGCGTCATCATCGCCGAAGATAAAATATCTTCGCTCAAGCGATTCAAGGACGATGTACGCGAAGTTGCTCAGTCATTTGAATGCGGTATCGGTCTTGAACGTTTCAACGATATCAAGGTCGGCGACGTATTTGAAGCATATATAATGGAGGAAGTTGCAAAATAATATGGCAGGATACAGACAGGAACAGCTCAACGAGCTGCTCATGTGCGAGCTTGCACAGATCTTCCGCGATGTAAAGGATCCGCGAGTCTCCGATTCGTTTGTTTCGGTAACCAGCGCCGACGTCGCAAAGGATCTGTCGGTCGCAAAAGTGTATTTCAGCGTCATGAACGGTGACCCCGCCGAGGTAAAAAAAGGGCTTGACAGCGCCAAGGGATATATCCGCTGCTGTCTTGCGGAACGCCTTAACCTCAGGCTCACTCCGAAGCTCGTGTTCATTCACGACGATTCGGGCGAAAAAGCCGTTCGAATTAATAAGATTCTCAAAGATATCAAGGACTGATTACCTAACATGGACATAACTTTCTCCGAAGCCGCCGAATACCTCAAAAGCCACGACAACTATGTACTTTTCACTCACGCAAGTGCGGACGGGGATACCCTCGGTTCCGCCTTCGCACTTGCGCTTATGCTTGCACAGCTCGGTAAAAAGGCAACAGTTTTCAACCCGGAACCCATTCCGGAAAGACTGAATTTCCTCAGCACGGAAAGCGGGCTTTCCGTGACGAACATCCTTCCCGACGGTGAGCATACGCTTGTAAGCGTGGATATCGCATCCGTTCCGATGCTCAGGGGAATGCAGACGGATGTTCTTGAATCGCTGGTGTTTGACCTCTCGATCGACCACCATAAAATCAACACGATCCCCTGCAAACAGCGCCTGATTTTCGACAGCTATCCCGCAACCGGCGAGATTATAGCACAGCTTGGCGACACCATGGGTATTTCGCTAAGCAATGGAATTGCCTATCAGCTCTACGCCGCTATATCATCGGACAGCGGATGCTTCAGGTACTCGTCGACACGCCCTGAAACGCACATCATAGCGGCAAAGCTTTTGAAAACCGGCATTGACTTCGCAAAGATAAACCGTCTGCTCTTTGAAAACAAGAGCAAAAGTCAGATTGCTCTCGAACAGTTCGCATATAATTCACTCGAATTTTATTACGGTGGCAAAGTGTGCGTCGTATCGCTTGACAAAATGCCGGATGGAGTCTCCGCCGACAGCGACGTTGACTGCATAAATCAGATACCGCGTCAGATCGCCGGCGTTGAAGTTTCAATGGTCATACGTCGCAAAGACGACGAGATCAAGGTTTCCCTACGTTCGAACGATTACTATGATGTCGCAGCGCTTGCCTCGTCTTTCGGCGGCGGCGGACATGTTCACGCGGCAGGTTGCCGTTTCCGCACAAGCATTGAGGACGCAAAAGCAAAGTTGCTGGATGAACTTGCAAATGAATTCAACAAGTATTAACGGTGTACTCAACCTGTACAAGCCGAAAGGCATAACCTCCCAGACCGCAGTCAGAGTAGCAAAGCGCATCTGCGGCGTCGAAAAAGCCGGCCACTGCGGAACTCTTGACCCGCAGGCGACGGGCGTACTTCCGATAATGCTCGGCGAGGCAGTCAAAATCAGCGAATACCTTGTCGAACACGATAAGCATTACCGTGCGGTCCTTATTCTCGGCAAGGAGACCGATACAGAGGATATTACCGGTAATGTGTTGCATGAGCATAACGGCGCGCTCCCTTCTTTTGAAGAGGTTGTGAAAGCAGTAGCCTCGTTTGTGGGCGAATATATGCAGGTACCGCCGATGTACTCGGCTCTCAAGGTGGACGGTATCAAGCTCGTCAACCTCGCACGCGACGGTGTAAACGTGGAACGGGAACCGCGCAAGGTCACGGTTTATGAAGCAAGCGTAACGGAAAATGACAGCGGAGAGTTCCTGCTTGATGTCAGATGTTCGCGCGGCACATATATACGCACTCTCTGTGCCGATATTGGCAAAAAGCTCGGCTGTGGCGCCTGCATGGGCGAACTTGAACGCGCAAGCGTCGGCAGATTCGACATAAATGCTTCCGTCACACTCGAACAGCTGCGTGAAATGGAGCGCTCAGATATCGCATCACTTGTTACTCCGATCGATGCTGCCATTGATTTTTTTCCCGCGTTCAGAATCAATGACTTTTCCGCACGCCTCATACGAAACGGCTGTGCCGTCGATATACGCAAACTGCGGATCCGACCGCAATGCGAAGAGCTTTTCAGATTATATGACAGCGGCGGTTTTTTTGCGATTGCAATTGCCGAAAAACGCGGTGAAATTACATCGGTACGGCAGAAAAGACTGTTTTTCATCAACACTGCTTCAACATAAAATAACAGACAATCTGTGTTATTATTAGATCAAACGCAGATTGTCTTTTTTATGCAAAAAGGAAGTGTTTTTATGATTTTCAGCAAAAAGAACAAGGTTGTTTTCATCCCCGTCAGCGAATTACGTCCGAATCCGATGCAGTCACGTGCCTCATTCGACGGCGATTCACTTGCCGCGCTGACAGACAGCATAAAGCAATACGGCATTTTACAGCCGCTCTGCATTGCGCCGAAAGGCAAAATTCCGGCCATCGTGAACGGTCAGATAATCCCGGCGAAAAAATACTGTATAATCGCCGGAGAACGCCGTTGGAGAGCTGCAATCGACGCCGGACTGAGCGAGGTCCCGTGCATAATAAACGACTGCCGGACAAGCGACCTCTCATGCATAGCCTTCACGGAAAACGTCTTTCGTGAGGATCTGACATTTTTCGATATCGCAACGGCACTGAACGACATGCTGATGATGACCGGTCTTTCTCAGACCGAGCTTGCAAAAAAGTTCTCGATAAGCCAGCCGTCCATTGCAAACAAACTGAGATTACTGCGGCTTACCCCGGATGAACGCGAAAAAATACTCACCGCAGGACTCACTGAACGTCACGCGCGAGCATTGATCCGTGTCGAAGACCGCAAAAAGCGATCCAAGCTGCTCGATAAATTTATTGAATACGATATGTCTGCCTCAGACGCGGAGCGTGCCGTCGCGATGATTCTTGAACCGCCGGCAACGAGCACAGAAAACAAAGCGAAAAAAAAACAGCCCGCAAAACGCCACGGCAAAATGACGGACATGGGACTGTTTTTCAATTCAATTGACAACGCCATACGCATCGTCGGAGATTTCGGAGTTCACGTAGAGCGCGAGCAACGCGACTGCGGAGACAGTATTGAAATCGTTCTCCGCATCCCCAAAATGCCCGAAAAAGCAACGCATTCGGGGTAAATCGCTTATGCAGACTGGATTTCGCCCGCCTTTTTAAGAGTTATCTTTGTAATTGCGGGGCCGACAAGCTCATAGATAAGCGTGCCGCAGAGTATAACGGCTCTTACCTGCGCAGCGTAATGCGGCACAACCGACTGCGCGACTATCGTAAGACCGATTGCAACACCCGCCTGCGGAATCAGCGTCGGACCTATGTACTTTGCAACGGCATCGGGTGCTTTCATAATCTTTGCACCTATAAACGCGCCGAGATATTTACCCACGCACCTGACAACTACGTAAATCGCACCCATAACGCCGATCTGCGGCAGCACGGAAACATCAAGCCCCGCACCCGATACGACAAAGAACAGCTCAAATAACGGTGGCGTAAAGAAATCGCAGAGGTCGTTGATGCTGTCGCTTTCGGTGGAAATATTGCAGAATACGGAACCAAGCGCCATGCAGGCAAGAAGCTCCGAAACTCCGCAAAGAGTTGCCAGCGCGCTTGTCATAAACACAAAACCGATAATTATGATAAGTCGGTTACCGCTCTTTTTGAAGAATCTGAGCGGGATCTTGAACAGGACGCCCATGACGGCGCCTATGAGAAGTGAGAGAACTACCTGCCAGAGCGGCTGCAGGATTGAAAGGAATATATTCCCTCCTCCGTTACCGCTGATAACACCGGCGATCGAGACCGCGAAGCCGAATGCGACAAGTGCCATGGCATCGTCGATTGCCACAACAGCCATAAGCATATCTGTGACAGGACCCTTTGCACCGTACTGCTTGATAACCATAATGGTCGCAGCAGGAGCTGTGGCTGCTGCAATCGCGCCGAGAACAATGGAAAACGCAACATCAAAGCCCGCTGCAATGAGCGTACCCTGAACGAGGAACACCGCTACAAGTGCTTCAAGCAAAGCTATGACGACAGGTGTCATACCAACGCGTTTGAAATAAGAGCGCTTGAATGAAAGACCGACAGTGAAAGCGATAAACGCCAGCGCCATATTTGAAATGACCGAAAGCGATTCAACCTGTTCGGCTGAAAGTATCTTTGTTACAAACGGTCCGAGCACCAAACCGGCAATAAGGTAGCCAGTAACGTTCGGGAGCTTTACCAGTTTGAGAAGGCGACCGAACAAAAGTCCTGCGAAAAGCATTATCGCAAGATAAAACAGCAGATTCATATTTTATATATTCCTTATTTTTTACTTACTTACCTTTGTTGTACGGTAGAAACCGTCGGCAAACGCAACGGGTACGGCAACAATTGAAGCCGCGCCTTTTTCATTCAGATTACCCGCAACCTTTGTCAGTGCGTTATGCACGGTTTTGAGCTTGTCCTTTTCGCATACGCCGAAAACTGTCTTGCTTTCGACGCGGTCAGCTGTCATAAATGCGCGGAGCGCAGCGATAATGTGACTGTCCTCGCGCGAGGCAAGGGTTGACTCCATGCTCACTGAATTGATCGATGTGGAATTTGTGATTCCCGCATTGCTGAGCTCCGCAAGCAGTTTTTCGTGCAAATCGGCACGTTCGAGTACGATAACGTACAAAAGCATTTCTTCCATTTATAAAATCCTTTCTGCCAGCCCGTAAAATCAGCAAAAGAGCTTGTTGGGCTTCGGGTTAAGCTCCTCTATGTATACCTTTCTGCCTTCGCGGGCGGAACGATATATCGCAAGTATTATGTCAACCGCCTTCCTGCCCTCGACTATGTCTACTGCGGGAGCGCGATGCTCCTTTATCGCATCAATGACATCGTTGAGCTGTGCGGTATGATAATCGGCGTTAATGGCATTTGCGGACGATGCGGATGTCGCAAACGAGGGACGTATCGTGATATCCTCCGTCTTGCTTCCCGCAATGTCCATTTTTGTTATGGCTGTTTCCTCAACAACAATCGTACCGTTGTCTCCGTTGATTTCGAGACGCCTCGGATATCCGGGATAAACGGACGTTGTCGCCTGAATAACGCCTATCGCACCGCTCTGAAACTCAATCACGGCGGAAAGTGTATCTTCAACCTCAATATGTCTTGAAAGTGTTTTTGCGACACCAAAGACACTGACAACGTCTCCCGCTAGATATTGCAGCAAATCGACACCGTGAATCCCCTGATTCATAAGCGCTCCGCCGCCGTCCAGCTTCCAGGTCCCGCGCCACGCGCCGCTGTCATAATACTCCTGCGAACGGTTGTATTTCATATACATATCGGCGGTGACTATCCGTCCCAGTTCGCCTTCACTTATTGCAAACTTTGCACGGCGTATGTCGCGTGCAAAACGTATCTGTGAAATGACGGAAAGCACGGTACCGTTTTTCCTGCAGCATTCATTAATAGCGTCAAGCTGTTCTTTTGTTATTGCCATCGGCTTTTCGACAACGACATTCTTCCCCGCGTTCGACGCCGCAATTATATTTTCGGCATGGTATCCGCTCGGAGTGCAGATACACACGACATCGACATCCTTTGAGTTAAGAAGTGCTTCTGTGCTGTCAAAGACCTTCAGCCCGTGTCTGCCGGCAAGACGCTCGGCAGAATCGCGCACCGGATCAGCCACACCTATTATTTTTGCTTTATCATGCAGGTCCTCAAGCGCCGAGACATGATATTCCGCTATCATTCCGCAGCCGATAATTCCGAAGCCGAGTCTTCGTTTTGCCATTTCAATCCCTCCGATGTAATACATACAATTCGGTGCATAATATATATTATAACACTTTATTTATGAGTGTCAAGGACTATTGTAACGCAAAATTAACAAAACTACATTAATAGATTTGATTTTTTCAGCGATTTCGCGCTTGACGAAAAGTAAAAAAAAGAGTATCATGTTAGCAATAATTTGCGAAAGGAAACAAAACATTATGAGCAGAATCTATAACTTCTCCGCAGGTCCCTCAATGCTCCCGCTTCCCGTACTCGAAAAAGCGGCTTCAGAGATGACCGACTACAACAATTCCGGCATGTCCGTCATGGAGATGAGTCATCGATCATCTGTTTATGATGCTGTCATAAAGGAAGCCGAGCAGAACCTCAGAAAGCTGATGAACATTCCCGATAACTATAAGATCCTGTTTTTGCAGGGCGGCGCCACAACACAGTTTGCGGCAGTTCCGCTCAACCTGATGAAAAACGGAAAAGCCGATTATATCGTCAGCGGATCGTTTTCCAAAAAAGCCGCCGATGAAGCGGCGAAATACGGTGAAGTGAAAATACTTGCCTCATCAAAAGACAAGAATTTCACTTACATTCCTTATGTTGATAAGTTCTCGCCCGACGCCGACTACGTTCATATCTGCTTCAACAACACCATATACGGCACAACGTACAACTATATTCCCGACACCGGAGATATTCCCCTCGTGGCAGATGTTTCGTCCTGCATACTGAGCAAGCCGATCGATGTCACAAAGTTCGGTGTGCTCTATGCCGGAGCTCAGAAGAACATGGCTCCCGCAGGACTCACTGTTGTAATTGTCCGCGAAGATCTTCTCGGCAATGCGCGTCCCACAACTCCTGTAATGCTCAACTGGCAGGTTCAGGCCGATAACGGCTCTATGTACAACACACCTCCCTGCTACTGCATTTATATCGCGAACCTCGTTTACAAATGGCTGCTCGACATGGGCGGTCTCACCGAAATACAGAAGATAAACGAATACAAGGCAGGGCTGCTTTATGACTACCTTGACAGATCCGAACTCTTTAAGCCCACGGCACAAAAGGAATATCGTTCTATCATGAACGTGTGCTTTGTCACCGGCAATGAGGAGATCGACAAAAAATTCTGCTCCGAAGCGGCAAAGGCGGGCTTAGTCAGCATCAAAGGTCACCGTTCGGTCGGCGGCATGAGAGCTTCGATATACAACGCAATGCCCGTTGAAGGCGTTGAGAAGCTCGTCAGATTCATGGAGGAATTTGAAAAGAATGAAAAACATTAAACTGTTCAATAAAATCAGCGAAGTAGGAACAAAACGCTTTGACACATCAAAATTTGCCCTTTCCGAGGACTGCACGGATTACGAAGGTATAATGGTGCGTTCCGCCGCACTTCATGATATTGAATTCCCCGAAGGTCTGCTTGGCATCGCAAGAGCAGGTGCCGGCGTCAACAACATACCCGTCGACAAGTGCTCCGAAAAAGGCATTGTGGTTTTCAACACACCCGGCGCAAACGCAAACGGTGTCAAGGAACTTGCTCTTGCGGCGCTTCTGCTTGCTTCACGCGATATCTCAGGCGGTATAAAGTGGGTCGACACTCTCAAGGGTCAGCCCGATGTTTCCAAGCTTGTCGAAAAAGGCAAGTCACAATTCATCGGTCCCGAGATCATGGGCAAAACTCTCGGCGTAATAGGACTCGGAGCGATCGGCGGTATGGTCGCAAATGCAGCGTCCTCACTCGGTATGAATGTAATCGGCTGTGACCCTTATATCACTGTAAACGCCGCATGGAGCATCTCCAGAGCCGTTCAGAAGGCAAACACATACGATGAGATTTATGCCGTCGCCGACTATATCACCATTCATATTCCGGCAACGCCCGAAACCAAGGGCTTCATAAATGCCGATGTCATCGCAAAGATGAAAGACGGCGTACGCATAGTCAACCTTTCAAGAGGCGACATAGTCAACACCGCAGATATAATTGCGGCTCTTGAAAGCGGCAAAGTTGCCTCTTATGTCACCGATTTCCCATGCGATGAGCTTATCGGTGTAAAAGGTGCAGTGCTCATTCCTCACCTCGGCGCTTCCACTCCCGAGTCCGAAGACAACTGCGCAGTTATTGCTGCCGACGAGCTTATGGACTTCATTGAAAACGGAAACATACGTTTCAGCGTCAACTACCCGTCGATCGCTCAGCCCAGAAACGCAAAAAACCGTCTGCTCGCACTGCACGAGAACATTCCCGCAATGCTCGCACAGATTTCAACGGTACTCGGCGACGACAACATCAATATCGAATCGATGATAAACCGTTCCAAAGGGAATTATGCTGCTTCAATTTTTGATACCGACAGCGATATTCCCGAATCGGTGATTGAAGACGTTAGCAAGATCGCTGGCATCATAAGAGTCAGAATCATATAATCAACCACGACGACCGATGCCGGAAAATGATCCGGCACCGGTTTTCCTGTTTATAGAGGTGCATACAGTATCATAACGCTCCTCTGCAATGAAATGAAAAGCCGTGAAAGCAGCGCTGCTACAAAGTACAGCGCCATGATCGACTATTACACAACATGGGCACACCAGATAAAAACGCCTATTGCGTCAATGCGTCTGCGTCTCCAGCAGTAAGATACACCTTTATCGCGCTCTCTTTCATCCGATCTGTTGCGTATTGACCAATATGCCGATATGGTAATGACATTCCTGCGGCTCGATTCCGAAAGTACCGACTATGTGTTAAAGGAATACGCTCTCGACCCGATAATATGTCAGGCAGTGAGGAAATACGCCCCGGCATTTATTATGCGTAAGCTTACGCTTGATTACAAGCCGGTCGACGTATCTGTCGTGACAGACGAAAAGTGGTTGCTGTTCGTCATTGAACAGCTTCTCTCGAACGCACTGAAGTATACCCTTTCGGGCAGCGTCTCAATTTACCTTGAAACGCCGCGCACGCTCTGCATCGCCGATACAGGTATCGGGATCGCACCGGAGGATCTGCCGCGCATCTTTGAACGCGGCTACACCGGCATAAACGGCAGAGACGACAAGAAGGCAAGCGGGATCGGGCTTTACAACATACTCGGCATGGGCAAACACAGCATCGCACGTATAGTTATCCGGAAATCAATGATGGTATTTGCAGTTTCGCAGATATGCGGACTCGCCTTCGGTATAGCGTTTTCAAAGCTTGCCGAGCTGGGACTTACGCAAATGGTTCACGGTACTCTGTATTATACCGTCACCGTATGTCGCCGTCATACGTGATGACGATCCGGCTGTTTCGGGATAATGCAGAAGGTGGGTATGAAAAAAAGCGATATAAAAAAGCAAAGTCAGCGCTTTGCTTTGCAAGAATTGCTAAAGCAATTCTTGGCGATGTCACGCTACATAACAGCAATTTCCTAATAATTGAAAACTAATTGCGGCAAAGCAATTGCTATAGTTTCTTGATGGCAGGACTCACTATATAGCGGCTGCAAAATACTTAGTATTCTTTGACATAATAAGTAATATGTGGTTTGATAATAACCTCCGGTATGGGAAGTTAGAGTTAGAAACAAAAAGGACTTCGCAAAATTGCGAAGTCCTTGTAAGTGCTATTGAGCAACACCATCCAAATCTCCTGT
>ERZ857840.1607-NODE-1607-length-24923-cov-26.819205_pt1 | contig 24923 bp, 17 predicted proteins | sample MGYA00519760_ERZ857840 | MGnify/ENA primary metagenome ERZ857840 (study PRJEB31778, sample SAMEA3449371) | human gut metagenome | biome: human gut; feature: human-associated habitat; material: faeces | place: United Kingdom | collected 2010/2012 ... | reverse complement strand
CGGAGACTGTCAGCTTTCCATAAGGGTGGGAGGGGAAAAGCCGCCCCTCCCACCTCCTCTCTTTGTTGAACGGCGAAACCACATACAATAATAAATATGTTTCCTGCCCCTGCGGGGCAGGAAATGAAAAGAATATGCCCTACCTGCGGGGCGAGAAACAGGAAGAATAGGAGCGAAAACCCATGATCTCTTTGAGTGAAATACTGCATACCATCGCCCAGGCGCTGATGATCCCCTGCCTCATTATACTGATAATTCTGATGGCCGGGGCGGTCTGGCAGATCGGCGACATCGTGGTTGAGTACATCGCGGAGCGCCGCAAGCATAAGTGTAACGTCCCCCAGCTGCTGCGCGACGTACACGCGGCGGGCGCGGACGGCCTTGCCGACCTGATCGAAGACAGCGGCCTGCTGCGGCGGCAGAAGAAGGCCCTGCTGGAGCTGGCGGAGAGCCGCGGCCTGCCCAAGGACACCCTGACGGCGCTGGCGGAGCGCCTGCTGGCCACGGAGGAAGCGCGGAACGCCCGCACCACCTCCATCACGGACATGATCGCCAAGCTGGGCCCCATGTTCGGCCTGCTGGGCACGCTGATACCCCTGGGTCCCGGCATCGTGGCGCTGGGACAGGGCGACACGGTGACGCTGTCGGAGTCCATGAACGTGGCATTCGACACCACCATCGCGGGTGTTATCAGCGCGGCGGTGGCCAGCGTCATCTCCCACATCCGCAAGCGGTGGTACAACGACGATATGGTGTCGCTGGAAACGCTGATGGAGGCAGTTTTGGAGGAGGTCACGAGCGATGTTGAAGGGTAAGTTTTCCTCCCGCCGCCGGGTGACGGAGGAGGTGGACGCCATGTCCGGGCTGGCGAACCTGTCAGACGTGATGCTGGTGTTCGCCTGCGGGCTGATGGCGGCGGTCATACTGAACTGGAACGTGGATCTCAGCAAGACGCGGGTGGAGATCCTCCAGCGGGAGCAGATGCAGGAGCTGGACAACGCGGAGGAGATGGAGCAGGACATCCAGTCCTCCAGCAGCTTCGAGCAGAAGGGCACGGTGTACGAAGACCCGGAGACCGGCAAGCTGTATGTGGTAATGCCGAAAAGCGGTAACTAAATAGTTTTTACATAGATACATTCAACAACGAGAGGAGCAAATCACATGAAGAAACGGACAAGCAGTATGTCCCGGCGCGTGGTGAGCCTGCTGATGAGCCTGGTGCTCACGCTGACGCTGGTGACCCCCGCGGCCTTTGCCACGGAAGTGGTGGGCGGCAGCGGTACGGCCATCATCGAGGGCAACGCGAACCCGGCTGACGCTAACCCCAGCGGGGACAACGAGGGCAAGGACGACGAAAACAAGGACACCGAGCACGGCGGGGATGAACAGCCTACCAACCCCGGTGATGAGGACAAGAACCCCGGCGAGGGTGACGGCGGCAGCGACGACGCCAACAAGCCCGGTGAGGATAACAAGGGCAAGCAGAACACCGAGGACGAGAATAACAGTGAGGACGACATCGCTCCGCTGAATGATGATACTGACAGTGATGTGTGGGATGGTAAGCCTGCGGAAAAGTTTGCTGGTGGTGCTGGTACGGTTGATGATCCCTACAAAATCAGCACCGGTGCGGAACTGGCATATCTGGCAGGGAAGGTCAATGGGGGTGAAAGCTATTCTGGCGAATACTTTAAGCTGACGAACGACATTCGACTAAACGAGCAGGATGTGCCGACAGGCGGAAACTCGTGGACGCCCATTGGAAACAGCTCGAACAAGTTCCAAGGCACGTTTGATGGCGATGGGCATACCATAAGCGGACTGTATATCACTGCTACAGGATCCGGAGCAGGGAATCTTGGCCTGTTCGGAAATTTGGGCAATTCTGCCGTGATCAAGAATCTAATTGTCAAGGGCACGGTAGATTGTGATAAAAAGACTTATGTCGCTGGCATTGCGGGCCGGTGCGTTGCGTGGAAGACTGTTGTCCAGAATTGCGGTTTCTATGGTAACGTAGTTGGTGGCAATAGTAACGTCGGCGGTGTGGTTGGCTTCGGCAACAATGTGGCCAAGAATTGTTGGTACTATTACAGCGGTGACACAGATGGCTATAAGGTCGGCGTGTCTGGCGGCACGGCGGGGAATAATTGCTATCAGAATGTGTCTTCAAGTGCAAAAGGAACGTATGTCCAAGCAAATTTTGCCGACACTGTGACGGAGAAGCTGAACGCCTCGCTGTCCGATGGCGACAAACTGTGGAAGGTCGGTACGAAGCATCCGGAATTCCCAGGGCCTAACGAAAGAGTGGTGATACTGGATAAGTATCTGCCCACCTCGACGGCGGCTATGTCCATAAAGGATGATGTCTCCGGGAAACTCGTAAGCCAGATCATTGTGGAGAACGGAGGGCAGGTCACGCTGGTGCCTACCGGCACGGTTTGGTACAGCCTTGATGGGAAAAACTGGGACTCCTTCAGTGGGGAAAGGTCGATACAGATCAACGCGACCGAGCAGACCGTCCGTATATATTATGCTGCCAGCGACGAAGAAATGGAGGCTGGAGCCTGGTATAAAAAGGATGAAGGCACGTCGTAGACACCCTATGAGATCGGCAGCGCCGCGCAGTTGGCCTATCTGGCCAAGCTGGTGAACGAGGGGAATAGCTTCCAGGGCAAGTTCATTCGGCTGAAGAACGATATCCGGCTGAACGATAAGGATGTACCGACTGCCGAGGATAACCCCGTCGCCTGGACACCTATCGGCGTGTATGTGGACGGGAGTACAAAGGATAAGCCTTTCTCCGGTACGTTTGACGGCAACGGTCATACCATCTCCGGCCTGTATATCAACAGCGATGCAAACGGCCAGGGCCTGTTTGCTGTGCTGGGCGCCGGCGGCACGGTGCAGAACCTTATCGTTACCGGCACGGTACATGCACCCAACAGCGCTGTCGTGGGCGGCATCGCGGCAAAGAGCAGCGGCACGGTACGGAACTGCGGGTTCTATGGCGATGTGCAGGCGGGCAAACCGAAAAGTCCATGGTGGCTTACCGCTGGCGGCGTGGTAGGCGACGGTAATGCCAACAACTGCTGGTACTACCAGACGACTGACGATAAAAAACTGGGGACAGCCGGTTCCTATCCCACCAACAGCTATCAGAATGTGTCCGCGTCGCTGTCTGGAAATGGAACGTACATCAAGTCCGAGGGCTTTGCCGCTGCCGTGGCGGAGAAGCTGAATCCTGCCGCGTTTGAAAAGGGCTGGAAGCTGTGGGCAGCGGAGGACGGCGAGAACGCGAAGCCCTATCCGCTGTTTTCTGAACAGAATGCAAATGAGCTGGTACTTGTCAAACTGCAGCCGTATGTGAAGTTTGGCATGAACTCCGAGCTGTTCGGCAAGGTGACGTTTGCCGGCGGCGGCACCTCCGCGCTGGCGAAGGTTGACACGAAGCTAACGCTGCAGGCGGACGGCGGAATGGCCGCATTCTATACCACGGAGTCGGAGAAACAGGACAGTTATACGACTACGGATGGGCTGAAACAGTTTTCTGAGGCGTATGTGGTGAACAAGAGCGACGGCGGCAAGGTCGTGACATTGTACTACGGCTCGGCAAACGACTTTACCGCCACGGCGCTGGAGAGAGCGTTCTATTACGATGCGCTCAACTACACCATCAAGAGCATTACCTATAAGGACGAGAACGACGAGAATAAAACGGCGTCCGCAGAGGAGGTGTTCCAGACCTTTGCCGGACTGGTCAATAAGGGAGTCGACTTTAAGGGTAAGACCGTCAATCTCGGTGCGGATATTGACCTGAGCGACATCGAGTGGACGCCTGTCGGCACGGCGGATCATCCGTTCCGGGGCATATTTACCGGAGGCACGAGCTATTACACCATTTCCGGACTGAAGGTGAACGGTGACTTTGCCAACGCGGGCCTGTTCGGCGTAGTGGACGGCGGCACGATCCAGTATGTGACCATTACCGACAGCACGAAGACCGAGGAAACGGCAGACGAGAGCGGGGAGACGACGCCGGTTGAAAAGACGATCCCGGCGGGCAACGTAAACGGCAAGGGCAACACGGGCAGCATCGTGGGCTGGCTGAAGTCCGGCAAGGTGGAAAGCTGCATGTCCACCGCGACAGTGAAGGGCAGCGGGAATACCGGCGGCCTGGTGGGCCTGGTGGGCGCCGAGACCGTGGGCGAGACTGCGTTCGTCGGCACCGTGAACGGCAGCTATTACTACAACGAGGCGCGCGTCGGAGTCCCGGCAGCCGGAAAGGTGCTGGAGGGCAGCGCGATCAACAAGAGCTTCTATCTGGCGGAAACATCCACCTTCGGCAACACGGCCAATGAAAACGGTGAGAACGGCGACACCGGCGCCCGGACGGCGGAGGAATTTGCCGCCGGCCGCGTGGCCTGGGAGCTGAAGAGTAGCACCAACAGCAAATGGGGATGCACGGACGACCTGCGGCCGTGCCTTGGCAGCAGTGTCAAGCCGATGGAGCTGAAGGTGTCGGCCAGAGATGCGATGCCGGTAGGTGTCACGCTGGAGATACAGCTCAGCGATAAAAACAGCGGCGACATGCTCCGGCAGCTGAACGACGACGACGGCACGGTGTATGCATATGTCAAGCAATACGCAAATGTGACAATGTCCTGGACATTGTCCGGCCCGACAGAAACACAGGTCATGTTTGAGCCTTCCGACAAGGTGAGACAACGGGAGGGCAGCAGCGGCTGCGTATATGTCTCGGATAACGTAAGCATCCAGTATTACTTCATCGGGGCAGATATAAGCTGGTACAACGAAGAAACGATTGCGAAGAAAGCGTATACCATCAAAACGCCGGCGGAGCTGAACGGCCTTGCCCTGCTGGTCAACGGCAAGGTCGGCAAGAATGAGACATTCGAGGGTTGGACCCTGACGCTGGGGAACGACATCAGTCTGAAGGGTTACGACTGGACACCCATCGGCAGCAGTTATAGTTTCGAGGGTGTTTTTGACGGCAGCGGACACTCGATCACCGATCTGCAGATAGACGTTACTCTGAACAGCGAAAACGACCATGGGCCTTGGGGCTTGTTCGGAAAGCTGGGCGACACTACTGGGAATGCCAGCGCCAAGGCTACGATCAAGAACCTGACTGTCGATGGCAGCGTGACGGTCATAGGCAAACAGATTGGCTGCAACGTGGGCGGCATTGTCGGCTATATTTACAAAGGGGCCACAGTGGAGCATTGCCACAATCTGGCCAATGTGACGGCCGAGGCTTGGTACAGAAAACTTGGAAGGAATGATTCATCTACAGAGCCGCGAGCCGGCGGTATTGCCGGATATAACGAAGGCGGCACCATCACAAACTGCCTGAATGAAGGAGCGGTCACGATCAGGGGTACAGACCTATATAGCCAGATGTATGCCGGCGGTATCGTTGGCAAGGCTTCAAACGGCAGTGTGGAGTATTGCTGGAACTACGGCACTGTGGATGCCAGCGGCGTGACGCTGAAAGCAAATGCTCCCACATATTTCTCCCGGTTTGTCAGCGGTATTGCCGGCTCCGGCACGGTTCTTAACTGCGCCAACTTCGGCATGGTCAAAACAGGAAACGGCATTCCCGCGAGCGGCATCGGCGGCATGGTGACCAACAGCTACAATATGGGCAGCGTGACCGGCCCGGAGGACAAGGTGTACAGCATCAGCAAAGAGAGGACGGTCAACAGCTATACCATCGATCTCACCGCGAACACCGGCGTCTACGTCAAGAACAGCGCTGGTACCACCGACGCCGACAAGTCCCAGCCGATCACGATAACCCCCGACGCGGACGGCAAGAATACCACCTATACGATCGATGAGAAACCGCTGGTGGATGTGCTGAACGAGGCATGCACAGATATGAGTATAACCGGTGCGTGCCTGTGGACGAACAAGGTGGATGCGCCGTGGAACCCCGTGCATGTCACGCAGTGGAACGGCGAGGACGTGCCCGGTGCGCCCGGTAAGGTGACCGTGACGTACTATAGCAACATGACCGGCAGCGACACCGGCAAGGTGGATAGTGCCGTCCTGAAAGACAGCAAGTCGCACACCTTCACCCTGAAGACGGCGGATGAGCTGAACTTCCGGAATGAGAACGGCAGGTTCATGGGCTGGGCCCTGTCGGCGGAGGGCGCAGTAGCGTACCCGTATAAAGACGGCAAATTTACCAGCGCGAAGGAGGTCACGGTAAACGAAGCAGAGAGGAACGTGAACCTCTACGCTGTGTGGGAACAGCTGTGGACAGGCACCGGCACGGAGGTCGATCCGTATAAAATCAACGATCTGAACGACCTGAAAAAATTGCAGACGCAGGTCAATGAGGGATATTACCAGTACGCCGACAAGTGGTTTGCCCTGACGGCCGATATCGACATGAAGAATGAGCCGTGGAAACCCATTGGTACCAGTGAGTCCCATAAGGATGCGGTCGATCCCGACAGGCGGGGCGAGCTCTCGAATTTTGCCGGCAATCTGGACGGCAATAATTTTACCATCAAAAATCTGAACGTCGAAGGTGCCAAGGGTGAGCAGTATGTCGGACTGTTTGGTTTTGCAACAGGCAGCAATGTCCGAACATTCAAGAATTTGGTGCTGAAGGGCCGCGTTGAAATTGAAGAAAATACCAGCACAGGTACCTCTTGGTGCGCCGGCTTGATCGCCTGCGCCGAAAATGGCAACGGACCGGGCGTTATTCTGGATGGCATCACCGTTGATATTAACATCCCGCGCGCCGCTTATTCCTTTACAGCCGGTATCGTCGGCCGTGGCGTGACGCAGGCGACCAAGTGCAATGTCTACGGTTTTTTGGCCGGCGGCAGCGGTCTGACCGACTATAATCGAGTGTCAGGCACCTTCATCTTTAAGACGGCCATGGAAGATTGTCACAATTACGCGACGATCAACGGCCGCGTGGCTGTCGGCCTGTGGGGTGGCGAGACCGGTAAGGTCGTAAACTGCAGCAACTCCGGAAATCTCACTGCGACAGGGGAGAACTCTTATGGAGTCCACAATTCTGGATATGCCGCAGGCATTGCCTACAAGGGGCAGTTTGACAATTGCATGAATGACGGCACTGTTGCGAGTACGAACGGCTCCGCGTTTGGCATTGCCTATAGCGGCACTGCAGAGCACTGCAGGAATATCGGCAGTGTCTCCGGCGCGCTCAACACATACGGAATCGTCGGGGGTGGAAGCTCATCATTCTGCTATAATCTGGGCCAGATTACGGCAAAAAACGGCAAGGCGTACGGCATCGGAGGCAGCGCCAACTACAGCTTTACCTATAATGAGAAGACACCTGTGGCGCTAAACGTAGCCGGCAGCAAAAATGATACTGGCTATTATCTGTCTGATAAGGAGTTGTCCAGCGGCGGCATCTGGGCCACTAAGGACGACTTCGCCAGCGGCAAGGTGGCCTGGGGTGTGGACGGCGGTGAAGGCGCACACAAGAATTACTGGACACAGGGTGCGAACAACTACCCTGTTCCTATCGGGAATGGGACGTCCACCAGCTACTATCGCGCCAAGGCTGAGTACGGCACTGGCGGTACGGTAACGCTGACACGCAGCGGCAATGAGGTAGCTACACGTTCCAGCACGGATGCAGTCTACGGGCCTGCGGGTACCAGCGTGGCTGCTAAGGCCACGCCCAAGAATAACACCTTCAAACTGAGTAGTCTGACGTTGGATCTGATGAGTACGGGTAAGCCCACGACACTGGAGAATGGCGGCGACTTCCATTTGGGTGAAGCCAATGCAGTGGTCAAAGCGGAATTTACAGGGAATTCCGGTGGTGGCGGCGGTTACTACTACGGCGGTACCGGCGATGGTACCGGCACCGGCGATAAGGACGACGAGGGCCTGCAGGACGGCCTGAACATGGACGTGGAGTACGACATCAAGGGCCTTGTGCTGGGCGCCTACGCTGAGTGGGGCTCCAACGGCGGGAACAAGTCCTTCCAGAAGTGGCTGGAAGAAAATCCCAACGTGGTCCGCGCTCTGCTGACCAACAGTCTGGACAACATGGCCACTGCAGCCGTGGGCAAGAAGACCGATGAGGCCAAGGATCTGGCGGCGCTGTTGCTGGCCAGTTTGAACGAGCACACCGGCGTGGACGGCAAGGACGGCGATACCATCGCCAAGGCGCTGCAGAAGTACATCGACTCCGGCAGCGAGGAGGTGTTCAGCGCGTGGCTGACCGGTGGCGGCGGCATGGCCAGCGGCACCTATGAGAGCATCTACGGCCAGTACGCCAGCAGCCTTGCGGCACTGGCAGACCGTCTGTACAGCAAGTGGGAGGCCAGCGGCACGTCCATGACCTTCCCTGTGTGGCTGGACTCCCAGCAGGTGAGCATGGACAGCCTGTCCGAGAACGCGGACGAGCCGGACACCGACAACACCAACGATCCCCAGACCTCCGATGCCCCGGACGACGTGCCGGACGGACAGGATACCGAGGGCGGTGCCAGCGGTAACTCCGTGTGGGAGATCATCGGCACGGTGGTGCGTGAGAATCCCATCCTCGTCTGGAGCATCGTGGCCGTCATCGCGGCGCTGATCATCGTGGGCGCGGTACGCCGTTACCACAAGGTCAAGCGTGACGAGCATGACGAGAAATAATTAAACCTGATTACGCCGCGGGCGTAGTCTGCCGATTCGCGTGGGCGGAATTTCCGTCCACGCGAATACGGCTATATAAACGGAAGTAGGAGGGATGCCTCTGTGAAAAGAAAAGTACGGAATTGGACGGCGTTTCTGCTGGCGCTGGTGCTGGTATTCAGCATGATACCCGCAGCTTACGCAGCAGGACACAGCATCACCGTCAACGCCCCAACGGGGAACGATTTACCCTATTGGGTATTTGAGAAAGCGGGCGTAGACAGCGCGGATGTGCTGAACCTGACGGCCAACGAGGGACATACCCTGCCCACAAATAAGGTCGCCCGTGTGTCGCTGGCTGTGGGCAAAAACAAAGAGGATGAAGCTGCCTGCGGTATCTCCATCAATGGGATGTACTATGTGCAGTCCGTGACGCTTGACCACCCGGATTTCTTTACCGGCACGGTGGAGATACAGGTGGGCAAGGATGCCCAATGGAGCGAGGAGACGTGGGGCAATATCACGCCGGTGGAGGGCTCCAACATCATTGGCCGTGTGCAGTTCAAGAACGGTGCGTTCACCGGGGATGTGAGCATCACCGTCAGCCCCATGACGGCAGAGCAGTCAGAGGCGGCGCAGAAGCAGAACCAGCGCCAAGTTGTGCCGCAGGGCAAGTACACGGTGGCCCAGATCTCCGAGGCCATTCAAGGCATCATGGTGCAGAAGCGCTCTGCACTGGGCTTGGAGGAAGGGGACTATCTTCTCTCCGGGGACGAGCTGACCTACGCCGGCAGCTCCGCCACGGACTGGCTGCCCATCGGTCTGAGCCGCTGCGGTGTGGAGGACGACTATGATGCCTACCTTGCGGCTTTGCAGACCTATGTCGAGCAGAAATACCGTGAGCCGGACAAGCTGGACAGGGTGAAGGCCACCGAGTGGCATCGTATCTCTCTCGCTGTGCTGGCCTGCGGCGGCGATCCTACCCACTTCGGCAAGGATGCGGATGGCAACGACATCAACCTCATCGCAGACGGTGTATATGACCGAGGTAAGACCATAGATATTGGGGCACAGGGCCTCAACGGTTGGCTGTGGGGGCTTATCACGCTGGACAGCATGAAGTACAACATCCCCGCAGGCTCCAGTTATACCCGCACGGAGATGATCAAGAGGATACTGTCCTTCCAGCTTCCGGATAACGGATTCAACCTGCGCTTTGCACAGGGCAGCACCGCAGATCCGGACATCACGGCCATGGCGATACAGGCACTTGCGCCGTACTACCGAAATTCTACCTTCAACGTGAAAGACCCTGTGGACAAGGCGCTGGACTGCCTGTCCAAATTGCAGCTGGACACAGGCGACTTCCGCAGCTGGGGCACGCGGAACTCCGAGTCCGTGTCGCAGATCATCGTGTCGCTGTGCTCCATCGGCGTTGATCCGCAGAACGACTCACGGTTCATCAAGAACGGCATCAATCTGCTGGATGCCCTGTTCTACTACCAGCAGGAAGACGGCGGCTTTGCCCACTCCTACGAGTCCGATCCCGGCAACCCTTCCGCCATCCCCGGCGAGAGCAACAGCATCGCCACAGATCAGGCGCTGCTGGCGCTGGTGGCCGTGTGGCGGCAGACACAGGGCATGAGCATCCTGTATGACTTCCGCCCCGGCAGCGTATCCGCCAAGATACTGACGCCGGAGGAAAGTGAAGTGTCCTTTGCGGGCAGCTACGAGTTTACCGAGGCCGACCAGCAGCAGGCGGACGCCCTGCCAAAAAAGCTGTCCACGGAGAACGATGCCGAGGTGACAGCCCTGCTGGACAAGCTGAAAATGAGCCGTGATTTCGAAGGCTACGATACCTACATGACCAAGCTGACGCAGGCCAAGAGCGACATAGATGCGCTGTACGCGGAGATAGAGAGCATCAATGCGGATATAGAAAGCCAGATCGTCCCCATGACCGACCCGGGACTGGGTGAAAAGTCCACGGTGGATAGGCTGGTGAAGCGGTACAAGGCACTGTCCGACCATGATAAGGAACTCATCCAGAACTGGGACGCCGTACTTGCTGTGAAGGTACAGACAGACGCGGCGCAGAGAGACCTGTTCCTCATCATCGGCGGCGTGGTGGTCGTCATGGTAGCCGTGACGGTAGTTGTCCGCCGCAGGAGGGAGAGCCAATGAAAAAGCATTTCACAAAACTTATAGTTGCCTTGCTGGCGCTGGCGATGCTTCTGCCCATCGTAGTACAGGCCGCCCCCACGGACGGCTGGACAGACGAGGCGGAGCAGGCGTATCAGACACTGACGGAAAAGGCCATCCAACAGGTCACGGAGAGCAGGGATTACCTGTCGCTTCCCATCCAGCAGAGGAATACTCGCGCGGTCTACGCCCTGTGGACCGCCGGCGCGGTTGTGCCGGAAGGCTTCTACGATGCATACTTGCAGTCTTTGGCGGGTTGGCTGGATATGGCGGCCCAGAATGGCCGGTGCGCCTATATCCCCACGGCTATCCGCACGGTGGCAGCTATGGGGCTGGATGTGACCGACTTCGCCGGCCACGACCTGCTGGACCCGCTGCGGAAGCCGGACATGATGACCGCGGATGAGGACCGGCTGAATATGCTGCTGGACCTGAGCTGCGCCGGTGAAGCCGGTGAGACGAAGGAATTTGCCGCCCTGCGGGAACAGCTCCTGACGGAAGCCATGGCCCGCCAGCAGAGCAGCGGCCAGTTCCGCTATTCCACAATACCCGGCACGGAGCTTCGATTTACCTCGGCCTATGACGGCAACGCATTGTTCATCTGGTTAAGAGATAAGGGCGTGATCAAAGACCCGGACCGCTTTGAGTATATCCTGCTGACGGCGCAGTCCGTACAGGCTCTTGCACCCTATCAGGATCGAAAGGACGTGTCCGCCGCTATCGACAAGGCGCTGAATTACCTCTCCGCGCAGCAGCTTCCCAGCGGCGGCTTTGCCCGGTTCGGCGAGGAGAACGTGGAGGAGGACGCGGCGGTGCTGGAAATGCTGGCCGTGCTGGGTATCTCCCTCACGGACGAGCGCTTCACCAAGGATGGCTGCACCATTCTGGACGGCATGATGGGCTGGTATCAGGCGGAGTATCTGGAAGAGGTGGAGAACGAACCGAAGCAGGGCTTTTATTACTATAACAGGACCACCTACAACGAGGAGACGCAGACATGGGAACGCCTTCCCTGCTCACCGGAAGCTGAAGCAGTGATGTATCAGCACCGCCGGTATCGGAATGACGAGGCCTACCGGGGCCTGAGCGCCCTGCGTGCCCTGACCGATCTGGACAAGGCACCCCTTCCCACCGTGACCATGCCGGAAGCCGGCAGCACGGAGCAGGTATCCATAGACTATGCGTCGATTCTGGGTGAGAAGCTGGCCGAGTCGAAGGAACGGACGGATTTGGATGCAATGGGTGCAAACTGGTATTGGAGCGGAAGCGGGACGATCATTACATGGAACTCTCTTTCCAGATTTTCGGAGGAGGTGCTGGCTCGCGAAAAGATAGCGGGCGGCAAACTGTCCGAGGACGAGAAAGCGGAGCTGCGGGACTTGATGGAAAAGATGACCGGAGCCAACAGCGAATACCTCATGGGCCGGACATCGGCCATGTTTGTCCCGGGCATCGTGCGCGCCCTGAAAGCGATCGATGCTGATCCGGGGGACTTCTATGGACTGGACTATCTCGCGCCGCTGACGAGCATGGGCAAAATGGACCAGCTCGATTATGCAAAGGCGCTGCAGGATTTCGACGCGGTAGACGAATCGGTGTGGCGCTCCCGCGGCGTGGACGTGGATACGATGGTGGACAAGTACGCGGAGAAGATACTCTCCTACCAGATGTCGAACGGTAGATTCTATTGGTATTATGGAGCGGGTAAATATTATGCTGCAGATGCAGAGGAAAAGGAGGCGTTGGGGATAAACGGAAAAGCAAATATCGAATTTATCACCGAGAGCCTGAAGGCATTAGGCCCGCATCAGGACAAGGCGTACATCGCGGAGGCGGTGGAAAAGGGCTTGAACTACCTGTCCTCCATACAGGAGCCGGATGGGACATTCGGGAATCTGCAATATACGCTGGCCGTGGCGGATATGATGGAGGCGCTGAACATTCCGTTGGATGATGAGCGGTTCGTTAAAAACGGCTATACACTGGAGGATGCCGTGCGGACCTTCTATGTGGACGGTATCGGCTTTGTTAACCGGAATGCTGAGCTTTCCGCGGAGGATATCGCGCAGGAGCTGGCAGAAAACACAAAGGAAGGCCCTGTCTACGATCAGAACATGCTCCGGACTGTCTCTGGCTTTGCCTATCTCCAGACCGCCGGGGCCGGTGCCCGCAGCGGGAATAACAGCGTGTTCGAGCTGATAGGCTCCGCCCTGACGGAGACGCCGCTGGGCATCGTTCTGCTGGCGGTGGTGGTCATAGCGCTGCTGGCCTTCGGCATGGTCCGCCGCTACCGCCGCATCAAGAAGGAGCAGTGACATGAAGAAACACAGCACAAAACTCATGGCCGTCTTGCTGGCAGCCGTCATGCTCCTGCCCTTGACCGTACAGGCCGTCCCCGCGGAGGGCTGGACGGCCGAGGCAGAGCAGGTGTATCAGACGGTGACGGAGCTGGTGGTGCAGCAGGTGTCTGAGCGTAAGGACTACATCGCCGCGGCCACGCAGGCGGAAAACGCAAAAGCGGTATATGCCCTGTGGACCTCCAGCGCGGCTGTCCCTGACGGCTTTTATGACGAGTACTTACAGGCGCTGGCTGACTGGCTGGACCTCGCGGTCAAGCGGGGCAAAACAGCCTACATCCCCGGTGCCATCCGCACGGTAGCGGCTATGGGGCTGGACGTGACCGACCTTGCCGGGCACGACCTCATGGACGCTCTGCGGAAGCCGGAGCTGGAGGAGGAGGACGAGGACCGGCTGGATATGCTGATGGATTTGGATGCCGCCGGTGACGCGGGCAAGACCGACGAGTTCAACGCTCTGCGGGAAAACCTGTTGACGGAAGCTCTTGCTCGCCAGCAAAGCAGCGGCGAATTCCGCTATACCTCTAAGTGGCCCGCAGAACTGAAGCAAAGAGGCGTAGCCGATGAGCCGGACTGCTTCGACTACATATTGCTGACTGCCAGATCCGTACAGGCTCTTGCACCTTACATGAACCGCAAGGACGTATCCACGGCCATAGACAAGGCTCTGGATTACCTTTCCGAGCAGCAGCTCTCCAGCGGCGGCTTTCTCAAGTACGGCGATGAGGATGTGGAGGAGGACGCGGCGGTGCTGGAGATGTTGGCGACGCTGGGCATCTCCCTCACGGACGAGCGCTTCACCAAGGATGGGCACACCGTGCTGGACGGCATGATGGGCTGGTATCAGGACTTCTATTTTGAAGATGCCAAGACATCTGAGCCAAAGCAAGGATTCTATCATGAGGATGGTTGGTGGAGGTATGAAGAATCACGAGGTTGGTACAGGAAAGGCTGGATACAGATGCGAGATCCAAATGATCCGAATCACAAAGGCGCCGTTCCCAATAGGATTTATGACAATGCCGAACCCTATAGCGGCTTGTGTGCAGTGCGGGGAATAGGTGGAAATGGCGCAAAAATTGACAACCTTCCTGCGAACAACGGAGTGAAAACCTCAGCCATTGATTATAAGGCACTGCTACAGCAGGAGACGGACACCGTCTATGAGAAGATAGAGAGCGGCTGGTACGGAGATGGGAGCGAAACGATCGTCAGCGCGTCGTCTATTACCGGCTATTCCCGGCAGGTGCTGGCGCTGAAGAGGGCCCAGGGCGAGTTTACGGATGAGGAAAAGGAAGAGCTGTGGACCGTGCTGGAGAGGAAGATCGGGATCAGCAACGAGTATTACATGGGACGCAAGTCCGGCGTCTATTCGCCGGGCGTGGTGCGGGCTATAACGGCGCTGGACATGGACCCCGCGGATGTGGGCGGGCTGGATTTTCTGGCGCCGCTGACGAATGTGGGAAGCAAGAGCATTGGAGACCTGCCGGAGATGCTGAAGGACCTGGACGCGGTAGACGCCTCTGTCTGGCGCTCCCGCGGTGTGGACGCTGACAGCTTGGTGGATATGTATGCCTCCAGAATGCTGGAAAACCAGACGGCAAGCGGCAAATTCAGCCCCGACGGTTCATCCTGGGAGGAGGTGCAGTTCACTGCTGAGAACGTGGCCGCCCTTGCTCCCCATACGGACAAGGAATATATCGCCAAGGCAATAGACAAGGCCATCGAGTATCTTTCATCCGTACAGTTGGCGGATGGCAGCTTCCCGGGCAGAGACGGCCAGCCCGATGGAGAAGCCACTCTCGCCGTATTGGATATGATGAATGCCGCAGGCATCTCTTTGGATGATGACCGATTTGTAAAAAACGGCAATACAGTAGCCGATGGGCTGAGAACGTTCTACATTGAGGGTGTGGGATTTGTTTCCAAGACAGAGGTGGAATCCTCAGTGGATGGTTTGAGTGATATCCCGTCGTACGAAAACCCTGTTATGGACTTTTCCTCTGCCGTATCTGCCCTCACCTACCTCCAAGCCGCCGAGAACGGCAAGTTCGGCCCAGACGGCAAGGGAAACAGCGTGTTCGAGATCGTAGGCTCCGCCCTGACGGAAACGCCGCTGGGTGCGATTTTGCTGGCTGTCGTCATCGTCGCGCTGTTGGCTTTCGGTATGGTGCGTCGCTACCGCCGCATCAAGAAGGAGCAGTAATGTGAAAGCAAGAATAAAGCATATCATTACCCTGCTTCTGACAATTCTTCTGCTGTTGTCCTGCGCTGCCTGTGGGCAGAAGCAGACTGAGCAGCCGGAGGACACCGGCGATAAGGACCAATACATGACTGAGCCTGTCCCGGAGGGCAAGCCTGACCCGGTAGAGCCGCAGGACACAACGGTGGATACCACCGTAACGCACACCTGCACGTTCTCCATTTCCTGTGAAACTATCTTGGACAACATGGACAAGTGTGTGGAGAACAAGAAGTTCCTCGTACCGGAGGACGGTATCATTTTTCCTGCCACAGAGGTGGAGTTCAGCGAGGGCGAGAGCGTATTCGATGTGCTCCAGCGTGTATGTCGTGACAACGCCATCCATATGGAATCCAACTGGACGCCTATGTATAACAGCGCATATGTAGAAGGGATAAACAACCTATACGAGTTCGACGTGGGCAGCCTTTCCGGCTGGATGTACAATGTCAACGGCTGGTATCCCAACTACGGCTGCTCCCGCTATCAGCTGAAGGACGGCGATGTGGTGGAGTGGCGCTATACCTGTGACTTGGGCTATGACCTCGGCAGCGGCATGGGTGGATAAATATTAAAAGTAACGAGGAGGAATAAAGAATGAAACTCACAAAAAGAATCATAACGGCTTTGCTGATCTTGGCAATGCTCTTTGTAAGCGCGGGTTGCGGCGGGAAAGATGCACAGCAGTCGGACAGCAGCACCGACACCCGGCAGGAGCAGACGAAGACCGACGGTAAAAAGACGGATTCCGATAGTGCGGATGTGGAAAAGACTACTGACAACAAGGATGTGAGCAAGCCGTCAAACGCTGATCCTGATGGGAAGGCCACTGACACGACACAGGCGAACGTAAAGGACAACGCTAATGAGTCTGGCAGCGATTCTAAAGGAGAAAATAAGTCGGAGAAGCCTATGGGCAAGGAAACTGTGACTCTCTCCATCGTGGGAAGCAAGAGTATTGCACCGAACGACGGCGTGATCTTGCCTGCCACGGATGTGGAGATATCCGACGGCGATACGGTCTACACCCTGCTCGACCGTGTATGCAAGGATAAAGGGATTACGCTCGATGTGATCGAGGAAGGGGACGGCGTGTTTGTTAATGGAATAGAGGGGATAGTTTGCTTTGCTGACGGCTCTTCCAGGGCATGGGATTTTACGGTCAATGGCAGGTCTACCGGCCGCGATTCGGCAAACAGCCCGATCAAAGGCGGCGATGTCATTGTCTGGCGCTACGCGGGCATCTGACAGAGAACTGCGGTTACGGACAGTGATAGAGCAGGAATTGCTGATACAGAAGGAGTTCCCAGAACGCATTGGCCTCTGGAGAAATTCGAGAGGCCGCCTAACCATGCGGTCAGACAATACAAAAAAGCGGAGAAAAAGCCATGGATGGCCCTTTGCGGCCATCCATGGCTTTTTCTCCGCTTTCTATTACGCGTATACCGACCTCATTGCCGTGAGCCTCCATGTCTGTCGTTTTCACATCTTTCAAAACAACAGACAGGAGGAATATGATATGTATTTTGATCAAAAAGAATTTGGACTTCGAGTCAAGCATCTTCGCAGGAAGCACAGCCTGACACAGGAACAGTTGGCAGATGCACTGTATATCACCGCGACACACCTTAGCAAGATCGAATGTGGTCAACGCGGCATCTCTATTGACCTGCTCCTTGATTTAGCTGCCGAACTGGATGTCTCTGTAGATTTCCTAATCAGCGGCAATCCTCGGACTATGGGTTCGGTCAGAATGCTGATAGCACAGATCCGTGAACTGCTGAATCGTGTTGAGTCCTCGGAAATGGATTGAATTTTTCCTTTGGCATCTTTCAATTGACTTGTTCGTAGTTGTGTGGTAGTTGTGTTTGCTGCCAAAGCGAAGGGAGAACGCACAAATGAAAAAGGTCATATGATGCAGGCTGGCGTGGACAGCCTTGCGGATGCCGGATTCCATTGCAACGTCTGCATCGTGGAGGATGGCAGCAGCCTATTGATCTACGTCCTCTACGACGGGTAAGCGGCGCAAAACCTGCGTCGGTGTAAGCAAAGAATACAGGAACGCCTCCGGCAGAGAAATGCCGGAGGCGTTCCCGCATTCGATTTGTTCCATAGGTGTCACAGGGCCTTCAGCTTGCGGCAGTATTCTGACTCCGACAGTTCGCCTTTCTGAAAAGCGGCGCGGAGTTCTTCCGCAACGGCGACAGTCTGATTCCATTCATCGGCAGAGATCGCGCCGCGCTGCTTTCTTGCCTTCAACCGATTATAGGTGCGGGCATATTCCTTCGCGGAGGCCTCTTTCAGCTTCCGCTTCGCTGTCTCATGAGCGCCCACACTGCGGCAGCTCTTTCCGCCCTGGCTGGGGATCGGCCTGTCACAGTACTGGATGTTGTACCCACCGACCGCAACGAACCAGTGGCCGCAGTTCTTGCATCTGCGGGGGAGGTTGCCCGCGGCAAGCCCTCGCGTCAAGTCCAGATAAAAGAAAGAAACGAGATCATCGAAAGTGGAACGCTCCGCCAACTTCGGCTTCCCTGTCTTCTCATCATGATAGGGGATAAAGGATATATGTGCAGGGAAGTCAAAACGGAAAGAATACGGGGATGGATCTCCGGAAAGATAGCGCTGGTCGTCGTCATCGAGATCAACGAGCTTGGCGTCACGGATATCTTCCTTGAACCGGGCGAACGCATCGATATAGTCCTCGCGCCGGTGAGAGGTCAGCTTATCAAAATACGTTGACAGCATCCAGTTGGTGTTGCGCCGGAACTCGTGCAGGTCCGCGCCGATCCTGCATATCCGCGAGATCCAATGGGTGTAGTCATTGTTGCCGCGTGTTCCCTTGGTCATCATCTCATCCCACATCGCCTGATATTCAGAAGCACTGGAAAAGCATGACAGCATCGTGTCAGAGCGCGGTAGGAGAATGTTGTACAGTGGAAGCTCCCGCAGCAGAGCCCTCAGTCGTCCGTATGCGTCATTGGCGATCCCTGCGCTGGAGGGATCACGTGCCGCAAAGAACATCTGCGCTTCCGCGGCAAATTCTTTGGCCGCAGCGTCTATATCACCGTCAAGTCTGCCGGATACTTCCATCGCTTGCGCCGCGAAATGTCCGAGAGGATATTCCTCCCGTGCAACGATCGTACAGGCCGATGTGAAGTCTACGGAAAAGAAATCCACCGCATCGTGGTTCATCTGAAACATGGCAGGACCTCCGTACCCGATTAGTTTTATGCAGACGTGCCGATATTCTCCGGACGTCTTGAAAATGAGTTGAAATCTGTTATACTAAGTATACCCGATAATGATAGATATGTCAATCGGGTATATACTGTACCTTCACAACTACATACCCATCACCAGAGAAGATACTCGCTGGGGAAGTATGCCACGACGCTGCGCAGAGCAGTCGAGCGTGCCAAGGCTGAGACAAACGCCGCGCAAGCAAAGTGCGGCAGGAACGGCCTGTGGTGTATGGCAAACCTGAACAGGAAAGAGGTGAGAACTGTACAACGTCCCTACAAAAATGAAAGCCGCCAAACTGCTGCAACAGTCTGGCGGCACGCCGCGCTTCGGAAAACGCAGACGCCATCTGCAACAAGTCTAACAGAGGGACCTCCGAAACGCAAGTTCTTTTTCTCTGAATTTGAAACAAGGAGGATCTCATGAAACGATCCACATACACAAACTACGACGAGCTGCCGTTATTCCTCAACGCGGAAATGGTGGCAAAGGTGCTGGGCATCTCCATCTCCAGCGCCTACGAGCTCATGCACGAAGCGAGCTTCCCCACCCTGCGTGTGGGCAGCCGTATCGTTGTCCCGAAAGAAAAGTTCCGCCAGTGGGTAGAAGCGCAGACAGGCGGTGCGCGATGACCCGCACCCTTCCATGGCAGAAGCCCGACCCTGTCAAGAACTACTACCCCGTGCCGAAGGTCATCTGTCAACTGGGGCTGTCACCCGGCGAGATCGCCGTGTACTCGTTCCTATTGTTTTGTGAAGATCGTAAGACCTATCAGTGTTACCCCAGCTACCGCACCATCGGTGAAGCGGTAGGCATGAGCCGCAACACAGTGTGCAAATATGTGAGGTCGCTGGAGGAGAAAGGCCTCATCCGAACGGAGCGCACCACCGTCACGCTGAAGGACGGACGCAAGCGGAACGGCTCACTGCTCTACACACTGCTGCCGGTGGAGCAGGTACTGGCGCAGCACAACCAGCACCAACTGTATCTTGCGGAGATGGCCGCCGAGCGTCACCGTGCCCAGCAGAAGCTGGCGACACAGGCCGCAGAACCGCCGTGTTCGCCCCTGTGAGCCGCTGTGTGGCTTCGCAGGAACGCGGGAGAGTAAGGATAGCGACCCCGGGGTCTTGGAACGTTTTTGGCCCGCTTTTCGGTGCGCCGAAAGCGGAGCAGGAGAAAAGCATTGGCGCTTTTCTGCGCCAGTGCCGATCACGGCAGCCCGCAGTGCGGACTGCCGCAAGGGTTTGCAGGGTCTTGGAAATGGCGCTGATTATCGGACTCCAAAAGTACTTTGACGCTATTCTTTGCAAAAATGCCCGTTATCCCCGTGTTTGCAAGGCTTCCGACGGGCGCAGGCACACAGAAGGGAGGTGTAGTTCAATGGACAAAAACGGGAAAAGCAGGCACTCCGTCTGGCTGTCAGACGACGTGTGGCAGGAGGTGGATGCGTTCTACAAGCTGGACAATTGCCCCACCCGCAACGAGTTTGTGGAGAAGGCCCTGCGTCAGTATTGCGGACGATTGCATACCGAGAGGACAGGTGCATATCTGCCTCGCGCACTGCAAGAGGTGCTGGAGGGTACACTGGGTGTGTTCGGTGACCGGCTGGGCAGGCTGTTATTTAAGCTGGCGGTGGAACACAACATGACCAACCACCTGCTGGGCGGTGATGTGGATATGACCCGCGAGGAGTACAATAAAATGCGCGGCAGCAGTGTCCGTGAGGTGTCGACGACCCACGGTACGATCTCCTTCAAGGACATACTGCTGTTCTATCAGGGAGAGTGACCGGCGCAGAATCTGCGTCACAGTAAGCAAAGAAAAACTCTTCCAAAGAGCGGCAAAAGTCTTAGCTTGTCATAAAAGCATAATTAAGAGGAAGTAATGTTGCTATACGGGCATTGTCTGTGGTAAAATATCAGTAAATGAGCAGAGGAGGTTGCAGTGATGAACCCTGATATGATGAAAGCCGCTGCGCTATCCAAGAACGGCATAGATGATGCCGACACAATGAAAGAGCGCTCTTGGGAATATGCTCTTCCGCCATATCTTCAACATGATTTGGATGCCTACAAAGATGGCTTAAAAAATGGATCAACGATTTTAGACTGCCTGTGGGGTGAGCTATACGGAAGCATCAACGCCGCAGAGATCGATGATGGGGCAATTACACCGGCACAGGCGGATTATCTACGGCAGAAGTATTTGTGGAGGTGATAAGATTTGCTAGACTTTACAAACTGTAAGCGACTATATGATCGGGTATATAATGGAGCCAACGGCAAGAAAATCGCAATCGAATATGAAGGCGAACCGTATATGCTGAAGTTTCCTCCCTCCGGAGAGAACAAGCCGACAGAGCTTTCTTATACCAACAGCTGCATCAGTGAGCATATTGCTAGTACCGTATTCAACATGGTAGGTATTCCCGCGCAGAAAACGATCCTTGGAACCTTTGAGATTGGAGGAAAAAGTAAAATTGTCTGCGCCTGCAAGGATTTCACCGCAGACGGAAGTCGATTGTTCGATTTCTGCTCTATCAAGAATACCGTCATAGACTCCGAACACGGCGGCACCGGAACGGAATTGAATGATATTCTGGATACCATTGAGAAACAGCAATATATTGATCCAACCATCCTGCTGGAACATTTCTGGAATGTATTTGTAGTTGACGCATTGCTGGGTAACTTTGACCGGCACAATGGAAATTGGGGATTCCTGTACTACGATGCAACAAAGACAGCTACGCTGGCACCTGTTTATGATTGCGGAAGCTGTCTGCTGCCACAGGCCGATGAACGCATAATGAATACCGTGCTCAATAATGATGACGAACTGAACGCAAGAATATACCGCTTCCCGACATCGGCGATCAAGGTCGATGGCAGAAAAATCAACTACTATGATTTTCTACAGGCTGCGAAAAACCAAGACTGTAATGATGCGGTCATGAGAATGGCCCCAAAGATCAACATGGACGAGATATGCGCGTTTGTTGAGGAAGTGCCTTCCTTGGATGCGACACAGAAAAGGTTTTACCAAGTGTACCTCACTGCTCGTCATCAGAGGATCATTGAGCCAGCATATGTGCATCTCTTAGATCAGCAAAGAATATCCCCGACACTTGAAATGCAAGGCATGTAAACACATGAATGTCGGATCAAAACTACTACAAATAATAAAGGGAGTCCCTGTTCGGTTGAGCAGGGACTCCCTTTTCAAAAAAACAGTAGCTATTCCGTCAACTTTGTGGTATGTATGTTGGCTAACAAAAAGCAAAGGAGCTGATTCAATGGCCAAGAAACGCGCCAATGGCGAAGGGAATATCCGCAAGCGAAAGGATGGCCGCTGGGAGGGGCGCTACACCGCAGGGCACGATCCGATCACCGGCAAGCGCATCACCAAGAACGTGCTTGGCAAAACGCAGGCGGAGGTGCGGGAGAAGCTGCGCCGCACCATGGAAGAAACCCGCGGGTTGGATGTGGCAAGGGCGGGGGAATATACCATAGGACAATGGCTGGAGGTTTGGTTCAGCGACTACGCCGCGCTGAAAGTCCGTCCATCCTCTCACCAAACCTATCGCGGCTATTTGGATCATCACATCAAGCCTTACATCGGGGGTATCCCACTGACAAAGCTGTCATCCCTAGACCTCCAGCGCCTGTATAAAAGGTTGCTGTCCGACGGCAGGGTGGACCGCGCCGAGAGCAAGAAACAGCCCAAGGGCCTATCGGCCAAGACCGTCCGCAATATCCATCAGATCATCTCCTCTGCGCTGAAGCTGGCCGTGGAACAAAAGCTCATCGTCCGTAATCCCGCTGAGGGATGCGCGCTGCCGAAAGTGGAGCGCAAGGAAATGCAGACACTGCCGGTGGAGCAGCTGGCGTCCTTTCTGCGGGAGGCCAAGGAAAGCGGCGTGTACGAGATGTACTACATTGACTTGGCGACCGGCCTGCGGCGGGGCGAACTGCTGGGCCTCAAGTGGGAGGACGTTGATTTGGAACGCGGTGATCTCCGGGTAAAACGGCAGCTGGCGCGTATCAACGGTGAGATCGTGGAAGCGCCGCTGAAAACAAAAAACGCCTACCGCACCCTGCCGCTGGCGGCAGATGCGATAGACATTCTGAAAGCGCAGAAGAAAAAAGTGGGAAACAGTCCGTGGGTGTTCCCGTCACCTACGGGAGGGCCGTTGTCGCCGGACTGCGTGAACAATATGCTGCACCGGGTACTGAAGCGGGCAGGACTGCCCAGCATCCGCTTCCATGATCTAAGACACCCGTATGTCAAGCACACGACAAAAATTTTTAGCTTGCGCTTGATGGATTTTCAAGCGCAGGCTTATCCTGATGCTCGGCGAAAAACTCGCGGAGCTTGTCAGCTTCTTCGGGTAGGACAAAGCCGAAGCCCTGTCCGTCCACTCTGCAATAGAAAGCGATTTTCATGTCTGCCACCTCAATCGAAAATGTCTTGGATTTTGTATGCGATCTCAATGCGCTTATCAGGGTACACCAGCACCCGGTCGATTAGCAGCTCGGCCAGCTCGGTGGTCAGCGTGTCCGCATCGAAAATCGCCTTGGACGCTTCCTTTCGGCTGTCCTGCCGCGCCTGTTCGTCCTGCTTCTGCTTCGCCTGTGCCAATACTGCGGCATAGGCGTTTTTTGTTTTCAGAAGCAGCTCATCACACGCGGCCTTTTCCGTCTTGTAGGTGTTCAGGTCGATCTCGCCCATGAGGTAGCGTTCGTACAAGGTGCGCTTGCCGTCTTGCAGCGTCTCGATCTGCTGCTCATATTCGGCGCGTTCCGGTACGGAAGCATCCACCCGAAGCATACCATCCGAGGCAAGCGGTGCGGCGGCTTCCATCTGTTTTTTCAGCGTCAGGAATACCGCTTGTTCCAGCTCTGCGGCGTTCAGACGCATCTTGTGGCAGCGGCTTTCTACGTCCGCCTCGGAATGGCGGCAGTAATAATACGAGGTTTTCTGCATGGAGCGGGACAGCGCATGACCGCAGCAGCCGCAGAAGGCTTTGCCTTTCAGCGGGTAGTCCCGCTTTTTCTTGTTTGGCTGGGAAAAGCGGAGCTGGCTGGTCTGCACGGTATCAAACACGGCTCTCTCAACGATGGCCGGGTGGTGGTCGGGGATGATGCACCACGATTCTCTGTCCTTCAGGCGGCTTTTGGTGCCGCCTACTTCGAGAACCGCCCGCTTGCCGATCACATATACGCCGGTGTAGCGTTCGTCCTCCAAAATGCGGAGAATGGTGGACGCACTCCAAATCCCGTGACAGCGGGAAATATCGTGGGTGTGATTGCCCCGTGCCGCTTTGTACTGGCCGGGAGTAGGAATGTTTCTGTGGAACAGCTCCCGCGTGATAGCGGTGGCATTGACGCCCTCGGCGGCAAGCTGGAAGATAAGCTGCACAACGGCAGCGGCTTCCGGGTCAGGCTCCATTCTGCCATCGGCGCTTTTGCGGTAGCCATAGGGACAGATTTTGCTCTGATACTCGCCGCGCTGCATCTTGGCGTACTTGGCACTCTTGGTTTTGATGGACATATCGCGGCTGTAATACTCGCTGATGAGATACTTGAACGCCATGTCCATGCCGCCGGTGTCACCCTTGAATTTGCTGCTGTCAAAATCGTCGCTGATGGAAATGAAGCGGGTATGGAACAGCGGGAACACGCGCTCGATAAAGTAGCCGGTTTCAATGCTGTTTCGCCCGAAGCGGGAAAAATCCTTGACGATGATGCAGTCGATTTGATTGGCCCGCACCAGCTCAATGAGCTTCTGTACCTGCGGACGCTCAAAATTCGTGCCGCTGTACCCGTTGTCGATGAACTCCATGATCTCCGCGTTCAGAGCTTCGGGCATGGAAGCCGCGTACTCGTGGAGAACAAGGCTCTGATTTTCAATGCTCAGACTGTCGTACTTGTAATCCTCAATGGAGAGGCGGATGTAGAGGGCAATTACATATTTCTGCATTGTTTCAGCACCTCCGCATAGGTTTCAAACTCGCTCTGGAAGCGATAGCGCACCGTGATCTGCTTGTCGTGGGATACCTCGATGCGGTCGATCAGCCGCTCGATAAGAGCGCCGGTCAGCGCACGGTCGGTCTTGATTTGTGCGGCGTCCTGTTCCAGCGCCCGGTGCTGTTCAATCTGCGTATCCATCGTCCGCAGACCGTCCTCCAACTGTTCCATTTCCACGGCGAGGTCGGCAATGCGGCTTTCGTACTT
>ERZ857840.1590-NODE-1590-length-25080-cov-4.691748_pt1 | contig 25080 bp, 25 predicted proteins | sample MGYA00519760_ERZ857840 | MGnify/ENA primary metagenome ERZ857840 (study PRJEB31778, sample SAMEA3449371) | human gut metagenome | biome: human gut; feature: human-associated habitat; material: faeces | place: United Kingdom | collected 2010/2012 ... | reverse complement strand
AGACCGCTTCTCTCCACCTGCCCGCGGATAGATTTCAGATCGCCGGCGTGCTGTCGTACCTCGGTGTCGACAGACTTGACGATTACGAACTCCCCTGTGAAAGCCAGGATTCCTCGGGGATCATGGTTTCACTTGAACCGACCGGAATAGCAGAAAGAAACATCGCAGAGCTTTGCCGAAACGAGAAAATCTCCCTCGGAAGGCTCAATTCGGGCTTTCGCAGTCTCTTCAAACTGCCGTATGAACAGCAGCTCGGTGTCATGGATCGGATCGCAAATCAAAAGCCGGAGCATTTTGATGACTTTCGCAAAGCCATCGATGCCGCTACCGTTCCATCGGTCAGACAGGAATACTGTTTTCCGCTTACCGTTAACCTGTACACAGCGAACCGCTGGGGCGATTACGACGATGATCCCGAAGAATATGACGGTCGCTTTGCTGCCCGCTATGAAGATAAAATCCGTCAGTCACTCCGGGTTTACAACCGGGATGACGGCGAGGATATGGCGGCATATTTTCACGGCAACAACACTGTCGTGGCAAAGCTCCGTTCCGCCACCTGGGATTTCAAAAGGCGGGGCGGTGAGCTGTACGGTTGCGTTACTGTGGAAACGGCAGGTCAGCTGACGGCAGAACAGGAAGCAGATCTGAAAGACTGGATCACGGGACAGAATTCTGACGGTCTGGGCGAAGGCTTTGAGCAACAGGAGATCAAGAATGAGGTAATTCAACACATGAAAAAGTTTTTCAATTCCATCAAGAACAAGTTGGGCAAGGCATTTGCAACCGTCAAGGCAACCGTAGAGTCCACCACAGGTGAGGGCTATATCGACACGGGCGTGAAGATCATCATCGGCGTAGTCGTCGGTGGTGTCATCCTTGCCGGTCTCTATGCGCTCTTCAACACCACGATCATTCCCACCCTTACCGAGAAAATCTCCGGTATGTTCAATTATGCGGGCTGATCCACAACAAAAACACAAGAAAGAACGAGGTAATCAACACATGAAGAAGTTTTTCGAATCCATCAGGAACAAGTTTGGCAAGGCGGTTACGACTGTCAAGGCAACCGTCGAGTCCACCACAGGTGAGGGCTATATCGACACCGGTGTAAAAATCATCATCGGCGTAGTCGTCGGCGGTGTCATCCTTGCCGGTCTTTACGCTCTCTTCAAGACCACGATCCTGCCCAGTCTCGGCACCAAGATCGGCGAAATGTTCAATTACGCGGGTTGATCGCGTAACCGCACAGAGGGGATGTTCCGGCATCCCCTCCACACCTCTCGGAAAGGAGAAAAACCATGTATATGAATCCAACAATTCCGATTGTCACGCCTGTGCTGCAACCCCTTGTGGAAACCTTCGTCAAGGAAAATGTGATCGCAAAAGATGCCGTCCGGCTGATTCTGATGATCGTCCTTGTGACAGCGATCTCCGCCACTGTCGGGCTTCTGCTGCACAAGCGAATGAAGAAGCAATGGCTTCGGACAAATAAAACAGTCGCTCTGCTTCTTTCTGCGGTTATGGCAATCGCTCTGTCCATCCGGTTCGGGCTGAGCATTTACACATTTCAGGGGCTGTTTCTGTATTATCTGCTCCTGTTTGCCTCGGCGTCGGATCTGACCGACAGGCGGGTTGCAGACCATCTCAGTGTCTCGGTATTGGCACTCTCGCTGATCAGTGTTCCGACAGTCGGAATCATCTCCATGCTGATCGGCGGTGCAGTCAGTTTCGCAATTCAGGCCGGTGTCAGCGTATTTTCCGGTGGCAGATACGGCGGTGCGGATATCAAAATTTCCTCCGCCTGTGTTTTTCTCCTCGGATGGTCAAGAGGACTGATCGGTCTTGCGCTCGGACTCCTCACCGGCGTACTGTTTACGCTGATCTATAACAAAATCAAGAAACGCAGCAGCAGTGAAGGCTTTGCTCTCGTGCCGTTCATTTCGTTTGGCATGATGGTGGCGTTCTTCCTGTAAAAAAAGAACCTGTTGCGCAACAACGGGCTCTTTTTGGCAGTATTCATTTGAACAGCTCGGAATGACTTCCGACACGATAGAGCATAAGGACAAGAACATCACCCATGACTTCGTATATCAGCAACCAATCCGGTTCGACATGGCATTCACGGCAGCCTTTATAGTTACCCGTTAAATCATGGTCACGATACTTGGCATCAAGCTTCTCGCCATTGGCAAGCTTCTCGATCACCTCAAAAAGTTTATCGGTATCCTTGCCTTGTTTTTGAGCAAGCTTCAAATCTTTTTTGAATTGATTTGTAAATCTGACCTCGTATCTCATAGACCCAGTGCCGCCTTCAAGTCGTTCATATTGGTATAGCCGGAAGCGGTTTTGTCATAGGCGAGTTTTCTGCCTTCCTCAATCGCAGCGGCAGTCACATCATTGGGAACATTCAGCTTTAACTCAAACGGAATCCCGTTCTCACGGATTGTTTGTCTCAAGAAAATGTTGACTGCGGTGGTCATGTTAAGTCCGAGCTCTTCAAAAATTCTTTCCGCTGCGATTTTAACTTCTTTATCGGTACGGATGTTTAAATTAGTGCTCTCCATGAAAACACCTCCTTCGTTTTATTCTATGCATATTATATCACAATATGTGTCTGTTGTCAACACATCGCACGAATAATTTGCATTTGAGAGCAAAAACATCCGTCCAAAAAAATTTCAGAAAGGACAAACACATGAAACAGAAAAAAGCACACGCAACCCATCCTGTCGGAAACCGCACGGTAATCGGGATCATTTGCATTGTCGTCGCACTTGCGATCTGTTTCGGCATCGCACCGTTGGTCAATCGCCTGTCGGACGGAAAAACCAAAATTGTCCGGCTGACACGCGACATTTCCGCCGGTGCAACCATTACCGAAGCGGATATCGAAGTTGCCGATGTCGGTAGTTACAACCTGCCCACAGGTGTCATCAAAGACAAGGCACAGGTAGTCGGAAAGTGCGCACTGAGCAACCTTACAAAGGGGGATTATCTTTTCCCATCGAAGATCGGAAACGACACGAACAATGCCGGACGAATGCTTGAATCCCTGGATGAGAACCACAAAGCAATCAGTATCACCATCGGTTCGTTTGCGCTCGGCTTTTCCGGCAAACTCGAAACCGGAGATATTGTCGGGATTCTCGTCTACGATCAGGTTGAGAACCGTTCGTACACACCGAAGGAACTGGCCTATGTCAAAGTCATCACGACCACTACTTCAAGCGGTGTAGACAAAGCCGATGTGGAAGATAAGAGTCAGCCGGTAACGGTTACGCTTCTTGTCAACAACGAACAGGCAGAACTGCTTGCCTTTTATGAGAAGGTTGCGGATATGCACATCGTCCTCGAATACCGCGGAGACAGTGAAACCGCGCAGAAATACCTCGATGCACAGAACAAAGTCTTCGGAGGTGAATAACCGTGGAAGGAAAAATCATTGCTGTATGGGGGTCTCCTCACAGCGGGAAGACGACATTCGCAACGAAATTGGCGACCGCCATCTACTCATCCTTCGAGTCCACTGTTATCACACTCTATACCGACCTGCAGACACCGATGATTCCGGTGCTGTTTCCGTTTGACAAGCCCGAAGATCTTGGCTCGGTCGGCTATCCGCTGTCCAGGACGGAGGTGGAACAGAGCGACATCATCAACAACCTTGTAACGGTCAAAGAGATGCAGAACTTCGGCTTTCTCGGTTATCGCATGGGCGAGAACCGATACACTTATCCTGAGCGCGGAACCTGCCTGTTCAAATGCGGGAATGAAAGATACCTTCTGCAAGTCATCGCTCCCGAATACAAAGCCAAATTGTTCGGCAATGCGGGCGGAAGATAATTCCGAAGCACTCTTGACAATATCACGGTATCGTGATATAATATAAGTGAAAGAGAACTGAGGAGGATGAAACAATGCCTGTATTATCAAGATTCTACGGAATCGTTATCCGAATGTATTTTCTGCAAAGCGAGCACAATCCGCCGCACATTCATGCTATCTACAACGAAGATGTCGCGGCAATTGACTTTATGACGGGAAAGGTTCTGGAAGGTCACTTACCCAATAAAGCCTTGGCGATGGTTCAGGAATGGATTGCTCAGCACAGAGATACTCTGATGGAAATATGGAAAACGCAAGAGTTCAAAGCAATTCCACCGCTGGAATGAAGGGAGGTTATATGATGTTTCACAAAATCAAAAATGTTGCCGCACTGCCGGACTACCGGCTTTCGGTTCAGTTTTCCGAAGGTGTGACTAAGATCTATGATGTCAAGCCACTGTTCGAGAAACTGCCTGTCTTTGCTGCGCTGAAGGATGATGTGCAAACCTTCTACAGTGTGTCTGTCGATATCGGCGGATACGGCATCGTATGGAATGACGAGCTTGACTTATCCTGTGACGAACTGTGGGAACACGGAACGCAGGTACACACGCCGTTTGACGGATTGATTGCTTTCAGCGATGCCACTGAATTATGGGGGCTGAATGAAAGCACCCTACGCAAGGCAATCTCATACGGCAAGCTGGTCGATGGTGTGGATGTCTGCAAATTCGGAAAGCAGTGGGTGGTGTCGATGGATGCCATGCAGAGAGAATACGGCAACAGACAAGAACGACTGTAAAATACAAATCCCATAGTAAGGAGCAATCGAAAATCGGTTGCTCCTTTTTCTATGCCAATAAAAAATGAAAGAGGGTGATTGTCGCAGTCAGCGCAACCGTAATGGCGGTACTGAAAAAGGTACTCGCCTTTTTGCTTGGAGATAAAAAGGGACGAAAATTTCTCGGATACACGATTGGAATTGTTTTGTTTATCGCTTTGCTCCCGGTCATTGCTATTTACGGATTGTTCGGTTGGATGTCCGCGGGCGATGCTGCCGGTATCATCGGCTACGATGCGGTATATGAAAAACTGCCGACCGAAATCCGGGAGCAGATTGATGCGAACAGCGCACAGCTCGATATGATCGAGATCGTGTTCCGTGAAAACGGGTTGACCGACGAGGATATCACCAAGGCAAAACTCATCTATCTTTCCTCTCTGACTGAAAAGCACGATGAGGAAAACTTCTACGAACGATTGGCAGAATGCTTCCTTACGGTCAGTGAGGAAGCCGATCTGCTCACAAATGTCTCTTCTGCATTCGGCGTTGATTTCACCGAAGCAGACCGACAACAATTCAACGACTATTTTGGAGGTGGATAACTACGAAATTACAAGCAAGATTCGAACGGAAAGAAAATGAGATCGACGTACAGCCGGTCCGCATTGTTGCAACCGAACGGTTGAACGACGAGCAGTGGCAATACTTTGCACACCATCTGCTTGAAGATTCCGACATGGTTGCGAAGTACAGTGGAAAGCTCCGTGTCGAAAGGGACGGGGTGACAAACGCCTTGCACGATAAACGATATGCTTATCGAAGTTATCGCCACGGCAATATTGAATCGAAATCCAATGACTATTGATATATCCGTCAAGCACATCGGAAGCCACCTTGCCGCTATCTTCAATTTTAGCAAGATACTTGCTCGGAGCAACACCGCCTATTTCTCTATTCGTGCTATATGAAATTGGGGTCTTGTTCACAACAGAATTCCACTTGCTCTTCGGATAGTTATTCTTTTCGCAGTAGTCTTTGGGGAAGATATGGTGGATGTCAATACTCTCTGCGTTGTAGACTGTAAAATCCATCTCACGACCACTGATAAAATCTTTACAATGATTTTTAAGTACCAGTGCCATAATGCCTTTATACGCCGCACTTTGACGAGATTGTAACGACAACAATCTTGAAGGAATAAAATATGCTTCTTGAACAGTCTTAGGAATTTTATTGTTATCTGCAATCCAATCCATTACGCCCACAACGTCATTTACATAGCGAGTTTCATTTGCTCCACCATACATTTCGCCAAAAACGCCGCACCAATACCACTTCTTGATTTTGTCTTTGACACTGGTAATGGCGATCTTTTTTTCCTCAATAAGCAAAGCACACAATACCGCCATCGGAATAAATTGAGTTGTATATGGTAAATCTCTGCTCGAAAAAATCCTTTCTTCCTGCAGAATCCTTTCAGCTTCCAAAAATCCTTCTGTGAGCGAATCCTTATAATTTTTGTAATCTGCAAGAGAAAGGTTCAAAACATCCTTTTTCTTGCAACTCACAGTGCCTTTTTTCTTGTAAGTGGAGAGTAGTGTACAAGCTGTCAGAAAGTCTGTAGCTTCTACAACTGTGAGTAAGTCTTTGTTAAAATACTGTTCCTTGCGATCTTCCCAATCCTTGCGGAGTTCGAAATCGTCCATTGCAAAAATTGCAGTGACGAGTTCGAATACGGTAAGAGAAACACCTCCGGTGTTAACATTTTCAAATACTTGACAAACTGCTTCTTTGGGAGTTTCCTTACCAAGAAGAATTACAGGAATTTTATACTGTATCGTAGGAATTACAAGCATCGTATTGAATTTCGTAAATTCTTGAATGATAGAAGCGTCATAATTGTAAAAGGCGTAATAATTATTTTGCCAATCTTGAATCTTTGCATAATCCAAAATAATATTCAGCGGAAACAGTTTATTTTTGAATTCTTTTTCACGTGTGGAGACATTCAATTCTTCGGTGCGACCGAAATTCGAAGTGATGATACGATTATCGGGAACAGAAACAATTGCATCCAGTCTATCCACATCACAAGAAATGGCTTTTTCTATGTCTATGTAGTAAAATCTCTTGATTTTTTGTCCCTTGTCAGTAACAGTATTGACTGCTTTCTCGCTATATAGTGACGAGTACATAGACGTTAATCTCTGTTGTCCGTCAAGAATAAGCTCAGAGGGGATTGCGTCTTTAGCGGGAGCACCTTCAATTACCCTGTATTTGAAACGGATATTCTCATTTCCATATTCTAAAAACATTGCCGCACCAATAGGAAAATTGCTTGTAATACTGGCGATCAAAGCCCGAATACGATTATCATCCCAAACCCACCCTCTCTGGAAATCCGGCAATTGTGCTTTGCCTGTATGAATATCTTTCATCAGTTCGCTAATCGGTCTATCATTTGTTTGCATATTAAAATCCTCCTGATCTGGCTATGCGTTTGTTTTTTCTTTCCACTCAGCTTCCTTGAATCCAACAAGTACAAAATCATCGCCAACGAGCAGCGGACGCTTTACAAGCATACCGTCACTTGCAAGGAGTTTCAGCATTTCATCCTCACTCATTGAGGGCAACTTGTTTTTGAGGTCGAGAGATTTATATAGCAGACCGCTGGTGTTGAAAAACTTTTTCAGTGGCAAGCCGCTTTTCTTGTACCATTCCGTCAACTCATCCAGTGTAGGATTGTCAAGCTTAATGTCTCTAAGCTCATATTCGATTCTATTATCGTCGAGCCACTTCTTTGCCTTTTGACAAGTTGTGCATTTGGGGTAGCAGATAAATTTTAACATAGTCCAATCTCCTTTTATTCACAGACTTCAATGTAAAAACTTACAGGACGGAAACCATCGTTGCAAGAAATCATTGCAGATTTTTTGTTTTTCATCCACCCATCGTAAAAGTTCTCGCCACCGTGTGCAAGAGTCATAATGAACGGTGAAACGCTGTCCCACGCACTGTCACAAAAGCCATCTGGTTTTTGCCAACCTTCGCAGAAAAACACCTGACCTTCCTCTGAGCCACAGGTGTGTTCGATGGGATTTTCATATTTGTCGATCAGATCGTCATACCGTGCCTTTCGCATCACTGTTATTTTTATCTTCTTCATCTCTTATGCTCCGAGCAGACTCTGATCAAAAGCAAACAGAGCCTCGTTTATTTCAAAAATATTATAATTGCCTTTGCTGATAAAATATTCGATTATGATGTCAAACTTGTTGCTATGCGACAGTGCAAACCCCGCTTTGCGAAGCATATCCTCGGTTTCATCAAGTGAAAGCTCCAAGGAAATCGCAAAGGCAAGCGCGGTAGGTTTGCTCGGCTTGTAATGGACGTCACTGCGGATTTTTGAAAACAGTTTGCGGTCAATGTTTGCCTTCTTATAGCACTCGGCATCGGTCATCCCTTTTTCGTCGATCTTACGCAGAAGCATTTGCGAAAAGCTCTCATCGATCTGCCGGAGCTTCGCATCCAGATCATCCTCAAGGGGCATCGCCTTATAATCGCAGATTTCAAATGAGTCGATGTCCGATTTTTTTCGCCTTGTGCACGAAGCCACCCCCGGCATTGCGTTCATACGATTGCGCTCACGGCTGTAATCGGTATGCTCGTCCACGTAATGATCGTCAATATATTCGGCAATGTCCGAGAACAGCTTCTCGCCGATCTGATACGCCGCTTTGTCAAATATGACGATATAGACCGTCATTTCGTTTTCCAGAAGAAAGTCGCTGATGACGTCGATGGCAACCTTCAGAGCCTGATCCTTCGGATATCCGTACACGCCCGACGAGATAAGCGGGAAAGTAACCGTTTCACAGCCCCGCTCCTTCGCAAGAGCCAAAGACTCACGATAGCAGGATTCAAGCAAGGTCTTTTCGCCGTGCTTACCATCGTTGTAGATGGGACCGACGGTATGTATTACATACTTTGCAGGCAGATTATAACCGCCCGTGATCTTCGCCTTGCCGGTCTTGCAACCGCCAAGCGTTCTGCACTCGGCAAGCAAGCCCGAACCTGCGGCACGGTGAATCGCACCGTCAACACCTCCGCCGCCGAGTAGCGACTCATTGGCGGCATTGACAATGGCATCTACCTTCATTTTTGTTATATCGTTTCGTACGATTTCAAGCGGCATGGGTGACTCCTTTCATTTGAGTTGTTTTGTCTTTTTCTTTGTTGTTTTCGTAGCCTCAAAGCTTACATTCACAAGGAACTGCACCACATCCTCGGACGCGTCGGGAAGAAGTACCGAGATCCAATGGAGCTTGTTCATGTGATAGGCAGGATAGACACCGTCCGCCACGCCAAAGGAGCCGAACATCTCGATCGGAAGCTTCAGATTGACAACGTCGATCACTTCGTCGCTGTCAAATCCAAACTTGCGGCGTGAGACGCGCATAACGAGAGCATACCACTTGCGATTGTCACCGTGCCGGAGCACCGCCGTTTCAAAATCCTCATCAAACGGATAGTCCGGCGATGTGCCGTATGTACTCGAGCAGTAGGAAAGAAAATCTTGTTTTGTCATATAGCTTTTTCACACCAAATACGGCACAATAACATCATAGAACTTCTTACTCCACTCTGCATGAAACTTTGCCATCTGAAGCCAATCGGTTTCATTCTCAATGCTGACATTATCGATCTGATAGCTTATCTTGCAAGATTTAATATCATCTCCGCGATTCCACATAAGCGAAACACCGAGAACGCTTTCGATTTGCGACCTGTATGAGATCAACCGATCATAAGCAGCCTTATTGTAATCTTTACTCGCATTGCCCATATAGAGATCAACTCTTGCAGAGTCATAGTTAGCAACACAGCAAATATTGAATCCATTTATACCGAAGAAGCCACTGATCCAATTTTGCTTGGATGCATGAACATTTGAGAACGATCCATCACCGTGAGCCTCATGAATAAAATCGAGGGCATATGTCCAATATCTTCGGCGTAGCTCATACCGTGTACCAGTGATATCTTCATCGTCAGTAGAGTCATTGACGTCACGAAGGAAGAATATAAGGTCAGAAGGATCGACATCATATAACTTAAATAATTTACGAAGTAAAGTTAATTTTGTAAATGTGCTGGTATTTCTTTCAGCATATACACCTTCCTCAATTTCAAATGCGTTGCGGAGATTTGCAGATTTACTGCTTATATAGGCAACCATTTCTCCATCAAAATCCGTTGAATAAGCTAATTTTGACAGTACAGATTTATCCTCAGAATGTAAGATTTTTAAAACACGTTCAAACATATCAATCCAGCTGGTAACAGGTTGTTCTGTGTTCTTATAACTGAATTTAGCGATAGTACGTCCGCTTAGATCCACTTCATCGTCCAATGAGTAAGAGTCCATTTGTTTCTCGGCAGGTTTGTACTCTGTATGAGGCATGCCCCATATTTCAAGAGCGCGTTTGGATAAATAAGTATTGCGTTCCTCCAGCTCTGATAGCGTCCAAATGTCTTTTTGCGCAATTAGCTGGTTCATGCGAATTCCGCTTTCGAGAAATCCGTTTTTCATATTCTTCTTTTCTGCGAATGTGCTGTTGCTATATTTGGAGTTATATGCCGTCAAAGTCAAATTGGCAATACGATGTAACCATGTTTCGTGAACAGTGAGATAATCTTCTCCAAGATCCTTTACCCATGCAGGCGTGAGATGCTGGGGCATAATATGCTCTATGCTATATGTACCGTCATCGAAATGGCGATATACATCCTTATCTTCAGCAGTACCGAAGTTTTCAAGTCGTTCAAGAACATAGATTTTATTTTTGCTGTTCATCAAATACACCGGACGCGTCGAGAAGGATTCCGCAAACTCTGCATCATCCGGGAATCTTGCTCTTTCCTTCTTGGCAAGAAGCGCATATTTTAGCTTCGCAATGTAATTATCATCTGTGCCATCATAACGCATGACATCCTTATGAAGCATCAAGAATATTTTGTTCAATGCGTTTGTGGGCAGATCACAGATCGTTCTTCTGAAAAGATAATTTTCGGTCGTCAGGAAAATATCGGTAACTTCATCCATCGAAAGCTTGTTTTCGAAATGAAGGCGAAGAATCTCTAAGAAGAATGGGCGAGTGACTGTTGTTTCCAAACGGTTCAAGCGATAAATACAGGCATTTAAGGTGCTGTTTGCAGTCTTTCCTTTTACGAGGATTTCATACCATTTTGCATATGACAGCAAATCACTTAAAAGCGGTTCTGTTTCAAGCTCGCGATCCTCAACATATGCCTTAAATGTATAATAAATGCGGCTCATAGAGGGTGTGACTTGCTGTTTGACACTCAGGTAGTCACGAATAAACGCACTGACTTCGTATCCGGTATAAACCTCAATTTTATTCCAATATTTTTCGTAAAAATCATTTTGCTCTTTAGTAGGCAGACCCATTAAGATGAAATTGCGGATCTTATCACCTTCGCTTAATGACACTCCCGTAGAGTTCAAGCTTTCAAATATCAACTGCGGATTATCATCCTGATTGAGAGTAATACTGATGATCTCAAGGCGAGACAACGAATCAAACAATTCGTCAATCGTTATTTCTTCCTTTTGGATTCTTTCGTAAAAATAATTATAGTTGATAGTCAGATTTGATTCCTTAATATGCTCGGATTCGTCATCAAACAACTTACTGAAAGCCATGCGGTCATTCTTTACGGGCTTCAGCTTGATACGGGTATCATCATCCTGCCATTTGTCAACCAGATAAGTTTCGTAAATGCGTTCACTCAACGACGCTTTCGCAGGTACGACAATTCCTTTTTCCAAAAGATTATACATGGCGAGAAGAAGCAGAGAGACGGTGGTCAATCTTTGTTGACCGTCAATTACTAAGAACTCATCATTAGCACCGTCGGGATTGTAAACGGACACAATACTCCCAAAAAAGTGACTTTTACGTCCGTTTCGAATCACTTTTACAAGATCATCGAACAGTTGCTTACAGTTTTCTATTTTCCAATCGTAATTGCGCTGATACACGGGGATAACAAATCGCTTGTTAGATCCCTGCATATAGGCAACGAGTTTCATTTCTGAACCTTTCATATGCTTCCCCTATCGCTTGTTAATTATTTTCCTCAAAGTTCTCGACCTGTTCCATAACCTTGCGGAACACCTCGGGACTATACTGTGGAGGGTAACCGTTCTTGATCAGGCACACTTTAATATCAAATTTGAGTTGATCGCGGACAATCTGATTGTTGAGCCAGTCAGCAAAGGAAGATTTGGTATCAATAATTTCCTTGATCTTCTTGGCAAGGGGTTTGCACTTGTCATTAATAACGATGCCGTCCATCTTTTTGTCTGTACCGTACTCGAAATTGTACTCATCACGGAGTGCCATCAAAATATCATAAAATGCTTTTTCCTCAAAGGTAAGACCGATTTTTCGGAAACTTTCACGGTCGGCATTCATATCCTTCAAAATACGCAATGCCTGTTCGGTAGCATTTCTGATAATATCCTCGGTAGCGTGTTCTTGAGCCTCGCCCGCTTCCTCCGCGGTGAGGTGTTTTCTTCTCTCGTGGTACTGCTTAATGGTTTCTTCAAGCATCTCCTGGAACTTTTTTGCTGCCATTTGATTGGTCTTGCTGTATTCCTTGATCTGTTTGCGAAGCATTTTTACGAGAATTTCAAGCTTGGAGGCAGGCATCTTAACATCAGACAGCTTCTCATAGTATTCGGGGCTGAAGATATCCTCTTGTTCACCATCTTCAAGAACGCTCTCGACTTCGTTATATTTCAAGGCTTCCTCAACCATCTTCGCAACATGGCGGTTCATGGTATCGGCATCAACCTCGCTTGTGCCACTCATCTTACGGACAAATCCGGCAATTGCCATAAAGCATTGTGCGAGAGCAGATTCTTCTTCGCCAAGCTCCCCCGAGGGCTGGCAGATATCGTATGCTGCTCGCATTCTCTTTACAGTTTTTAAGAAATATGTTTTGAAGGATACTTTCTGAACACTCTTGCCGCCATTATTTTCCGTGTTTAACTCCTGCGTTGATACAAACACATACTCCGCCGCTTTTGCCAAGAGTATATACCGCATAGCAGGATCGGCATTGGTATCAAGAAACGGTGAAAGATCGTAACCTTTGAACAAATCTTTCAGGATCTCCAATTCCTCGCTGAACACTTCGGTTGCCTGTTCCACATCATCGGCAGAAGGAGCAACAGACGTATCACCCCCGTAGAGCTTCATTGCCTCGCGCATATTATCGCGAATACCTATGTAATCAATAATAAAACCATAATCCTTGCCGGGGTACTTTCTGTTTACACGGCTTATGGTCTGAATAAGCAAATGCTTTTTCAAAGGCTTATCGTTGTACATATATGTGAGCGAAGGCACGTCAAATCCCGTTATCCACATATCCACAACAATAACAATGCGGAAGTTGGACTTATCTTGCTTGAACGCTGCATCAAGCTCCTCGGAACGAGATCCGTTCTTTACACCGCCAAGGTAATTGTACATCTCCGCTTCATCATTTTTACCTACACTCGCTACCATTGCCATAAAAGGCATTGGCTTAAGCTTACGCAATTCTTCGTCGGAGATTTTAACGCCGTCGGGAGTTTTCTTTAGGGCGAACCATTCGGGATACTTGTCTTGGAATTTTTTCATGAGTGCGTATGCTATCGGTCTGCTTGAGCATACGATCATTGCTTTCTGCACTCTGTCGGGATCGTTTGCGCAGGATGAAATATAATGGTCGTGAATATCAACGGCAAGGCGTTCCAGGCGGGATGGTTCACCGAGGATGACTTCCATCGAACTCATAGCCTTTTTACTTGCCTCGACATCCTCTGCGGTAGCACCGTCATCAGCACATTTTTTGTAGTAATCTTCGATTTCCTTAACTTTTGCCTGATCCAACAATACTTTTGCAATACGAGGGTGATATTTGATGGATACCGTAATGCCGTCGGCAACCGCCTGATCCATCGTATACCTATCAATTTCATCTCCAAAAGTCTGATAGGTTTCCGCAATCGGAGTGCCGGTGAATCCGACAAAGGTTGCATTCGGAAATGCTTCTTTCAGAACCTTGGCATACGGCTTGGACACCATAGCTTTCATATTCTCGTCGGCATCCTTGCTGAACTGGATCTTTTTGGCGTGTTCAAGTTGCGTTCTGTGTGCCTCGTCAGAGAAACAAATAATATTGGGACGATTGTTAATTAAACCGATTTTGTCATCCTCGCGGTCGCAGAACTTTTGAATAGTACAGATATAGAAACCACCGCTTTCACGCGCACCGAGTTCTCGGCGAAGCGTTTTGCGGTCGGGAACAACGCCGACTTCGCCGAGATTCAGAAATTCTTTACTCTTGGTAAACAGTTTCGCACCTTGCTCCTGAAGTTCCTCTCGGTCAACAATCATAACGATCGTAGGCGAACCGATTTCGGGAACGTCGGTACAGCGCAATGCGAGCTGACGGGCAAGGAAAGCCATAGTGTAGGTCTTGCCACATCCGGTTGCGCCGAAATATGTACCACCCTTGCCGCTCTTTTCGATAACTGATTTTACGATACTTTGCTTGAGCAAACGTGCGGCAAAGAACTGCGGATAACGGCAGACTATCTCTTTTTCGTCGCTGTCGTATTCGTGGTCTTGGAAATAAATATAGTCACGGAAGATTTCAAGGAATCTTGCGGGGGCATATACACCCTTGATCATTGTTTCGAGCTCATCGAAAGGAAGCGTGGAGACCTTATCCCCGTCATTCACGCGACGCCAAGCATAGAAATGCTCATACGGCGTGCGAACAGTACCAAGGCGGGTTTTCACTCCGTCGGAAATGCACGCCAAGGGGCAGTAATGAAGCAAATGGGGAATATCACGCCAATAACGAATTGTGACTTGCTCATAGGCGTCATAAATAGTTGTGTTTGCATCTGACGGGTTTTTAAGTTCTATGATGCACAGCGGTATTCCATTGACAAAGAGAAGAATATCTGGGCGGCGGGTTTCCTTCTGCCCATTATTGATATATTCCACGGTAAACTGATTCACGGCACGGAAGATATTGTTTTCAGGGTGCTCAAAGTCAATAAGCGCAACCATACGGGCAAGTCCACTTTGAGGAACAAACTGTACGCCGTCAACCATCCATCCGTACACCGTATGGAGTGTGGAGAACTCACTCTCCGCACCCACAAGGCGCACTTTGTCCATGATCTGATGGATTTCGTCGGCAGTCAGATCTGCATTGGTCTTGCTCAAAAACTGCTCCATATCATCCGCATATAAAACTGCGGTTTTATTTTCACGCGGAATGCTATTGCCGTGCAGATAATGCCATCCCTCTGCCTCTAAAAAGGAGAGGAACGCATATTCAAATTCCGATTCGCAATAGTGTCCGTTGTAGTTTTGTAAGTTTGCCATGTTTACCTCCATAATCGAGAAACTCTCGATCAGATACGTGCATTATATTATTTCAAGTAAAGAATCGCTATCGAGATCAACGATAAACACCTATTGAAGAAATAATCATAATGGCGTATATCTGTAATGTCAATTTTACTTGTTTCATGGTGACGAATGCGGAAGTTGTTTCCAATATCCGTCAATGTTTTAAACTCTGTATTAAAGAGTTCTATGTAATCAGCTTGTCCACCAGCCATGTCGCTAATGATTTTAGTGGCGGATGCTTTTTTATCCATACTCGTGTAGTATGTTTTTAATCTCTCAAGCGCATCCCAAATTTTTTCGGCTGCGTCTCGATGTGCTTGGAATGTGGGTTGCATATGCTTTGCAATTGCTTCGTTCAGTAGGTCTTGAATTCCGGGTTCGGAAACACTTTCGACACTCTTGATTATTTCTGACGATAGCACCTCATAATCGTTCAGTATTTCGATCAGCCCTCTATCTGACAGGCGGAAAGAAACATTGTCCTTTTTGAGAGAGGCGTTGATTGCCATTTGGAAAGGTGTTTTTTCTCCGTTGGACAATTCATCAAATTGAAATTCAATTATATCAAATAGGAACGGCGTAAATTGGCTCGCAAGAATATCCTCATGAGAGGTCCCATACAAATACATTCCAGAATCGAGATTTATTAAAGGAATTTCCAAAAACTCATTAAAGCGATTTATTGCTTCTGTAAGCGCATCTGTGTTATCAACCCAATTATCATAACGGCTACGCTGAATTCTTGACGGTTCTGCAGATTCAAACATAACTTTGCAAAGATGCTTTTTTGCAGTGAATTCAACGTTACTGCTAACATTGTCCACAGATGTTCCGTGTTCAAAATCAATAAGCGCTTTATATCGTTCAGAAAACAGATTGTCGGGTAACGAGGGGGCTCCAATTGCAACAAAATCTCTCGCCTTATAGATATCCCGACCGGAAAGATGCTGTGCTGCATAAATCTCATATCCATCTACACGGAGTAACTCGTTGAACTTCTCCAAATACTGTTTCCATGGAGATTTTTCGATTCTCACCGCCGGATGTAACATTTCGCATAAGAATTTCAGTAGAGGCTCATCCCCATCACTCTGCATTAACTGGAATCTCGAATCTTGAAAGAACCAAAAATCCTCATAATCCCCCCAACGCAAATGACAACTGATGTCTCCCAATGCGTCGCCATATCTACGGTCATAAGAAGGTAAACTCTTCAAGTCATATAATCGATTAAAGAAGCCGATTTCATCTAACTTTCCGAAAAACGGCATATATATTTTATTTTCGGTTATATATTCTCCAACTTCGCCATCATATACAGGCTCATCATATTCTTCGATAAAGCCATCTTTTATGATATCTAAAATATCTTGCCTTGTAATATCGGAAATTTTGTTCACTTAGATTCCTCCAACGATCCCCGAATCAGTATCGGGCAAATGTCTTTGATTTGAGTTTTCAGTTTCTCGTTGATTTCTTTTCTAATCGTGTAAACGTTAAAAATGTCCACAATGGATTGTTGAATTTCTATTTCAGGTATAGGAATTTCTACATTTTGCATATCTTCAAATGAGAAGTTTTCTCTTGCTGATCCCCAAGAATTGAATCGAAGTATAGACCCTTGTGCAGATCATGGGTAAAGGTAGAGTCAGCTTCTTCACCAAGGTTGTGGCTGATAACGCGTAAAGCGAGATTCATTTTTGCAAGACGGTAAGTGGCAGGCTCTTTTTCCTGACCATATATGTTAATGCGGCTGATATCACCGCGCTTCTTGCGGATAAGGTCGGCACTCTGAATGAACATACCACCCGAACCGCAACAGGGGTCATACAGCGTGCCGTCAAAAGGCTCGATCATAGCGGCAATCAGCTGTACCACATCGTGAGGAGTGTAGAACTCGCCTTCCTCTTTAGTTGCGTTGACGGCAAATTCCTTGAGGAAGTACTCATATACTCGTCCGATCAGGTCTTTTTCCTCTCCAAATGCCTTGTGGCTTATTTTGTTGACTTCATCCACGATCTTTTTGATATCATTGGGCGCAAGATTGCGAGTGGTAAAAGTACCCTCAACAAAGCATCCCTTGAGCTGCTTGCTACTTGTAGCAATGCTGTGCAGTGCGTTATCAAGTGCAACATTGAGTTCCGGTGCAGGTTTATTGATGATTGTTGACCAACGGGCTTCTATGGGCAGATTGTATGTGCCGTCTGTAAAAGTGGGGTCATCCAAGAAAGCAGCCTTGATTGCCTTATCATCGGGGTCAAGCCCCTCTTTGATAAGATCCTGACGGAGTTTCTCAACACCATCCTCAAATTTTTCACCAATAAAGCGTAGGAATACAAGCGTAAGCATCATATCACGCTTTTCAAAGAACGAGCCAGAGTTCCGCGCCTGACGCAGTATATCACGACACTTGAACAGAATCGTGTCCAAATTCATTTTTTCTTCCACTTTTTTCTTTGCCATTTTCGTTCTCTCCATCTTATATCTCGTTGATTTCTGTTTCTAACTTTTCTATCCCCTGCATTATCTCCTCAAAACTCGGCTTCTCGCCAAACAGCATATTCTGCATATGCTCATAGTCATCGCGGAGCTTATCGAGGTTATAGCTGGGCGGCATCAGGTGCATTGTGCCGCGCTTGGCAAGGTCGTATCTCGCCCACGGACAACGGTAGAACTTGTCCTTGAAATCCACAACTCGTGTGAGTAAGTCGTTGTCTGCAAGGGCACGGTCTTTGACATCGGTCTGTGCCATTCGGTACAAATCGTAATAATGGCGGGAATATCTCGTCGGGAACGGTCTGTCCTCAGCACGAAAAGCCTCACGGTGTAATATTGTTACCTTTTCCCAAAATGTGCGTTCCGGCAAAACTGTTAAAACATCAGTTGTAGGTTGAGTGAATACCCGAGCATAATTCTCCGCAGCATAAGGAGTGACATTCACCGTTTTTACAGGAATCCACGCTGCAAGCGCACCGATTTCAAGTCGGATCTCTTGGAGAATTGACATATCGGCAAAGCTGTTCGGGTAAGCAATCTTCACCGTTTGCGCATCGTCGGGATCAATAAAGCATTTCACGCCATCGCCAAGCTCAGCGGTAAGATCTGCAGAAACGTCAGGCAAGAAGGTATCGCGCAGGAACGCTTCCGCTCTTGTGTTCGCCTCTTTATTGAAAATATCCTGTTTCGTATTGCTTCGTTCTTCCCAAGGTTCATTGATGCCGTATCCGAGAACCCGCCAATCGAGGATCAGATCAATATCTTCGGAGAATCGCTCAATGAGCCCGTAGGCTTTGGAAAGGCTTGTACCACCCTTGAATGCAAGGTTATCCTTCCAAGCGCAGCGGTGAAACAGATAATCGAGCATATAGCAGACCCAAAAATCTTTTTCGATGATTGCCTCACTCATACCCATCTTTGCGGCGGTATTACGGAACAGCGCCTCGCGGTCGCGCGCCGGTATGGTTGCAACATTTCTCATTTTGCCCCTCCGCAAATTTCCTTAATTTTATCATATATCCATGATGTAGCATACTTAGCTTCGGTAAACATACGTTTACGCTCATCCTCCGTTGTTGCGCCTTTAATCTTATTTATAACCTCATCGGTTATTTTTTCTTTTCCAAGTGCTTTGATTGCCTGAATGATCAATGCGGTTTTCGATGAAATTTTAGATATTTCTCTGTTAGCCGTATGTTTGAACTCAATAGTGATGTTTCCACATTTGTACTCACGATAATTTCCATCACTTACATAAAGCCATACTGATGGGACCTGCGTCGAAAGCCCAAGCATATTGAGTGCAGTATCACCGCAAGGAACAATCGTCCAACCAAAATTACGTGCAATTGCATGAGCAATCTTATCGGGGTGCGGCTCTACATATTCACCTAAAAAGTCGTTATATATAGGGCAATCGTAAATGCCTCGCATGATACGACGGATTTTTCCGTCGCCCTCAAGGCGCGACAAAACCTTGCGAATGGCTGCATCATCCGCAAGATCTGAGAAGTCAGATATAACAAATATTTCGCCGGCGGGTAAATTCGATATCCTTCCGGCTATTGGATTAAAACAATCAATTCGTGCCATGTATTCACCTCGTCACATATATTATATACTTTTTGTGACTGCTTGTCAATAGAATTTGTCAATTTCCAAATTATTATTCAATAATTACATCGAAATTAGAGAAGCCACGCCGAAGTAATCAGCGTGGCTAAGTGAATTTGACTTGTTTTCAGATGTCGAGCAACATCTCTAACATCAATCAGTGTAGTCGAGCAATTTTTTGAATTTCAGAATATCAAATATACCTTCTTATGGATTGACGTTTCCATACCAAAGTTCTTGAATAATGCTCGTCATTGATATACCACTTCCCGAATAACAATCTCCTCGGCTTGCGCTTTGCAGTTGTTCATTTCCTGCACCCACAGGAGCGGATTACTCGCTTTGAGGTCTTCGTCGATGCCACGATTTTTGGCAAGCTCTGCAGTCAGATATTCAATTTGTGAGCGTGCTTCTTGGTTGATGGCAGACAAGTGTGCAGACAATCTTCCTTCGGTCATCAGGGTAGTGTATGTTCCTCTGCGGTGCTTTTTCAAGAAATCAAGCCGCATCTGACCGTATTTACCGATAGGGCAATCGGGCTGTTCGGGAAGGGAGAGGTTGGGATAAAAGATTTCGTCTCTTTCGGTGTAGGTGATTTCGTTTTGATGTTTCATAACTTTTTTCCTCCAAGTATGTATTTTTCAATAGCCGTGAGGCTTATTGTTCATCGTCGGAGTTCGAACAATTTCGCATACCGGAAGGATACCGTATATAAAGAAATAATCCGAACCCTTCTCCTATCAGAAAAAAGTTCGGATTATTTGAATTTGGTCTGAGTGACAAGACTTGAACTTGCGGCCTCTACCACCCCAAGGTAGCGCGCTACCAACTGCGCCACACCCAGATAAATTAACACTGTCACGAGAACAATACTGACGACAGGAACACCTGAAAAAACACATCAATACCAATAACCTACGCCGCATATCACGCACGAGCGCAAATCAAAAACACAATGACAGTACACATATGGGGAAGATACTCCAAAGCATCAAGCAAACAAACAACAGTAATCATTTGCACGGTGCCGTCCGTATCTCTAAGTGCGAGTGATATTATACCACTAAGACAGCGATATGTCAATATCAAAAATAATGCATTTGAATGAATAAAATACGGCGAAATCGCCGAAAGACAATGACGCCGACTATCACGGTGTTTTTGCAGTTGAATATCTGCAAAAAATGTGTTATCTTATATTTGTGTATAATATTCACGGAAAGGGTAAACAGGCTTGAAAAAACTGTATTTGATAGGCGGCACCATGGGTGTCGGCAAAACGACTGTATGCCGCAAGCTGAACGAATTGCTTGAAAATAGCGTGTTTCTTGATGGCGATTGGTGCTGGAACTCCAGCCCCTTTCAAGTGACAGAAGAGACAAAATCCATGGTGATTGAAAACATACGATTTCTCCTGAACCAATTCATTCACTGCTCCGCATATGAAAACGTCGTCTTTTGCTGGGTGATGCATGAACGCACTATAATCGATGCAATAATTTCAGGGATAGATACATCCTCCTGCATTGTTGAAGAAATTTCGCTCATATGTGACGTAAACACGCTGAAAAGTCGGCTTAAAAATGATATATCCGCAGGATTGAGGAAGCCGGATGTCGTCGAACGCAGCATTAAAAGGCTTCCGCTTTACAGTTTTCTCGGCACCCGTATTATCGATACTACCGGGAAGAGCGTTGAAGAAACTGCCGCCGAAATTGCAGGTATTTGAATCCGAAATGTATCGAAAAAAGATGTTGGATTGAAAACAGCTTGCAAACACAGACATATATTGTTATAATGATATTGGCGTATTTGTCATGCGGGTACGCCGCAGAAAATGTCCCGGACGGTGTAAATTATGGAAACAAATATAAGTAAACCCGATATAAAAGAAGAAATAGAAAGAATAATAAAAGTTTCCGACACGCGTATTTTGGTTGTCGCCGATTCGACAATGCGAATCGTGTATCACGACAGCATGTTTAAGATTCCCAAGCGAACATCACTGCTCGAAGTTGTCAAGGGAGATTGTGAAAAGCTTTTCACGCTTACAAACGGAACAACGACACTGCTTGGAATAAGTATTGATTGCAAGATGTTTGAGGCTGAAGTGACGCTCAGGGACGGCATTTATATCGTGACACGCCCGCGTTCATACGGCCTTTGCTTTGAGCGTGCGGAGGAACTCCGCCGTATGACCTGCCCTGAAGTACTTGAAAAATTGCCGCCAGAATTGCGCCAGTGCGTCACCGCATATCGTGAGGTATTGCGATACAGCGGCAGAGGAGACAGCGGAACAGGTGATGCAAGTGCACTTATACGAAAGGTAACTGCCATCGCTGACGAGGTTCGCGGTGTTCTGCGCAAAAGCTGCACTGTAGTAAGGTCGCGTGGTGTTCCGATTGTCCGCTATTCGGAAAAGGATTTTTGCCGGATACTGCTGACGATGTTGTCGGCTTGCGATATCATGGCAGGGAGAGAAGGTGTCAGAACGCGTTGCGAAACGACAGAGCGTATTGTGACCTTGACCGCAACATTTGCATATAAGCTTCCGGAAACCGTTGCCGAAACTGTTGTAAGCGGCGAATTTGAGCGCATGCCTTTTACCGGAGAGTACGGCGGATTGTTCATGATGCTCAGCTACCTGCAACGTCTTTGCCGTATATATGAGTATTCATTTGCCGTTGAAAAAAACAATTCACGCAGCATGACGGCGACTCTCCTTTTCCCGCTTACCATTGAAAGCGACCAATTGTTTGACATGCACGAAAACGACGAATGGATCCATGAGATCGCGAAACGTGCTTTTCGAAAACAGCGCCAGAACACCCGAGATAAAGATACTGACACATAAAAAATCCACCGTAATTCTATCAAAATTACAGTGGATTCTGGTGGAGACAGACCAACCAAATCCGAACCCAGAAAGTCCTCGACTTCCTTGAGCGTAATCGTCTGTGTGCCATGCTGATAATTGTATGTCAGTACCAGCTTATCGTCATACACAAAGACAGCGTTCACAAATGTATCAACCAGCCGCTTTTGAAACTCCCTGTCCTCAGGATTGCCGAAACGGAACAGAGAAAACCAATGCTCCATATATTCCCGCGTCAGCTTCGGTTTTTGAATTTCCGCTGTCGTAATGCTGATCTCAATCTCTTCTTTCTGCTTCTCCAAATCTTCCAGACGCTGCTTGGTGGAGGCAGTGAAAATGCCCTGCTGGATGGCGTTGAGCATATTTTCAATGCCCTTTTCCGTCTCGGCAAGCTGGCGGCGAAGTGCCGGAATTGTGACGTCCTCCTGTTCCTGCATGGCGAGCAGCGCATCAATAATTCGGGTTATCTTTTCTTCGTTCAGTACACGCTCCATTGTCAGCCGTACAACAGCACATTCGATCCAATCCTTGCGTACAGCCTTCTTATCACAGCCCTTTTTCCGTTTAGCGTTACCGCATTTGTAATAGTAATGCATGGTTCCGGTGTGGCTCTTCCCGCTCTCGCCAACCATCATCCGCTCACACTTGCCGCAGAACAGCTTTGTAGTCAACAAAAATTCGCTCTCTTTGGCTTTCATGTGAGCCGGCGCGCGTTTATTCTTCTCCATGCGTTGCTGCACACGATAGAATAAATCTTCCGGCACAATGGCAGGAACACCGCCGGGAATGACCACATCCTGATAGCTGTACTCACCAATGTATTTGCGATTTTTCAATAGCGCATTGAAGCTGTTGGTATTGAACGGCTTGCCACGTTTGGTTGTCAGCCCGCGTGAATTGAAATCTTCGATGATAGAGCGTACTGTTGCACCTTCGGAATATCGTTCAAAGATTTCCACTACCAACGGTGCGGTTTCAGGATCCACCACCAGCTTTTGCGTCTGCTTGTCCAGCAGATAACCCAGCGGTATACCGCCGCCGTTATTCTTGCCCTTGAGGGCATTTTCTTTTTGTCCGCGATGGATCTTCTCGGACAACTCAGCGGAGTAAAACTCGGCATATCCTTCCAGCATGGATTCCAGAATGATGCCCTCCGGTCCGTCGGAGATATGCTCTTTGGCGGAAACGACTTTCACGCCGTTCTTTTTCAAAATGTGCTTGTAATGTGCGCTGTCGTAGCGGTCACGGGAGAAACGGTCGAGCTTCCATACAAGCACGATCTCAAAAAGTCCCTTTGCGCTGTCCTTGATCATGCGCTGGAACTCCGGACGGTCAGCGGTTTTCGCAGACAACGCACGGTCAATGTAGCTGCCGACAACCGTTATGCCGTTGCGTTGTGCGTATTCGCCGCATTCACGGAGCTGACCTTCGATAGATTCCTCACGTTGATTGTCCGACGAATAGCGTGCATAAATGACTGCATTCATTCTTCATCATCCTCGTCACGTTCACCGCTTTCCAGCGCAAGTTCGGTCAATTCACGCAGTTTGTTTTGCAGGAGTGTCTTATCCGGCAGACAAAGTCTGTAATCAGCTACGAGCGTAGGTGACATACTGCGGCTCAATGCGTATTCCACAACCGCGTCATCCTTGCTGGCGCAAAGAATAACGCCAACGCTCGGATTTTCATTCGGCTTTTTTACGTCGCGGTCAAGTGCTTCCAGATAGAAATTGATTTGACCGATATGCTCCGGTTTGAATTTTCCGATCTTCAATTCAATCGGCACAAGGCAGGACAGCGCACGGTTGTAGAACAGAAGATCAATGTAAAAGTCCTGTCCGCCCACCTGAACGCGGTATTCCTCACCGATAAACGTGAAGTCCTTTCCAAATTCAAGAATGAATTGCTTCAAATTGCCTGTGATCGCCTTGCGAAGGTTACGCTCGGAATACTGCTCCGGCAAATCAAGAAATTCAAGCACATAGGTATCAAGGATGCTGCCTCGCACATCCTGCGGTACAGATTCGGGTATCAGCTTCTTGGAGGAAAGCATATAACGCTCATAGTAAGCACTGTCCATCTGGCGTTCCAGTTCACGCTTGGAATAATGTTCCTTTGCGCACAGTGTCATGTAGAAATGCCGTTCTTCCGCAGACTTTGATCCGGACATAATGAGCAAGTGATTCGTCCAGCTGATTTGTGTCACCAGTGGTGTCACAAATTCATCATCCTTGTAAGTCTCATAAAACTGCTTCATACGGTAAAGTCCGCGACGGTTAAAGCCTTTGACGCCGGGATTGGCTTCGGCAATGTATGCCGCAACTTCATCAATAACCTTATCTCCAAATCCGGAATTAGCGCACAGCGAAGAAAGGTATTCGCCAACATTCCAGTACATCTGAATCAATTCCGCATTGACCGCTTTCAACGCGCGGGTGCGGGCATTGTCGATGATGGAGATGATTTCATCGAACTGTCCCGTTTTCGGGGTTAATTCCTTGCTCATGTTTTCGCCTCCCCAAGCATTTGTATCAGGGTTTTCTTTAGCTTATCGTTCATCGGAGAAGACGGATCAAAGCACATCTCCACAAATTGCGCAAGTTCAGGATTGCCCTCGCCAACCGGGGGCTTCGCCTGATACAGCTTGCCCTGCGGCTCGTCGCAGCGGGCAAAGATGTAATCCATCGAAACGTCAAAATAGTCCGCATATTTACGCAAAAGCTCCACCGTAGGCGTAGCTTGGCCGTTTTCATATCGGTTAATGCTGGACTGCGTGGAACCGATCACATCGGCAAACTTCGCCTGAGAGATACCAATGCTCTCGCGAAGGGCACGCAGCCTGTTACCCAGTTGTTTCATCGAAGTCAACCTCCTTTTTGGATTAATAATAGTATAATCAAAATCCGGGATATAGTCAACCCGGATTTTGAAACTTTTGTGTGAACATTGGCTATGCGACTATTGTATGAATTACT
>ERZ857840.1587-NODE-1587-length-25108-cov-5.353810_pt1 | contig 25108 bp, 10 predicted proteins | sample MGYA00519760_ERZ857840 | MGnify/ENA primary metagenome ERZ857840 (study PRJEB31778, sample SAMEA3449371) | human gut metagenome | biome: human gut; feature: human-associated habitat; material: faeces | place: United Kingdom | collected 2010/2012 ... | reverse complement strand
CAACGCCGCCGGATACGGCGCCTCGGCGCTCGTGTCGCTCGGCACGGGGCTGGGCTTCGCCCTGAGCCGTGACGGACGGGTGCTGTGCAACCCGGCGGGCGGTCCGAAGGTGGTGATCTTCAACCTTCCCTACCGCGACGGCATTTTGGAGGACTACGCTTCGAAACGGGGATTCCTGCGCATCTACGGCGAGCTTGCGGGCCATACGGACCCGGAGCTGACGGTGGCCGATCTGGGCCGCATGGCCGGCGAGGGGAATGCCCGGGCCCGCGAGACCTTCGCAACGGTCGGGGGCATCCTTGCCGCGGCGCTCCACGACCTGCTCGTCGAACACGGCGTCGAGTGCCTCTTGCTGGGCGGTCAGATTTCGCGTTCGTTCGCCTATATGGAGGCAGCCTTGCGCGACGGACTGCGCGATGTCGCGGGGCTGACCCGCATCGCACCCGCGGAGCATATCGGCGAAGCGGCCTTCTACGGACTGCTGGCCCAGGCGGACGGCGTTTGCTGACATGCGGGTGTTGTGGAAAACCGTTCATTCGTGCGATTGCCTCCGAACCGGCGGGCATGTCGAAGTATCTAATTACTTTCATTTTTTTATCTTTGCAGGAGAGGCGGCTGCCTCTCCTGTTTTCGAATCGCAGATACCATGACTGAGAAACACCGCAGATTCCTGCGCGCCGTGCGCGCTTTCATCCCCCGCGAGCGGGTTTACACCGACTACCTGCGCCGGTTGGCGTGGGGCACCGACGCGGGATTTTACCGACTCGTCCCGCAGATCGTCGTGCGCGCCGCCCACGAGGAGGAGATCGTCCGCATCATGCGGGCGGCCGTCCGGCTGGGCGTGCCCCTGACTTTCCGGGCCGCGGGCACGAGCCTTTCGGGGCAGGCCGTCAGCGATTCGGTGCTCGTGGTGGCGGGCAAACATTGGGAGCACTGCGAGGTGCTCGACGGCGGCCGTGCCGTGCGGCTCCAGCCCGGCGTCGTGGGCGCGCGGGTCAACGAGGTGCTGAAACCCTTCGGATACCGCTTTCCGCCCGACCCGGCTTCGATCCGAAGCGCTATGGCGGGCGGCATCGTGATGAACAACGCCTCGGGCATGAACTGCGGCACGCATGCCAACAGCGACCGGATGCTGCTCTCGGCGCGGCTGGTGCTGGCCGACGGCACGCTGCTCGACACGGGCGACGAGGCGAGCCGCCGGGACTTTTCCCGGAGTCACGGGGAGTTTCTGCGCGCCGTCGAAGCGCTGCGCGACCGGGTTCGCGGCGACGAGGTCCTGACCCGGCGCATCCTGCACAAATACTCGATCAAGAACGTCATGGGGCTGAACCTGCTGCCGCTGGTGCGCTTCGACGATCCGTTCGAGATCATCGCCCACCTTATGGTCGGTTCCGAAGGGACGCTGGCGTTCCTGGCCGGGGTCACGATGCGCACCGAGCGCGAATACGAACACAAGGCCAGCGCGATGGTCTATTTCAGCGACATCGGCGAGGCGAGCCGCGCCGTCGTGGAGATGCGCAAGTTGCAGGACGCCGCCGGGGAGCGCATCGTGCACAGCGCCGAGATGCTCGACAGCAAGTCGCTGGCGTCGGTCGGCGATGCCACGGGCGAGGGCCTTACGGCCGTGCTGACCGAGACCAAGGCCCACACGCCGGAGGAGCTGGCCGCCAATGTCGCCCGCATCGGGGAACTGCTGGAGCGGTTCGCGCTCTACGTTCCCGCACGGTTTACGGACGATCCGGCCGAGCAGGCGAAATATTGGGCCGTCCGTTCGGGCATCTTCCCGGCGGTGGGCGGCAGCCGTCCCGCCGGGACCACCTGCCTGATCGAGGACGTTGCCTTCCACATCGAAGACCTGCCCCGCGCCACGGCCGAATTGCAGGCGCTGATCGCCCGCCACGGCTACGACGACGCCTGCATCTACGGGCATGCCCTCGAAGGCAACTACCATTTCATCATCAACCAGTCGTTTTCGACCCCGGCCGAGGTGGCGCGCTACGAGGCGCTGATGAACGACGTTGCGGAACTCGTCGTCGGCAGGTACGACGGCTCGCTCAAAGCCGAGCACGGCACGGGGCGCAACATGGCGCCCTTCCTCCGCCGCGAGTGGGGCGACGACGCCTTGGCCGTGATGCGGGCCGTCAAGGAGTTGTTCGACCCTGCGGGACTGTTGAACCCCGGGGTGATCTTCAACGACGATCCCCGCTGCTACCTCTCCCATTTCAAGCCCCTGCCGCTGACCGATCCCCTGATCGACCGCTGTATCGAATGCGGGTTCTGCGAGGTGAACTGCCTGACATGCGGGCTGACCCTCTCGTCGCGCCAGCGCATCGTCGTGCGCCGTGAGATCGCCCGGCTGAAAGCCTCCGGCGAGAATCCGCGCCTCGTACGGGAGCTCGAACGCGGCTACCGTTACCCCGGGGAGCAGACCTGTGCCGGGGACGGGCTCTGCTCGACGAGCTGTCCCGTGGGAATCAATACGGGGGAACTGACCCACGCCCTGCGCGCCCTGAGGGTGCCGCCCGGGAGTGCGGGACATGCCGCCGGGGAGTTTGCGGCCCGCCGTTTCGCCGGGCTGAAAAACACCCTGCGCCCTGTGCTGACGCTGGCCGACACGGCGCACCGGGTTCTCGGCACCCGGACGATGACCGCTGCCGCGAAGGGGCTGCATGCGCTGGGGCTTCCCCAATGGCTGCCCTCGATGCCGCGGGCCTACCGGATGCCCGAAACGCTGCGCACGGCGTCCGCGCCGGAACCGGACAAGGTGGTCTATTTCCCGAGCTGCATCAATCAGACGATGGGTCTCACCCGCGAAACTCCGGTCGCGGAACCGCTGGCCGAAAAGATGGTCGCACTGCTCCGCAAGGCGGGTTACGAGGTAGTCTTTCCCGAGAACATGGAACGTCTCTGCTGCGGCACGATCTGGGAGAGCAAGGGCATGGCCGACATCGCCGACCGCAAGACCGCCGAGCTGGAAGAGGCGCTGTGGCGCGCCAGCGGGGAGGGACGCTGGCCGGTGCTGTGCGACCAGAGCCCCTGCCTGCACCGCATGCGCGAGAAGATCGGCCGCATGAAACTCTACGAACCGGCGGAATTCATCTGGACCTTCCTGCGCGACCGGCTGGAGTTCCGGCCCCAGCCGGGACCCGTCGCCGTGCATGTCACCTGCTCGATGCGCCGCATGGGGCTGGACGGAGTGATCGTCGCGCTGGCGCGGCTGTGCGCCGACGAGGTGGTGGTGCCCGAGGAGGTCGGATGCTGCGGATTCGCCGGCGACCGCGGATTCACGCATCCCGAGGTCAACGCCTGGGCCCTGCGCAAACTGCGTCCCGTCATCGAACGCTCGGGCGCGAAGGCGGGCTACTCGAACAGCCGTACGTGCGAGATCGGGCTTTCGGCCCGTTCGGGCGTGCCCTACGTCTCGATCGTCTATCTGGTCGATGCCTGCACGACTCCCAAAGAAAACCCCGGAGCCTGAGCCCCGGGGTTTTTCTCATACCAGCAGTTCGTAGTCGATGTGCCATACGCCCGTCTCCCCGGGAAAGACCCGGAACGGGGTGTAGGGTTCGAGGCAGGCCGCCGTGGGGCAGGCCCAGAAGACCATGTGCGACAGCTTTCCGCTGCCCGAAACCCGGATGCCCGCACCCGTGCGGAGGTTGCGGAGACTGAATCCGTACTCCCGGGCCTCGGGGTCCTGACCGTGGAGGTCGCCCATGAAGACCGATTCGCCGGGGTTCAGCGGACGGCTGAAAGCGATGCCGTCGGGCGTCAGCGCCACGCTGTCGTAAGCCTCGCGCCACGTTCCCTCGGGGCGGAACGGGAAATGGATCGAGGTGTCGGGGCCCGTGGCCATGCGGTCCGGCGTGAAGAAGTTGTGGTTGTAGACATGGCCCGTGAGCGGCGCGGGACCGAGGTTTTTGAGCGTGTACTCGATCCGCAGGCCCGGGGCGTCGGTCAGCCGCAGCGTCTTGCGGTAGTCGTAGCCGTATTCGTCGCTCAGCAGCCGGTGGCGGAACTCCACGCGGTCGCGCTCGGCGGTCACCTCCCGGATGCCGGGATCGGCGATCTCGTAGAGCCGGAAGCGGTCGTAGGGCTGGTCGGAGAACCTGCGCAGCGTGCCGACCCCGATTTTGAGGAACTCCTGTCCGGGACGCGCCTGTTCGTAACCGATCTGGGTGAATTCGTCCGCGGGGCCCGTCAGTCCGTCGTGCCGCAGGGAATCGTGCCGGGGCTGCCATTCCGAGACGTAGCGGTGTCCCCGGCTGCGCAGGTCGCGCACGACGCCGCTCCAGTCGAAGCGTGTGCCCCGGTAGTAGCCGCATTCGGCGTCGGGGAGGCACACCACGGCCGAGACGTGGCGGTTGGCGATGCGCAGGGCGGGAGCCTCCGACACCCGGGTGCCGGAGGCTCTCGTCGTTGCATTCGGTTGCAGCTCACGCATGGTTATTTCGTCTTTTCGTAAACCAGCACGGCGAGGTCGTATTGCCCCAGCGTCACTTCGCGGCCGTCGGCCGAAACCCGTGCGCCGCCCAGCGTTGAAGCCTCCGTGAAGCGGTAGCCCGGAACCTCGATCACGCCCTTCACGGCGGCTCCCTCCTGCGTGCGGGTGGCCACTACGGCCATGCCGTCACCGTTGGTGTAGGCGCGCGCCTCGATGCCGGGGTTCGACAGCGTGAAGCCCTCCGTGTCGCGGTAGGTGCCGACCAGCAGCAGGTCTTCGTACTTGCCCTTGATGGCGTTGACCTGGGCCAGATAAGCCTGATAATGCGGCGTCTTGTCGATCAGGTCGCGGCAGCGGTAGATCTCGATGTCGTTGCGCAGGCCCTTCAGCAGCGTGTTGTTCACACGGCGTTCGATGTCCGTGTCGTCGCGGATCTCGCGGTCGGAGATGATGATCTCGGGGAACGTGTAGCGGAACCAGTCGATGAAGCTGTACTTGCCGGCGGTGACCTGATAGATGTGGATGTAGTCGCAGTACTGCGCCGTGACATCGGTCAGCCACTCCGTGCCGAGCGCGAACTCGGGGTCGAAGCTGACGTTGCGGTCGCGGACCATTTTCAGCACCTCGGCCTTGTCGGCGATCACCCGCATGTTGGGCACCGGGAACTCCCGGCTCAGGTCCCAGTTGGTGGCGCGTTCGCCGTATCCGAGCTGGTCGTAGAAGACGCTGTTGGCGCCGTACTCGCGGGCGCGGTCGGCCCATTCGAGCAGCATCTTGCGCCAGATCGGCGCGCGGGTGTCGGCTACGACGAACGTGCGGGCGTTGTAGTCGGCCAGGAACGTGCCCTGACCCGTGAAGCGGTACTGTTCGAAGAGCTCGGCGCCCGTGTTGTCGCGGTAGCAGATCTCCTTGCCCCGGCCGCTCTTGTAGAACTCGCTCTCGCGGTCGATCAGCTTGCCGTTGAAATAGAGCAGCACCTTGCCGCCGTCCTTCTTGTAGTCGGCGATGGCCTTTTTCCAGCCTGCGTCGCCGCCCTGCGCGGGATCGGCGTTGTAGTGGGGATTGCCGTGGTCCATGCCCGTCTCCCACCATCCGAAGGTGAAGACGGCGTCGGCCCCGACGCTCTCGCCGACATCCTTGATGCGGCCCGGCAGGTCGGTGTACTTGAACAGCAGTTCGCCGTACTGGTGGCGGAAGATGATCCGCTGCCAGCTGCGCATCTTCTTGACCCACATCGGCGCGTCGCGGTGGTCCCACCACGTGTCGGCCCAGCGGCGGTAGTGCTTCGAGGTCTCGTGCCACGAACCCGTGTAGGGGGCTATGACGTTGGCGTCGCACGTCCACGTTTCGCCGGCGAAGCAGTGCGGGAACTTGTAGAATCCCGATTCCAGCCGCGTGAATTCGCCTTCGGCGTCGGGGTAGAGGCGCAGGCCGTGCCCCGTGTCCTGGAACGTCGTGTCGTGGCTGCCGAAATAGATTCCCTCGCTGTCGCCCACGTAGGCGAAGCAGTTCGAGGCCATGCAGCCGCCCGTGCCGCCCGTGACGGTGCGCATGGGGTATTTGGCGTCCATCTGGCGGAACTTCTGCGCCGGGGTCTTGTAGGGCGAAGCGTTGCTGTGGCGGAAAATCATGCCTTTGGGATCGTCGTACAGCTGGCCTCCGGTGTGGGTGAGCAGCAGCTTGTGGTCTTCGGGAAGCGGCATGCCGCCCACCAGCGGGTAGTGCAGTTCGCGGACGATCGTGTGGGGCTGGCCGTTCTCGATCTTCGACGCGAAACGCACCTCGTCGCCTTCGAGTGTGATGTCGAGCGTGAGGCGCATGTCGAGCTTCACGGCTTCGCGGGTGGTGAAGTCGGTGGCGTTCAGGCGGTCGTAGGTCAGTGTCAGCGTGTCGCCCCGGCGCGAGATGCGGGGCGTCTGCTCCCCAGGCAGCACCTCGATCTCCTTGGCCTTCTGCGTGTCGTAGTAGAGGCGCCAGAGATAGTCGCCGCCGGCGTAGTCCCGGCCGGTTTCGAGGTTCCTGATGCTGGTCAGGCGGCCCCGGTCGTCGATCGAGACTTGCAGTTTGTCGTTTCGGAGCGTGTGCTCTTTCGGAGCTGCCCCGGCGGCCGGGAACAGCAGGATGCCCGTGCATGCGAGCAGCAATTTCACCATTTTGTTCATGTGTCTCTTCGCGTTGTCGCCGCACCGGCGCCGGACGCCCCGCGAAGGGCGCCCGGCGGGTCCGGCTTTGTGAGTTAGTAACCCGGGTTGTTTTCCTTGATGTTTTTCATGACCTGCATCGTGGTGGTCGGGAGAGGCCACAGATAGCTCTTCGGAGCCACGAACTTGCATTCGGCGAGAATCTGTGCGTAGGCGTTGCTGTTGAAGAAGTCGGCGGCGCCTTTGGCCACGGGGGCCATGAAATCGACGCATCCGTCCTCGTCCACCTGAGGCACGGCCCCGTGGAACCACATGTTGTTGTCGATATAGGCGCGCTGGAGCTTTTGGTCTTTCTTCGGCAGTCCGATCCAGGGGCGGTTGAGCACCTTCTCGGCGATGCGCCAGCGCCAGATGTCGTACAGGCGCAGGTTTTCGAAAGCGAACTCCATGCGGCGCTCGGTGCGCAGGATCGTGCGGAGCTTGTCCTGCGACCGTTCGGTGATGGCCGGATAGTCGGAGGTGGCCGTGACGGACGCCTTGTAGGCGCGGGCGCGGACCTGGTTCATGGCGTCGAGCACCGTGTCGTCGATCTCGTTCAGCTCGATCTTCGCCTCGGCGTACATCAGCAGGACATCGGCGTAGCGCAGGATGAGCTTGTCGTTCTCGGGCTCGAACGGAGCCAGCCAGTCCTCATCGACGTGCTTTTTCAGCACCAGACCGTTGTAGGAGGCGTATTGGTTCGAGGTGCCCTGAATCTTGTAGGAGCGCGAGTCGTTGTTGACCACTTCCGCCCCTTCGCGCGAGCTGTACACCTTGTCCCGGTCGAAATGCGGGTCGAAGATCACGCCCAGATGCTGCGTGCCGTGCTCCACGATGGTATAGGTGCAGCGCGGGTCGCGGTGCTCGAACGGTTTGTGGGGGTCGTAGACCGTCGATTCGTCGATGGGCTTGCCCTGATCGTCGAGGAACGCGCAGAGGAGGTACCACGAAGGCAGGCAGGTCGTGCAGGTCGGGGCTCCCGACAGACGGGGCAGTTTGGCCGTGCAGGCCTGACCGCCGAGATACTGGTATTTCGAGTCGTTCGACAGCGCTTTCGAGCGGGGAATGTTGAAAATGCCCTCGGGCGAGTGTTTCGTGGCGTTGCGGAACAGCTGTCCGAAATCCGAATGGAGGGTGTAGGCATTCAGCTGCATGCAGTTCCAGGCGGCGTCGCGGGCCTCCTTGAAGAGCTTCTCGGCCTCGGCCGGATCGTCGTCGCCGAAACCGCCCCGTTCGGTCGAGTCCCATTTGCGGATCGACGCGAAGTGGAGGGCGAAGCGGGCCTTCATGCCGTAGGCCGCGCCGCGCGTGGCGCGCTCGATCTCGCCTCCGTAGGATACGGGCAGGATCGGCGCTACGTCGTCGAACTCTTTGAGAATGTCGGGAAGAACGGTCCACATGTCGCTGCGGGTCAGTTCGTAGGCGCTCTCGCGGCCCTGCTCGGAGTCCATGTCCATATCTTCCGGAACCACGACGGGATCGCCGAAGTGGATCATGATGCGGGCGTAGAAGCAGGCGCGGTAGAAGCGGGCGTTGGCCATGATGCGGTCGTAGCGGGCCTGTTCGATCCGGCCTTCGTGCTTGCGGAGCTCGGTGATGATCTTGTTGCAGCGGTTGATGCCCGTGTAGGTGATGTCCCACATGCGGACCGAGAGCGGATAATCGGAGTTCACGCCGTCGATCAGGAAACGGCCCGGGGAGTTGCGGTTCTGCCCGTCGTCGGTCAGCATGTCCAGCTCGGTCTGGTTGCCGGAGGTCCATTCGTTGCGTTCCATGGGCCAGTAGGTGTGGTGGAGCAGGGCGTTGAGGTTCAGTTCGAACTGCTCGGCCGTCTGGAACCACGAGCCGCTGGCCGCCTTGTCCCTGGGCGAAAGGTCCAGGTCGCTGCACGAAACTGCCAGGCTGCCGGCCAGGGCGAATAATGCGATTTTAATGGTTTTCATATGCTTTTCTCTCTTTGATGCGACGTTAGAATTTGAGCTGTGCGGAGAAGAGTACCGATTTGGTGATGGGATAGCCGGTGGTGCCGACCTCGGGGTCCCAGCCCTCGGGGAAGTGGCTGTGGGTGAAGAAGTCGGTGAGCGTCACGGCGAAGCGCAGGCTCTTGACGTGGATTTTGCTCATCCACTTCTGGGGCAGGGTGTAGCCCAGCGAGAGGTTCTTCACGCGGAAGTAGGAGCCGTCGAAAAGCCAGTAGTCGGAGATCGCATAGTTGTTGTTCGCGCTGGCCCACGAATAACGCGGGTATTTGGCACGCTTGTTCTGTTCGATGGTGTTTTTACGGCTCCACGAATTCCCCCCCCCGATGTAGGTGGCGAAGTTATACCACTGACCGCGGAGCGGCTGCACCATCTCGTCCGTCAGATAGGAGTTGCGCTGGCCGACGCCCTGGAACGTCAGGTTGAAGTCGATGCCGCGCCAGGCCAGATCGACCGAACCGCCGTAGTTGAAGTGCGGGAGCGAGGAGCCTAACACCCGGCGGTCGTAGTCCGTCGAGATGAGCGGATTGTTCGGGTCGCCGTCGCCGAAGTTCCGGTAGCGGATGTCGCCCGGGGAGACGTAGGAACCCATGGTCGCCGAATTCGCAACCTCTTCGGGGGTCTGGTAGAGGCCCTCGCTGACGTAGCCGTACCACGATTGGTATTCCTCGCCCTCGCGGATGATCTTGCCGTTCGAGATGACCTCCTTGTTGCCGATGTAGCCCATCTTCGAAACGTCGTCCGAAAGGTTGAACGTGAGTCCGTAGCTGAAATCGCCGATGTTGTCGCGCCAGCCGAGGGTGATCTCCCAGCCTTTGGTGTTCATGTCGCCGATGTTGTCGTAGGGGTCCGAGAGTCCCATGATCGGGGCGATGGGAACTTGCAGGAGCATGTCGCGCGTCTTTTTGTAATACCAGTCGCCGGTCACCGACAGGCGGTTGCGGAACAGCGAGAGATCGACGCCCACGTCGAAGGTCGAGGTGGTTTCCCAGGTGATGTCCGTGACGATGGCGGCGGCCTGCGCATAGCCCGACAGGCCCGTCAGGGTCGAACCTGCGTAGCCCATCGTGTGATTGTTGGCCAGCACGGCCTGATAGGGGTAGTAGCCCTTGATGCGCTCGTTGCCCAGCTCGCCGTAGGAGAGGCGCAGCTTGCCGTGGTCGAGGACCTTGCGGGCGCCCTCCATGAATTTCTCCTCGGTGAAGACCCAGCCCGCCGAGGCCGAGAGGAACGTGCCCCAGCGGCAGTCGGGCGCGAAGCGCGAGGAGCCGTCGCGGCGGATATTGCCCTGAACGTAGTATTTCGACTTGTAGTTGTACATCAGGCGGCCGAAATAGGAGCGGCGGGCCAGTTCGTTGATGTTCTTCGAGTTGGCCGTGACGCCGTCGGAGTTGCCGGCGTTCAAGTCGGGGATCAGCGAGTGGGCGTACGACGTGTTCTTGGCCACGATCGTACCCTCCTGATACCAGTAGTTCTCGTAACCGATCATGGCGCTGAAGTTGTGGTCCTCGCCGAAGGTGTGCCGGTAGTTGGCATAGACCTGCGTGGTGTGGGCGAAGGTGTCGCCGCGGTCCTCTTCGAGTTCCGTGGTCAGGGCGCTGCTGATGTATTTCGAACTGGTGAGGCTCTCCTCCTGATAGCTGAAATAGGAGGTCTGGCGCTGGAAGTCCTTGATCTTGGTGTAGGAGAACTGGGGCGAGAAGATGCCCGTGACGGTCAGTCCCTTGACGGGGGTGATGTCCAGCTGGAACTTGGCGTTGGCCAGGTACTTGTCGCTCTCCTTCTCGCCGGCCGACATCAGGGCTGCATAGGGGTTCACGCCGTCTTTGCCCGGGGCATAGCGTCCGTCGCTCCATTTGGCCTGATAGATGGGCGGGATGTAGCGCATGCGATCCGAAGGCGATGAATGGGGGTTGAGCTGATCCACGTAGCGCAGCGAAATGTCGGCCGAGGCTTTCATCCACTTGAATACCTGTATGTCGTTGTTCAGACGGGCCGTGTAGCGCTTCCACGAGAGGTTCTTGCGGAACAGGCCGTCCACGTCGTCGAAGCCCAGGCTCAGCACCGAGCTGCGCTTGTCGCCGCCCGACTGGATCGTCAGGCTGTGCGAATGGCGCACGCCCACGTCTTTGAGTATCAGGTCCATCCAGTCTACGTTTGGATAGAGGTCCGGATTCTCCCGGTTGAGCATCGCGTAGTTCTCGACGTATTCGCGGGAGTAGTCCTGATACCAGCCTCCCGAGGGCAGGTCGTTGTAGCGCAGTTCGTTGACCGCCGCCATGTAGTCGCTGGCGTTCATGTACTCGGGTTTCTGGGACTGGAAATCGAGTCCGAGCGTATAATTATAGGTGACGCTCGCGCCCGACTTGCCGGCCCGCTTGGTGGTGATCAGGATGACGCCCGCCGCAGCCTGAGAACCGTAGATCGAAGCCGATGCGGCGTCTTTCAGGACGGTGATGTTCTCGATGTCGTTGGGATTTACGTCGTCGATCGAGCCGGCCACGCCGTCGATCAGCACGTAGGGGTCGGACGCGCCGTCGGTCATCGAGGTGATGCCGCGGATGCGGATCGTGGCCGAGCCGCCCGGCGCCGAGTTGGTGCGGGTGACCGTCACGCCCGGCATGGCGCCCTGAAGGGCCTGCGAGATGGTCGGGGTCTGGCGGTTGAGGATCGCTTCGCCTCCGATCGAGGAGAGCGACCCCGTCAGGTCCTTTTTCCGCATGGTGCCGTAGCCCACGACGACCACTTCGTCCATCGAGGTGCTCTCCTCCTGGAGCACGATGTCGAACGACGTGCGGCTGCCGATGGGCAGAGTCTGGGACTTGTAGCCCAGGTAGGAGACGAGGAGCGACGCATCCGCGGCGGGCTTTTTGGCCAGCCGCAGGGAGAAGTTGCCCTGAGCGTCGGTCGTTACGCCCTGCTGGGTTCCCGAGAGAATGATGGTAGCGCCGGGAACCGGCTCCCCTTTCTCGGTCTTTACGCTTCCCTGAATGGTGAAGTTCTGGGCCGAAGCGTACGATGGCGAAAATAGAATCGCTGCCAGAAGCGCACAGAAAGCCGCGATCATCCGAAAATCGCACTTTCTTTGAAATTCATCGTAACTTTTTTTCATCTTTTTAGAATTAGTAGTATATTTGCGCTGTACACCACACCACACAACAGATAAGACGGACGGATTTAGTGTGGTTTAGTGTGGTACAAAAATAAACGTAATATTTGATATTCCAAAGAAAAGACGATCTTTTTTGAATTTTTTCGCGGAATGTCACCAAAATGTAACGAGGACCGCCGGGCAGGAGAGGCTTATGCACTTCGTCCGGATTGTTGAAACCTTAAACGAACCTTTACTTACACTTATGAAAAAGTACTTGTTATGGATATGCACGGCGGCGGCTTTGCTGGCTGCCGGGGCTTCCTGTTCCGACGACCCGGAAGTCGATAGCGTCGGCCGGGTAGGCATTCAGCAGGAGAGCCTGACCGCCGACGGAGCGGGCGAGGATCTGACCCTCAACGTGACCAGCAACGCCTATTGGCGCATCAATTTCACCGATCCCGAGACCGGCGAGTCGGTTCGCTGGGTCACGGCCAGCGAGACCAGCGGCATGGGCAACACCGCGGTGACGCTCAAAGTCGCCCGCAACCGTTCGACCAGCGCGCGCAGCACCTATGTCAATGTAATCACCGAATCGGAGTCCTCCGCGGTTTCGGTCCTGCTGTCGCAGAGCGCCGGCACGATCGGCGGCGGCGACGGGTACGATTTCCCGATCTCCCAGACGTTCGCTATCGACGCCGCCCTCGCGCTGGACAATGCCTTTATCGAAGGGGCTGTCTGCTACTTCGACGACGGCATGATCCTGCGCCGGACGGGTTCTCCGACCGTGATGGAGTTCAGCACCAAGACCCACACCAATCCCACGACGAACTGGTATTTCCAGCGGGGCGTCGTCATCGGGGAGTGGGAGACCGGCGATGCCCTCCAGCTCGAAATTCCGGTGAAGGAGGAGCTCTCGGGCGACCTGCGCTACTCTTACGGCAGCCGCCGCGACGGCACCCAGAGTGCCGGCCATGCCTGGGTCTTCGAGTGGAGCGCCGACGGTGAGAGCTGGACGAAGTTCGACGGCACTTGCTCCGGCGGAGTTTCGGACGCCGTCTGGAAGACGATCGACTTCACCATTCCGGCCGACAAGAAGATTCCGGCCGGCGGCAAGCTCTGGATTCGCCACCGCTGCACCGACGGCTCCAAGGCGAGCACCTCGGCCTCGAACCAGACCGTTGCTTATCAGAGCGCGTTCTGCATCACGAAGGCTTCGGCCGAGCCGACGACGGTTCCGGCGATGGACAATGACAAAGTGGTCTTCTCGACCGGTTTCGACGACGTGATCGACGCCAAAGCCGCCTATATCGACATCCCGCTCGACTTCATGTCGTCGTGGAACGACGGAGCCTATGCGCTGCCGCGCGAACAGTCCGGCATCGTGAATGTGGTCTCCTGCTGGAGCCGTCCGGGCTTCCTGCAAGTGGGCCGCGGCGATGAGGCTCTCATCACCCGCTACACGCAGGGGGCCTACACGATCAAACTGGCGTCGCGTTTCGAGGCGATGCGCATTTCGAAGTGCGATCTCAAACTCACCTTCCTCGCTTCGGCGATGATCGACGCCTACGGCAAGCCGACCGATCCGGGCGTGGTCGTGAAGGCCGACGCCGAGAGCGGTGCGACGGTCGAAGGCGGCACGCTCGAAGGGGTGGCCGACAACGAGTTCAAGCCCTTTACGGTCTATGTGCGCAACGCGAAGCCCGAAACGGAGATCACCATCACGTCGGCCGACATGGCCTCCAGCACGGACGACGTGCGCTTCTTCCTCGACGACATCGTGCTCGAAGTCGAGGGCGAGCCGCAGCGTCCGAGCACCGACGATCCCGTGAAGTCCGATATTTCGGCCGTCCGCGCCATGAAGGGCGCCGAGGCGGTGACGATCAGCGACAACTATTATATACAGGGCCGCGTGGTGGCCGTGGACAACGTTCCGGCCGGCTGCTTCGCCGTGCAGGATGCCGACGCCGGCATCTTCGTCGAACTGGCGGATCACGGCCTCGCCGTGGGCGATCAGGTCGAGGTGGTCGTAAAGGATGCCCGGCTCGCTGCCGATGCCGACGGGCTGCTGGTGGTGACGCCGACGGCCGCCGACAAGGTGACCAAAACCGCGGCCGCTTCCGAAGTGCCCGCCGCACGGGCCGTCTCGGTGGCCGAACTGACGGCCGGGACCTACGAGGCGATGCTCGTCACGCTGCCCGAATCGCAGGTGATCGACGCCGATCTGTCGAAGACCCTGAGCGGGAACGTCACGCTCGAACTGGAGGACAAGAGCACCTATACGATGAAGACCTATGCTTCGGCGTCGTTCGCTTCGACGGCGGTTCCGCAGAAGCGCGGCGTGGTGAAGGGACTCGCCGGGGCATCGTTCCTGCTGCCGACCTCCGCGGCCGATCTTGCGGCCATGACCGGAACCCGTTTCGGCGAAGCCGTCTACGCCATTACGCCGATCGACGGTATGCTCAAAATGTTGCTGGGCGGTACGCCGTCGATTTACAATGCGACATACGACGATGCGAGCAAGACGGTGACTTATACGGATACGGGTTGCACGATCACCAAACTTGGTAATACGGATGTGGCGGGCAGCGGCCTGACTTGCAAATCGACTCCTTACGACGGCCGGTTCACGACCAACGGCTGGGGTGGCGATAACTGGCAGGATAATGCCCTGCTTTTCAAAATCAAGGCTACTTCGGTGCTGAAAGGCAATCTGCGGTTCGGTTTCGGCCTCTTTGCGGCTTCGACGGCTCTGGTTCCCCATAATTACAAAATCGAATGGAGCCCGAACAATACGACTTGGTACGGCGATATAGATGTACGCCAAGGTCCCTATACCGAATCCGGCGATAATAAGTTCTCCATTCCGACTCAAGCTAACAACGGCGCCTATAAGATGGCATTCTTCAATATTCCGGATGACATGGCGATAGCCGAGAACGGCTATCTTTATATCCGCATCAGTCAGGCCGATACGGAATGCCACAAGACGGGCGCCACGATCAGCACGAGCGGTGAATTGCAGTTCCAGCATGCGTTCTACCTTACAACCAACGAGAAGCGTGCCTATCACACTTCGACGCTGCCATCGGGTGAGAACGTGTTGCTGACCGAGGGCTTCGACGATGCTTTCTACGGACATGACTATTTCATTCCGACCTGGCAGATGAGCGCCAGTTCCAATGTTCCCAATGTATATACCGCTCCGGAGGGTTGGAATGTGACGCTGGCTTATGAACTCCCGGGATATATTCGTCTGGGCAGCAGCGCTTCGACGAGCGGAACTATTACCACTCCGGCTTTGACGGCATTGGGCGATATTCCGGCTGACATTACCCTTACTTTCAAGATCGGTATCCATATGGGCGGGTCTGCCTCCTATGCGCCCGATCCGACTACGCTGACCGTAACGGCCGAGGGTGCAGGCACTGCCGCTGAACCCGTTCACGAACTGGCTTCGTTGCCGGCGGAATGTAAACCCGCTACCGAAGCGGAGGCCAAAGCGATGGAGGATGCCTATTATAAATGGTACCCTGTGACGGTGAAGGTTACGGGGGCTACGAAAGACACCAAGATTACGATCGGAGGTACGGGCCGCCATTATATCGACGACATCGTGATTACGAAGGACTAACCTGAATAACTATAAAAAAAAGCTATGAAAACACTGAAGTATCTGCTTTGTGGAATTACAATGTGCGCCCTGGCGTGCTCGTCGAGTAAGGATGACGGACCCGGACCCGACAAAGGCGAATCGAACACGCTGAAAATAATGTCGTTCAATGTCCGCTACAACAGCGCCAACGATGAGGGCGACACGAACTGGGAGGTACGCAAGGCGGCCGTCGTGAAGATGATCAACACGGTTCAGCCCGATGTGGTCGGCTTGCAGGAGCCGCGCACGGAACAGCGGACCTATCTGAAAAACAACCTGCCGAACTACGGCTATCTGGAGGTTCCCGGAACAGGGGCCGGAACGGGCGGAAACACCTGCCTGATCTATCGTCAGGACCGCTTCACGAAGGTCAACGACGGCTATTTCTTCCTCAGCCCGACCCCCGACGAGCCCTCCCGCTGCTGGGACGTGGGCGATTCGCAGTGGCGGACTTCGGTTTGGGTTCACCTGAAAGAGAAGGAGACCGGCAAGGAGTTTTTCTTCCTCTCGACGCACATGCCCGTGCGCACCAATTCCAGCTATCCCAACGAGCCCTATATCCAGGCGCGCATCAACAGCGCCAACCTCAACGTCGAGCGGATGAAGAAAATCGCGGGCGAGTCGGCGATGTGCTTCATCGTGGGCGACATGAACTGTTCGGAGAAGGCCGCCGACGGTTCGGCCAACGCCGACGGCGTGCGTGCGCTGAAACCCTACCGGGACTGGATGAAATCGGGCCGCGACATCGCTCCTACGGGGGATGCTTACAGTTTCAACAACTTCGGCAAGGGAACGGCCGCGCCGAGCCGCAATCTCGACCATATCTTCTACCGTAACGTGACGATGGCCATGTCGTTCCGCACGCTGACCGACAATTACGGGGTGAAATATGTTTCCGACCACTATCCGATCCTGCTGACGGTGTTGTTCTGACCCGAAGCACGCTTTTCAGACGAAAACCGCCCCGGCTCCTGAGAGTGTGGGATTAAAGTGATGTAACGACCTGATTTATCAGGTCGTTACATTTTTGTATAGAAGAATAGGTAACGAGAAGGCAACGGTTTATTTTCAGCCTATTGCGCTCAAATACCACATTTCAAATAACCTATCGTAAGATACGAAAAATTTTCAAAATGGGCAAATTTATCATTTAAGCGGAATTCGATAGTCGCCATAAAAGCAACTCATGCCCGCGAGAATTTTCGCGGGCACGAGCATTATGTATTTCTTAATCTTCGACCCAAGGGTTTACATTTCCCGACAAGCGTATGGGGCAGTTGTCGATATCTCCAAAGAAATCTTGTGCCGAAATTTCTGTCCGAATCCTTAAGTCGTCGATTTCTTGTTTAAGAAACGGTCTCTGCTTCCCCGACTTATCGAGTGATGCACACCCGGTTTTGTTCGACTTCAGAGAACGGCTGTACGGTATCGTCCTTGCCTTCGACAGCGATTCTGCCGGCATCAACGCCCGCTTTCTCCAACATAGCCGCAACGCTTGCCACCCGCAGTTTCGAGAGTTTCAGGTTGAAGGCCTTCGATCCCGTAGCAGCGTCGGCATAGCCGATGATTCGACCTTCGCATCGAAATTAGCTTTTAGGAACTCGGCCAATGCAGTGATCTTCTCCTGCTCAGAGGTACGTATCTGCGCCGAGCCGATGCTGAACAAGATATTTTTACGCAGAGCCGCCGGCTTCTCTGTGCTCTTTGTCTCCGGAGTCTGCATAGGAGCGGGTCGGGTTCCCTGCACGGCAGGTTCTTCCTTTTCTGCGGGCTCAGTTGTCCGAGCCGGCGTTACGGGTGCGGCGGCGACTGCCGGATGCGATTTCTTGTAGTTCTTGCCGAAGCGGAAAGTGAAGCCCGCCAGCGCATTGAACTGCCAATCGAGGTTCCCGGCCTTCTTCGAATTATACTTGTCAGAAAGCATGTTGCCGTTCAGCTCCACACCGAACAATACGCAGTCCGAGAAACGGGAATTGATGAAAAAACTGAGACCAAGAAAAGAGTTAATTTAATAAACTATTTTATGGCGGAACCAACCGCCGAAAATAGCGAAGCCACGGACGTATGACCGTGGCTTCGCACTAAATTATAACCTTCTTCTAAAAGCGGTAGGAGATACCGGCGCGAACCACCTGTGAGGTAAATTCGAGCTCGTATACCCGGCTCTTGTCGCCCATATAGGTAAATGCAGGCGTGTTGAGCAGATTGGTGGCTTCGGCATAAATCGTGATGCCCTTGCCGATCCGGTATGATGCGTTTGCATCGAGCTGCCAGCGGGCATCCACCCACAGGTCCTCGGCAGCATTCGAGCCCAGAGCGTAAATGAACTCGCCGTTGTAGTTAGCCGAAAGCTGTACGGTCAGGCGCTTCGACGAATAGGCCAATGCCAGGTTGGCCGTATGTGCAGCCTGCCCCGGGAAGCGCAGTTCGCCCCGGTCGTCGTTGACTTTAGCCTTTGAATGGGTGTAGGTGTAGTTGCTCGTGAAGACCAGGTTGCGCAAGAAGCCCGGCAGGAACGTCAGGTTCGAGTTCAGCGTGATCTCGGCGCCGAAGAGTTTCGCGGCGTCGCCGTTCATCTGCTGTACCATATTGAACGGCGTGCCGTCTGCATTCAGGGTCGAATAGTAAGGATTGTTCGGATCGGTGATCGATCCCTCGCGCTGGTACTGGAAACGGTTGATATGTTTGTAGAAGACGCCGCCCGAGATCAAGCCTACGTTTTTGAGATATTGTTCGAAAAGGAAATCGAGGTTGTGCGAATAAGCGGCCTTGAGATTGGGATTACCCATCGTCACACGACCCAGATCGGTGTTCATGTCGACCGAAGGCACCAGGTTGATGACATCGGGACGGGAATAGCCGGTCGTGTAGGCCAGACGCAGGATCGTGTTCTTCGCCACATCCCATTTGAACTGAATATTGGGCAGTACGACCGTGTAGTTCACCGTCGAGTCGGCACGCGTGCTCTCATAGGCTTTGTATTGGACGGAAGTCTGCTCCAATGCCTCCCATTCGTCCAGGGGGATCTGACCGCCGTTCCAGTGAATGTCGTTGTTGGGATTGTCCGGACGGCCTAAGATCGCGGGGTCGTAGCGATACACCGAATTGGCTTTGTAATCCACTTTGGTATGTTCGACGCGCACGCCGATAATGGCCATTACTTTCTTGAACTGGATCTTGTTCATCACGTAACCCGAGAAAACATGCTCGTCGGCGTCGTAGAAGAAGGAATCGCGCGCCGATCCCGTTCGATATGCGTTCGTCGAAAAACGTTCGGGATTCTTAGCTTTCCAGTCGTGTACCTTGTCCGGATCGGGAGCTGCGCCGTAGGAGATATGTCCGTTGAGGAAGTCGGCCGAAAGCTGCTCCTTGTAGAGGAAATATTTCAGGCTGAGATCATCATTCTTCGAAATTGCCGTAACGTCGAAAATCTCCGAATCGGGAGCTTTGTAACGCTCGCTGTGCATGAACTTGCCCTTGACGCCGAACGACAGCGTCGAGGCGTTGGTGCCGATGAAATAGTTTTTCGATGCATTCAGGCGGCCGGTGATGTTGCGGCCCTTGTTGCGGACGTTGTTGTTGTCGAGCGTATAGAATTCATAGTAGGAAAGGTCGTCGAGCGGCTTGTCTTCGTACATCAGCGTCTCGTCCAGTTCCAGATAGCGGCTCTGATAGGATTTCACCCAAGCGAGCGGCTCTTTCTTGACAAACGCTTCTTTCGAGGGGAACTTGTCGCCCGCCAGGTTGGTGGGGGCTTTGCCGTTGCGCCATTGCGGAGTCTGGAAACCGTACTGGGCACTGTTGGCTTCGCGCCGCGAGGTCGAGAAGAAGACGCCTCCGTCGATCTTCCAACTGCCGATCACGCTCTCGCCGTCGAGGTTGAGGTTGAAATTATCGGTCTTGATGTCCTGATCGGTCACTTGCAGGATCTTTTGCAGCCGGTCCACGCCCAGGCGTCCGTCCTCGTAGAGGTAGTAGTTGTCCGACTTGTCCAGACGGGTGCGGTTCCGGTAACGGGTGTCCAGGTCGCCGCGGTGGTTGAACATACCGCTCAGTACGAATTTCGTGTTCACCGTAGGAGCATAGTCGAAGGTGAGCGATGCGCCGACGCGCTGGCGGGTGCCTTCCTGATAACGGTAACGGAAATCCAGCGGCAGGTAGGTTTTACCTTCGTTTTCGCCGTATTTGCCCTCTTTCTGATGGTCGTCGCCATTGAGGGTTTTCACCTCTTTCCAGGTCTGTGCCTCCAAACGGTCATAGCCGTTCGACGACCGGTAATAGCTGGCGCTGGCCGCGATGCCGAAACGGCCGTCGGGGTTGCGGTGGTTGGCTCCGAAACGCTGCGAATAGCTGCCCTTGATATTGTAGGGCACCTTGCCCCGCAGTACGTTGTAACCCGACGAAAGGTCTATCATGCCTCTTGCTTTGAGGGAGCGGGCTGTCGACGTGCGCATGTTCACGACGCCGGCGATGGCGTCGCCGTCGTTCGAAGGAAGCAGGGTCTTCTGCACCTCCATTGACGCGAGGATGTCCGAAGGAATCAGGTCGAGCGACTCGGCACGGCCGCCCTCCTCGCTCGTACCGATGATCTGCTCGCCGTTGACGTTGATGTTCGTGAAATTGGCCGGCGTACCGCGCAGCTGCACGGTCTTGCCTTCGCCGCGTTCACGCGAAATCGTCACGCCGCTCAGGCGTTGCAGAGCCTCGGCGACATTCAGGTCAGGGAAGCGCCCCATCTGGTCCGACGAAAGTACCGACATCATGTTGTCCGAGTTACGCTGCTGGTTCAGGGCGCGCTGCTGACCATCGACGACGGCCGAAATGACCACGCCGTCGATGCTGTTGGCCGCTTCGATGAGCTGAAAATTAAGCGTCGCCGTCTCTCCGGCTACGATGCGGACCGGCTTCGTGACGGGCTCGTATCCGAGGTATACGACCGTGATCTTCACCGAATCGCCGGGGGTAATGCCTTGCAACAGGTAGATACCGTCGATGTCGGTGGCGGCACCGAGTGTCGTTCCGTCCACCAATACATTGGCTCCGGGCAGAACGCTGCCCGTTTGGTCGGTCACCTTACCGCGCAGGTTGCCCCTGCGCTGGGCCGAAGCCGGAGATGCCATACACAGCAGGGCTGTGACGAGCATCAGTGTCGAGAAAAAGTGTTTCATGATAAAATCAGGTTAGTAAAACGTTGGTTTGTTATTTTTTCGCTTTTTTACGGGTTACTTTCTTGTCGTGGAGGACTCCGTCGTCGGTGATTCGCAGTTTGTAACGCAAATCGGAGCCGATCATCGTGATTTCGTAGGTCGTCTCGTCGCCTTCGCCGCGGCGGATGACCCGCGATTCGTCCACGGGGACGCTGCCCACGACCTCCACGATAGTCCGGCGCACCGGAGCCGGCAGGTTCACGTAGGGCATGGCCTCGGCCCGGCGGATGTCGCGCACCCGACCTTCGGCATCGAACGTGGTAGTGGTGAGGTGCAGCCGGTCGTGCGACTCATAACGGGTGGACTGCACGATATAGGTCGGGGCTTCGGGCGTGCCCGATACGTCGATTCTGTCGATCAATCCGTCGCCCGCGGCCGCGATGATGCTTTGCCGGACTGGGTTGGGAATGTCGCTTCCGGTGAAATGTTCGAGAATCGACCATCCGCCTGCGACCGGTGTGCGGCGTCCTCCGAAGGCCATCCGTTCCGCGACCTTCGAAGCATTCCGGGCTACCATCAGGCGGCGCCGGACGCCGGCTACCTCTCGTCCGCCAGGCAGCGTCAGGCGCGGCTCGACCAAACAGACGCCCTGCATGCGGGGCATGGTCAGCCTGACCTCGCGTTTTACGGCCGAAGATGCTGCGACCAGCACAATTTCATCCGCGCAGATGTGTTTTGTTCCGTCAGGAGCGACGAGCAGCACACGTAAACGGACGTCGCATGCCCGCGGCAGGTCATTCCACACCCATACTGTTTTCCGGTATTCGGCACCCGGCCGGTAGAGTGTCTTATCCTTGTACCATTCGCGGGCCTGGTTCATCTCGACCGAGGTCCCGATGGGCTCGTTGAGGCGTTTGAGCACCAGCAGGTTGGGTTGCGGGGACAGCGAGTCGGCGATGTCGCCGCGGTAGAAGTTGTGCCCGTTGACGGCACCGCTCAGCAGGGCGAAGGGGGCCCATGCCTGCAAACGGCGCGAGCGGTAGAAAGTGCCGATGTCGGCATGCAGGTCGGACAGCAGACGGGCGATGTCGTCGCGGTCGTAGTAGTAGAGCCCCCAGCCGCTCGCCGTGCGGCTGGTCTTAAAGTTCTCGCGCGGTTCGAGCCGACCGAATTCATTGGTCCACAGGCGGCACGACTCCAATACAGTCGAGGGTTTCGTATCGGAGATCGTATAGCTGCTGAAATCTTTCACGACGTTCTCCGAATATTCGTAAATATGTCTGGCGACGTAGTCGTCCTCGCCCCACAGCCGGGTCGGATCATAACGGCGCAGTTCGGCTTTCAGCGCTTCGAGACGCACGTTGCCTTCGTTCTCCTGGTCCCAGGCCACGATCGAGGGATGGTTGACATTCTCGCTGATCCAGCGGCGGAACTCCGTTTCGGTATCTTCGAGGTCTTTGCCGGTCGGTTCGTCGTCGTGCATGAAGCGCCATTCGTCCTGAATCATGATGCCCTCCTCGTCGGCGATGTCGTACCATTTGCCGTAGGCATGACCCAGATGGATGCGCAGGTAGTTGAAATTGTACTCCTGTATGGCGGCACGCAGGAAGCGGCGTATCCACGCTTCGTCGAACATCACGTCCGCCCAGCGGTTGAGCGCCCGGACGAAAGCGATGTTTTCGGCCCGGAAGAGGACTTTTTCGCCGTTGACCAGTACGTCGCGGCCGCGGGTTTCAATGCTACGGTAACCGAAACGTTCGGATTTGCGCGAGCAAAGCACGCCTGCCGTATTCGTGGCTGTTACTTCCATCCGGTAGAGCCGGGGCGTTCCCTCCTTGCCGGCGCTCCATGTCCGGAGCATATCGGCCGGAAGCATCAATTCACACTTGGCGCTGCCGCCCGCCGGTACGGAGACCTCCGCCGCGGCGCGGCTTACGGCCAGCATGTCGTCGCAAACGGCGGCCTCTATCGCCAGCCGTTCGTCCCGCGTGGAAGTGTTCACGAGTGTCGCCACGCAGCGGACGCGCCCTTCGGACACTTCGGGCAGGATTTTCAGATGGTCGATCGAAACCGATTGCCCCAGGCAGAGCGTTACGTCGTCCCAGATGCCCGGCGCCCGCGAATTGCGCCACCACTCGGCCGAATTCTCCTTGGAGGGAGTCGTCGCCGTATTCCAGCTTCCGACGCGCACGACGAGTTCGTTGGGACCATCGTAGTCAATGGCCTCCGAAAGGTCGAATGTGCCGTGCGAATAGGTCGTATGGGGATCGTAGCCGATTTCGCGGCCGTTCAGGAAGACCTGTGCGTTGTATTTGGCCCGCAGGCGGAGCAGCGCCCGGGGATAGGCGGTGCCGTCGAGCGTAAACGTGCGGCGGTACCAGACGTAGTCGTATCCGATTTCCCGGTTGTCGACGGCATCGAGGTCTTCGCCCAGGGAGGGCGTCGCCATAGTGATAACGCCCGGCACGGGAACCTTCGCCGCATAGGTCTGCGGTATTGTGTCGGCGATGGCGACCTCCCACTTTCCGTTGAGCGAAATGCAGGCATCGGGATCGCGCCGGTCTTGCCGTTCACCGTTGATCGTGACCTCCGACAGGATGATGCCGGCGGCATTCCGGACGATCACCGGTTCGGGGGTTGATGCCAAGGTCAACCGGCTGATGGTCACGTCGCGTACGGGCATATCGGCGAATCCCCGGATGTCGATGCCTGCCTTCCCTGCCCACCGGGCTCGTACATCCTCGATTACGAACCCGCGGAACGCCGTGGGATGGTTCTCCCGGCTCTCCGATTTGTAGTCCGGTTCGAAAAGCACGAGGGTCTTGCGCACGCTGTCGGCCTCCACGCCGCAGACGAAGACATCTTCGATATAACCTCCGCGGTCGAGGTTCGATTTGAAATAGATGCCGTTGCCGACGTCGGACATGCGCACGTTCTCGACGACCACGTTGCGCACGCCGCCCGAAATCTCGCTGCCGATGCAGACGCCGTTGGCTTTCGACCGGAACGAGCAGTTGCGGATCAGGACGTTTTCCGTGGGACGGCCGATACGCCATGCGTCGTTATCTCGTCCCGATTTGATGGCGATGCCGTCGTCGCCCGTGCGGAAAGTGCAGTCTTCGATCAGTACGTTCGTGCAGGACTCCGGGTCGCAGCCGTCGTTGTTGAGGTTGTAACTGTCCACCGTCACGCCACGCACCGTGACGTTCTCGCACGCCAGCGGATGGATGACCCAGAAAGGAGAATCCACGAAGGTCACGCCCTCGATCAGCATGTCCGTACAATTGACCGGTTCCAGCATGGCGGGGCGCAGGTAATGGCCCTCACCGAACAGACGGTCGCTGACCGGGGTCAGGTTCGTGCCCATGCGGCGGAGAGCCTTCTGGTCGGCTTTCTGCCGGGGTTTCCATTGTGCGAAATTGTACGAGCCCCGGCCGTCGATCACACCCTGTCCCGTAACGGCGATATTCGTCGCCTGCCAGGCGTAGATCAGCGGCGAGTAGTTATAGACTTCGGTTCCCTCCCAGCGCGTGAGCACGGCGGGCAGGTAGTCGGCTTCGTCGCTGCTGAAAAACAGTACGGCGCCCGCTTCGAGGTGAAGGTTGACGTGGCTTTTGAGCACGACGGGACCTTTGGAGAACCAGCGTCCGGCGGGGATCACGACCCGTCCGCCGCCCTCGCGGCTGCAACGGTCGATGGCCGCGGTGACGGCGGGCCGGCAGTCGGCTTCTCCGCCGGCCTCGGCTCCGAAATCCGTAATGCGGAAATCACGGTCTGGAAAGGTTACGGGACGGATCTGCCGCTCGATCTCCCCGGCCCGGTTCCGGGCACCGGCGCTCCATGCCGCCGTCAGCAGGAGACCCAGTATTAGGATTCGCTTCAATGTCATGGTCGGTTCAATGCTTATAAGTTGTCACGTCGCTTGTCTTGTAGCCGATGCGCGTGGCGACGGCCGTCAAGGTTTGCCCCGGTTGCAAACGCACGGGGGCGGTATAGAGCCGCCAGTGCTTTTCGTTGTAACCGCGTCCGTCGATCTGGTAGGCGATCGAGGCGCCTTTCGTCGCGCAGACGATCTTCACGCTGCCATTCCGGTCGCTGCGAACCTCCGGAGCTGCGACTCCGGGCTGCACGCCGCCCGGCCAGAGACGTTCGCGCAATTCCGCTTCGGTCAGCCCCAGATAGGGATTGTAGCGTTTGTCCCAACGGGTCAGTTCCCGGCGCATCCGTGCGATGTCGCGGGCGTACCGCGGATCGTCGATCAGATTGTGCATCTCGTGCGGATCGTTGTCCACGTCGTAGAACTCCTCCGTGCGGCGGGGCTTTTCGAACCAGCGGCGCGACTGTTCGTCGAGCTCACCGCGCTCGTAGAGCTTCACCATGTTGCGCATCATCGGCATGTTGAGTCGTGAAAGGACCTGCATGTAACCGGATTTTTCGGGCAGGTGGTTGCGCACGTAGCGGTAACGGGCGTCCCGGACGCAGGTCTGGCGTTCGACGATCTCGTCGAGGCGGTCGCGGGCGCCGTAAACATAGGAGCGTTCACGGCCTTCGTACCGGCCCAGAAACGGAATGCCGTGCATGTACGACGGCGGGCGGATTCCCCCCAGCGAGAGAA
>ERZ857840.1584-NODE-1584-length-25152-cov-7.986293_pt1 | contig 25152 bp, 48 predicted proteins | sample MGYA00519760_ERZ857840 | MGnify/ENA primary metagenome ERZ857840 (study PRJEB31778, sample SAMEA3449371) | human gut metagenome | biome: human gut; feature: human-associated habitat; material: faeces | place: United Kingdom | collected 2010/2012 ... | reverse complement strand
AATACCATCTGGAGCTTCCGTTCTATGACGGGATCTATGATGATATTCTCGGCAGTTACGACGGATATTTCGCGCAGGCGAAATTGGCCGAAGCTGAAAAAGAAACGATTCCGAAGCTGAAACAGCAGGTAAGCAATCTGCAGAGCGTCAATGAGGATCTGTCCGCGCAGATCACGCAGGCGCAGCTCGCGCTCTGCGACGTCTATGAACTCATGATTGGAGGTTGACGGGTATGGCGAAAATTTATGCCGAGTTGATCCGCAAGGGTCTGAAAACACTCGACGATGTACCGGAACGGCTCAGAGATGAGGTCCGCCGTATTCTTGAAGAAAGTGAGGTCGAGGGCGTATGACGCGCCTTCGGCTTTTTCTTTTGACCATTTTGCTTGGGAAGGAGGTGCAGACCATGGCAGTCGTTTATGCGACCTTGATTATCAAGGGCAAGAAGACGCTCGATCAGGTGCCGGCTCTTATCAAGCCGCAGGTCGAGGAAATCCTGAAGGATCTCGAAGTCGAGGTCTGACACACAGCGGGAGGGGCGGCGTAAACCGCCCCTCTTACATTTGGCATGCGATGAGGTGAAAAGGCATGATTACAATCAGCGCTGGCAATTTCCTGATTGCGTTTATCGCCGCAATGGGTATTCCGTCGGCCGTCATGGGCTTTATCGTCTGGAAGCTGGAACGGCGTATCTCCAAGCAGGAAAAAGTCGCTGAGGACAGAGAGGCCGCACGGGAGAAGATGCTGCTTCTCGTCATTCAGTCGAGCAGCGCCGCGATTGCCCTGGGCGAAGCCACGGCCAAGGCCGTGCAGCGGATTCCGGACGCGCATTGCAATGGAGATATGCACGCGGCTTTGGACTACGCGGCAAAAGTGAAACACGAGCAGAAGGACTTTTTATCGGCACAGGGCATTCATGCCCTTTATGACTAAGGAGGAAAGCGTTTTATGGAATACAACATCACGCCGATCATTGAGGCGGCATTGCTGCTGCTTGCAGCAATTTTTACGACCGTCGTTATCCCGTACATCAAGAGCAAGACCACCGCCCAGCAGCAGACCGAGATCAATGCGTGGGTGCGCATCGCTGTGTCTGCTGCCGAGCAGATCTTCAACGGCTCCGGTCGAGGCGCGGAGAAGAAAGCGTATGTACTGGAATGGCTCAAACAGCGCGGTATTACGGTTGACGAAGCCAAACTGGACGCTATGATCGAGTCCGCTGTCTATGAATTGAAAAGCGGCGTTCTGGCTGTCGGTGAGCTTTTGACTGCCGGGGGCGACGCAACATGAGTGTGCGTATTGGCCAAGCGTCGCTCGGCGAAACCGGCGCACATGGGCAGAAGCCCGGTAATCAGACCGGCCGCGAATTAAACTTCGCGCATTGGTACTCTGGAAGCTGGCTCGGCATTCTCCGGTTCAAAGACCGCAGGAAAGCCGAGCTGGCCGCGCGGGCCTGTGAAGCCGGTGTCGGCAACAAGAACATCGGCTACGATCAGGACGGTCGCAACACAGCCTACGTCGCTGCGGAAGCGGTAGACTTCATTCTGAGCAAGATCGCAAAGCCCGTAGAAACGGACTGCAGCGCGTTTATGATGCTCTGCGCAATTTCCGCTGGCGTCGACGCCCTGAAAGAAGCCTACCGCAAGCAGGGCAATTCCTGCACGACCTACTGCATGATGCGCTGCTTCCCTGCGACGGGAGAATTTGAACTGCTGACTGACCGGAAGTACCTGACGTCTGACGCCTACCTGCGCCGGGGCGACATTCTCGTTTCCTCCGGCCACACGGTTATGGCGCTGGAAAACGGAGAAAAGGAGGACGATGGCATGGACAAGGAAACCTTTACCGAGCTGTTCCGCGAAATGCGGAAAGATCTTCAGGACAATGACTGCAGCGATTGGAGCGAAGCTGCTCGCCAGTGGGCGGTCAACAACGGCATCGTGCAGGGCGGCGCTCCGCTGCCCGACGGCTCTGCGAACTTCATGTGGCAGGACATGATGACGCGCGAGCAGCTCGTCACGGTCCTTTACCGCTTCGCGCAGAAGCTCGGCATGATCTGATGGCTCAGAAAAAGCGCAGGAGAAAGAAGCTGGACACGAGCAAACTCGTCTGCTTCCTGCTGGTCGGGTCTGGCTTGCTTATCACGCAGGAATGTATTTACCTGATGCGCCTGTGCATCAAGTCCAACTATATGGCTTCTGCCGCTTGGCTGACAGCCGCGCTCAGTCTGGCACAGGTTATCATCATCACGGGCGGCAAGTGCTATTTTGAGCTGGTCAAGTCCGACCACAAGCGTGGCGGCATCACGTTTGAAGCCGCCAAGGCAAACGGCTTTCAGGAGCAGGACGCATCGGACAACGTGGACAGCGCCTTTATCTGAACACATGAACAAACCCCTCGCATGGCAGAAGTGTCATGTGAGGGGTTTTCTTTTTTGCGCGGCTCTGGCGGCTCGCTACGCCGTTTTTATATCTGCCCATTGATTCTCTCGTCGCTTTGCGCTGCCTAAACTTGCAAGTCCAGCAGCGACGCGACAGAGGCGCTTACTTCGTGCTATACGCTTTCGGTGTTATCTGAATCACAATCTCGTCACGTTTCAATGTCACGAAATTTATCTTCGCTTCGAGCGTTCCCGGCATGGACGCGGCTGGCAGCATATACAGGCTGGCAAAATGCCCGATCGTCAATGGCCCGGCTTTCACCACAACCGGAATCTCATCACTGGCTGCGCCAATCTGATTGCAAAAGTCGAGGACGGTAATTTTTTTCATGCTCAATAATCCTCCTCAATACATTCGTCCGCTTCGGTGTAATATGCTCCGTCGTAGCCTTTTGCCATGACCTTTTCGTAGCAGCCGAAGCAGACCAGCCGGAAAGTAATGCCGTGGCAGTCGCGCGTAAAGGTCATGTCCTCCCGTTGAAACTCGCCCTTGCAGACTGGGCATTCGATCTTCTGTACTTTCTCCCACCCGACATCTTCCAGATCGTCAAAGCCGCTCCAGACATCTTCCATGACAATCTGCTTTTCATCGTTCACGATGAGACCTGCAGCATCCTCGCCGTAAAGCTCACTTTCAAGCAGGAACAGGTGCGCGGTGAGCGTTTCCGGTTTGCCGTCCACGTCCGGGGTAATCTGAAAATCGCCCTCGTCAATGACATACCACGTTCCCTCGTGACCGGCGATCTCGATGCCGTCGCTATTCCAGCTCAGCATACGCCACAACTCCGGTTCTTTTGTGATTGCCCACACGTTGAGCGAATTCTGCTTATGCGCAAAATCTTCGAGAGCTTCCACCGTTCCGCAGGTGTCGCAGATGTAACAGCCAATGCGGCGGCTGAGGGCGTTGTGTGTGACGCTCTCTGCGTCCATCGTCATCTTCCCGCAGCGGGGACACGCGAAGTGTCCGCTCTGCTTCTTGGCAAATTCGGCAATGAGAATCCGCGCCAGCGTTTCCTCGTTTGGTTCGATACTTTCGACTTCCCATGCCTCGCGGCCGTCGGCTTTGGCTTTTTCTCGTGCCTGCTGCTGATCCACTGCGAACACAGCAGCGGTGATCCGCTGGCCGTTGTCACGATTGCGATAAGTGACTGTCCAAGATTTGTTCTCCATGACGGCTCCTTTCACTCGATAGCAGCTTCGACGCTGTTGATGGCTTCTTCCAGGCTGTCCACGGCGCTGGAAAGATTGTCACAGGCTTCGTCGGCCTTTTCATAGCGTTCGCTTTCCTGCATATTCTCCGGGATATTGTCCCGGTATTCTTCTTCCTCAGCCTGAAGGTCTTCAAGACTGCCCTTCAGCTCTTCTAACTGGTCGATGATGGCCTGTAAATTCTTACGGCGAGTTTTATTCATGTCTATCCTTTCAGCCCTCGTAACCTCCGGGGCGGGCCAAGTATGTCATTCTTTTTCCCAGAATTTCATGAACACATCAGTCCTGCTGATGCCTTTAAGCGTATTGCGGGAATACATCATGCGGCGTCCTTCAATCTTGAGCAGCCGAAAGCCTTGATCAAGCAGCTCCTTTTCAATTTTTACGGACTGCTCATAGGTTTCGGCGGTGATCGTGGGGATCATGTAATTGTCGATGCTGCACGGGACGGACTGTTCCATGGTGCCTGCTCCTTTCGTTCAGCCCTCATAACCTCCGGGGCGGGTGCTGTTTAGATGTCGTATGCTTCGGCTCTTTCTACCTCGCCGCCGATCTGCCATGAGTACCCTTTGCCCGTGGCCGCGATACAGAAAGCAACGTCCGTGACGATCTCGCCGTTGTCGCCGCCCTCCATAGGGATGATGTTCTTCAGTGCGGGCGCAAAGCCGAAGGTCTTTTTCATGGCGTCTCTGGCGGCTCTCTTGTAATCCATAGCAGTTATCTTCTTCATGGTGCGGATTTCTCCTTTCAATACAATCGGTAGGTCAGGCTGCGGCTTATGGGATAGAAATTAAATTGCTTTCGCTCCAACTGATTTCGTCGTTTTCAAATTTCTCCAAAGCGCAGCTTCTCCATTCCTCGCTGGTCGGCTGGTAGTCGTAGTCCAGTTCATCTTCTTCCGGCCGGTTCTCGTTCAGCCAGTCAATAACATCTTCGCGCTCTACATACACTGTTCCTTCGACGCTGAAATATCGAATATCACTGCTCATCGGTACTCCTCCGTTTCTCAGCGCAGGCGGTAAGCCCGGTCGCGGTAGCTGATGCAATATGCGTTGTCGTGCTTGAAGACCATTACGTAGGCTGTAGCAATGCGGGTAACTCCAAACTTGCGGCGGATAACGCGCTTGGCGATCTCTATGGCCTCTCCGGTGAATGTTTTGTCTTGGCAGCTACGATCCTTGGCGATGTAGCGCTTGACGCGAAGTTCTGCAGCGGCCTTCGCCTCGGCCTCTGTGCCGTACTGCGTACCGCTTACGCGGCTTTCGCCGATTTTGAAAAACCGTTCCCGCTGGAGGACTTCGAGCCGGTTGTTCCAGAGCGTCGCCCAGTTGTCGTTGTTGTTGGGGCGGACATCGGCATCCAGCGCCTTGCCGACGATGATCTCGACGCCCTCAACGTTTGCTGCGTAATCAGAGAAGCGGTCTACTAAGATGCGGACGATCTCTTTGCCGTCCGTAAGATCGATCTTTGCGGTTTCGCCCTGACTGCCGCTCATGGAAGCGGTATTGATGGAGTAGCCCTTGGCCAGCCACTCGGCTACGATCTCGGTAAATCTGCGATTGATGTCAGCGTATTTCATTTTGTGTTCCTCCTTGATATTTTCGCCTTACTCGGTTATAATCAAGGTGGCCGGGGTAAGGCTCCCGGCTCACCTTCTGGGGTGTTTGAGTAGCGGGTCTGTGGAAGGGGCCGCTACTCTTTTTATTTACTCATCCATGATGCGCTTGACGCTTTCGCGGAGTTCTTCGAGCGTTTCGCACTTCTCGATGAGTTCGAGGATTGCTTTCAGCAACGCCTCGGTGACGTTCACGTCGTTCATTCACCTCGCTCCTTTCAAAAAGCTGTTCGGCTTTGCCTTACATGCTTATATTACACTAATTCGTGTCATTTGTCAATAGATAATTTACATTTTATCGTGAAATTTGCAAAAAAGTTTTTGACAATCGACACGGAATCGTGTATAGTGATAGCAGGAGGCGATAGTATGGATATTTCAGTTGCAGAGAAGCTGCGTCTAATTATGAAACGGCAAAACATGACGATGGGCGAATTGGCCGAAGCGTCCGGGCAGACGCGCCAGAACCTGTCGAACAAAATGACTCGTGGCAACTTCACGGAAAAGGATATTGAGTCGCTGGCAAGCGCCCTGGGGTGCAGCGCGAAGATCATCTTCGTTTTGCCAGACGGAACAGAGATTTAGATGCATCTATAAAAAGCCCGGACGCATGGTAAGCGTCCGGGCTTTGGGGAGCAAGTCAGCGTTTGGTATGTAATTCAAAGCCGGTCCGTGTCCGTACCCGCGGCTCACTGTTCGGTATGCGGATAATCAGATCTTCGAGATCACAGTCCAGTGCTTCGCATATCAAATCCAGATGCTCAAGGTTGACACGCTCGGCGAATTCGTGGTAGTAGTCGTTGATGGTAGACGGACGTATGCCAGTTGCGCGAGCGAGATCAGCCTGCGTCCAGCGCCTTTCGCCGAGGCGCGTGGACAGTAAAATCCTAATCATAGCCATGCTCCTTTACGAGAAAATATAACAAGTATTTTCTCATTTCGCAGGAAGATGGTAGATTATAACGAACTTCGTTATAGTAAAAGAGGCAGACGCTTTACACGTCTGCCTCTTTTTTGCTGCTTGGTAATGGACAAAGAAATACGAACCCAAATGCGGTGATGCGGATTTCTCCGTCGCCGTATTGCGTTCGTATAACTCTCTTATGGTGGAGCTCAAGAGAGTCTGTACGAACGTCCGAGGCATTGCTTTCGTTTTCAGCTTTGCTCGTCAATTCTTCCAGCGAATATGAGAATTTGTGTTTGCCGGGCGTGTGGTAGTAGTCAATCTGGATGCGGTCATCCCAGAGCGTCACCGATTTTACGAACGTGTCGATCAGCTTCTTTTGGTGCTCCTTGCTTCCGACGTTTCCCTCACGCATCTGCTCCAGTGAGAAAACAACTCGTTCACGTTCTACCGGCTGGGCCGCTGCCTTCGCGATGGACAACGAACGCTCCAAATCATGTATCGTTCCCTCAACTTCAAGCAGCCGGGCTTTGGTCGTTTCTGTGATGATTCCCTGCTCGATTGCCGCCATGATATTCTTCGCAACCTTGCGGTTATCAGCCAGATCGCGTTCGAGCTGAGCAACGCCAGATTCCCTCCGTGCCATGGCCTGAAAGCTCATGGTGCTGTCTGCAATCCACTCGATTGTATCGTCCTGCAAGATGTAATCCTGCGTCAGACGCGCGATCAACTTTTCAATGAAGTCGCGGCGCACGTTCTTCTTCTCACATCGGCCCTCTGCGTGACGCTTCTGGCATTGGTAGTAATTATGCACGGTTCCGTTCTCCCCGGTGCCAGATACGCCGATCATGTAGGAGCCGCAATAGCCGCAGAACAGCTTCCCTGTAAGCAGATATTCTCCGTTTGCCGACCGCCGCCCGGCGGTCTTTTTCTTATTTGCGAGCTTTTCCTGCACGGCTGCGAAAACCTCCTTTTCCAAAATCGGCGGTATTCCGCCCTCGACCACAACGCCAGAGTGACGATAGACGCCGATGTAGTTGTCATTCTTCAGCATGATATGAAAGCTGTTCTTATTCCACTCGCGGCCGAGCTTCGTGCGGATACCGCGCTGGTTGAGCGAGCGGGCAATCTCAGCAACCGGCACGTCTTTCAGAACACTGTCGAAGATCTCGCGGACAACGGCTGCTTCATCAGGTGCGATGGCATATTTGCCCTCCTTGCTTTTGACGTAGCCGAGCGGGAGCATACCGTTTACCTTGCATTCGTTGGCGTTGTCCACCATGCCACGCTTGATGTCTTCGCCCATGTTCTCGGAATAGAACTGATTCACGTTCATCATTGTCCGCAGCGCAAAGCGGCCAGCAGCGGTGTTGCCGAATTCTTCTTTGGCATACAGGGTCTTGATTCCGAGTAAATCAAGCCGGGCCTCATACTGCAGAGCGTTCAGCATATTGCGGGCAATGCGGTTGCTCTTGTAGGCAATGACGATCTGAAATTGCCGCTTCTCTGCGTCACGCATCATGCGCTGGAAATTCGGGCGCCGATCGGAGCGGCCAGACACGGCCTTATCCGCATAGATTCCGACGATCCGGATTCCGTTCTTTGCGGCGAAATCGCTGCATTCGGCAATCTGCTGTTCAATGCTTTCTTCTTTCTGATTGTGGGAGGAATAGCGGGCATAGATCACGCCGATCTGTTCAGCAGATGAGTATTCATTTCGCTTTGATCGAGCCATCATACCCTCCATTTCAAGTGCTTCTCAAGGAAACAGCTTACTTAAACCTTACTGCCGTACCAATAAACACATGATTTGCGCCAATTCCAGAATGGCGCAAGCCAACGATAGCGTCCGCGCCAATCGCCGCCGCTTTTTCATTAAGCTGCTCATTTGCCTCTGCCATCTGCTTTTCAAGCGCAGAATTCATCCACTTCGAGCCTCCGGGAAACTGCGCTAGAACAACAACTGATACAAGGCCAAGATATTCTGCTATCATTCTTCCGTCAACTTGATCTGTTGTCGTAATAATCATCGTCCTTACCTCTTTATCCATTTTCTATGTACGAGGACCTACCTGTTCGCGACAACCATACAGACACCTACCCCATCAAAACGCCTCCTGTCGAAATAACGAGAATGTTATATTTTCACGAAAAAATCCACAAGCTGTCAGGCTGTGGTATAATCATAATTGCGCCGGCAGCCTATGAGAAAAGGAGATACTGCAATGTCGAGCAAAGAACTGTTGGCCATACTATGCCTTTTGGACAAGACACCCGATGCCGTAAAGAGGAAGTTTCTTATTTTTCTCCATCAGCTGCAAGAAAGCGAAGAAAAGAGATTGCTTGCTGCTTCTTCGCTTCGGACAGACCAGCTAGAAGTGAAATGATTTCCATATCGACCGGCGCCTGCCCGTCCTCGTCACTGAGGGCGGGCATTTTTACGTCTACGTCCATATCATCAACGAGAGTAAAAAGCTCATTCAGCGACGTGTGCATTCCCGTAGCAAGTTTATTCAGTGCCTGAAGGGTCGGCGTAATCTTTTCTCCTGTGCTGGGGTTGACTCCCCTCTCGATCATGCTGATATATCCGTTTGAAAGCCCACATTGCAGCGCAAATTGGCGTTGAGAAAGCCCATTTTCTGTTCTGTACTTAATAACGAGGTCTTTAAGTGTCATAGCCGACGCCTCCGTGTTTTGTTAAGTTTATTATACATTGAGCAGCCATAAGCGTCAAGGCGTCCGTAAAATTTTTTGAACATTTTTGTTCAATTCGCTTGACAGCAATGTAATTGCGTGGTAATGTGTTCGTGTCAAGTGGATTAAACATCTTGGCGGAAAGGAGGTTAAGCCGTGGGATACCGCATCAAAGAAGTCCGCGAAGAAAAGCGCATGACGCAGGAAGAGCTCTCCGCTAAAAGTGGAATTAGCCGCACTACGATCTCCGGTTTGGAGAACGGAACTGTGCGTTCTACTTCAACAAAGACGCTTTTGAAGATCGCTGCTGCACTGGAAACGACCGTGGACAATATTTTTTTTGCCGATAGTGTTTAATCAGTTAAACGCTAGATGAGAAAGGAGGACGGACGTTGCCATCAACCATCGATGTCGATTCCATTCCGGAGTTTCAGAAAAACGCGCTGGCTGATATGGCGCTCGAAATCACACGGGCCTGCTTCGAGATCCCCGGCATGGAAGAACGCTATCAGCAATGGCTCCCCGGCTATCTGGAGCGGAAGCGGCAGCGCGAAGCAGAAGGAAGGAGATGAGCCAGACAAGCAAAATAAAACGGGGCCGCTCCGCTGGCACGGAAACAGCCCCAGGCACAAAGACCCACTTCGATCATAGCAGCGAAAAATCGCATCGTCAAGGAGGAATGCTCATGCCGAACAGCCTGAAAGAGCTGCGGCTGAAAACAAAAACGCCCGCAAAAGACATGGTTGCCGTTGTGCAGACCATTTACCCCAAGTACGACATGACGAGCCAGAGCAAGTGCGAGAACAGCGACGCCTACGGGATTTGCCTGACGCAGAAAGCCATGAAAGCCCTCTACGCCAAATTTGACCCGGACGGCAGTATTCGCAAGCACATCCGCACAGCCGATCAGCACCGGCTCAAGGACAAACTCCACGCCAGAATCACTGCCGACGAGGCCTCTCAGCTCCGAGCGCACCTTGCCGCTGATGGCTACGACACCGTGCAGGACTGGCTCACCGATGTTGTCCGCGGGTATATCAGCAAAGGAGAACCCAAATGAAGAAATACTATTTCACCTACGGCACAGGAGGTCAGCCGTTTGTTGGTGGATGGACAGAAGTTGAAGCGCCTGATACCAAAATGGCCTGCAAGGCTTTCCGCGCCGTTCATCCCGACAAATGCCCCGGCGTTCTGAATTGCAGTAGCGTCTACACCGAAGAAGACTTTTTGAAAAGCTGCATGGCTGGTCCTGACGGAAACCACCACAAGTTCTGCCACGAGCGGGTCACCATCACGGTTACGCCGTGTGACCCGGATGAGCCGGTCAATTTTGGAGGTGGCACACAGTGAAAGGCGTTGTCGTGACAACGAATCATGAGGTTCGCGTTGAGGATTTCAGCGACCCCCTCTACAAAACCGTTGGCTCTGCCGTTGGTGGCTATATCGAGCACGTTCACCCGATGCGTCTTGCCCGGCCGCTTTGCATGATCGTCAACGAAGAAGGGCGGCTACTGGATCTTCCATTGAATCATATTGGCTCTTTCTTCTATGGCACAGACCAGCATGGCGAGCCGATCGTCGGCAACATCGTGGTCATGAAAGACGGCTACCGCAACGGCGAACCGGACATCGTCGGCCTCGACGATTCTGAGGTCGAGCAAGTCAAATACACCATTTCCACACTGATAAGCATGATGAATTTACAGCCGAAAGGAGACAACACATGATCGTAAACGTTCATTACATCGACGAAAAGACCGGCACCATCCGCAGCAGCGGCACTTACAGCTACCGCTGCAGCGTCCCGAACGCCCGCGTCGGCATGGAGGTTATCGCCCCCACGACCAAGCGTGAGGCCCGCGCCGTGATCTGCGAGATCAACGTCCCGGAAAGCCGCATCGACGAGCGGATCTTGCCGCTCCTGAAAGAGATCACGCAGGAGGCGCCCCCTGATGGAGAATAACCTGATCGTCGTAAAACAGCTTCCAATCATCGAAGACCAGCTTCGGCAGGTCAAGGCTTCTGTCGACGAGCGTGTTGCGCAGGTGCTGGCGCTGGCTTGCACCGAAGCTACCTACAAGGACGTCAAGAAAGCCCGCGCCGAGCTGAACAAGGAGTTTCAGGACTTGGAAGCGCGCCGCCGTGAAGTCAAAAAGGCTATCCTTGCCCCGTATGAGACCTTTGAAAAGCTCTACAAGGAGTGCGCGGCCGACGCTTTTACCAAGGCAGACGCTGAGCTGAAAGCCAAAATCGCTTCCGTTGAGAACGGCATCAAAGGTGCCAAGCGCGAGGAAATTGTCGCGTTCTACAACGAATACCGCGCGAGCTTGAATATCCCCGAAGACATCGCGCCGTTTGAGCGCTGCGGCATCAATATCACGATGTCCGATTCTCTGAAAAAGCTGCAAGGACAGGCTTCCTTGTTCTTGCAGAACGTTTCAAACGATTTGCGGATGATTGAAACGCTGGAGCACAAGGATGAGGTCTTGGTCGAGTACCGCAAATCGCTTTCCGCACCGGAAGCGGCCCTGATCGTTGACCGGCGTCACAAGGAGATGGAAGAAGCCGCTCGCCGCCGCGCCGCCATGAAGTCCGCACAAGAAGTTCAGGATGCCGCGCAGGCGAAGATCGAAGAAGTTCTGAACGAAGAACCGCCTGCCCCCGTTTCTGCACCCGTCGAGCAGCCCATCCCCACCGAGGCCCCCGCCGAAAAGACCTATCAGGTTTCGTTCCGTGTTCGCGGCGGTATCGGCAAGCTGAAAGCCCTCAAAGAATTTCTCGTAAATGGAGGTTATGACTATGAGCAGTTCTAACATCGCGCCTGCGAAGAAGCAGACGTTCTCCGTCGCTATCACCACGGAAAACTACAGAAACCTTATAAACAACACGCTGAAAGAACCGGGGCGCGCAAACCGCTTCATCGCATCGATCACGTCCGCCGTCGCTATTACCCCGGCGCTTCAGACTTGTGACCCCGGCTCCATCCTCGCCGGTGGTCTGCTGGGCGAAGCCCTGAATCTCTCTCCTTCGCCGCAGCTCGGCCAGTATTATCTCGTTCCGTTCAAGCAGAAAGCCAAGTATGACCGTGAAGGTCACCTGCTTTCGCCCGAATGCTCCAAAGCACAGTTTGTCCTTGGTTACAAGGGATATATCCAGCTTGCGCTTCGCAGCGACCAGTATCGGAAACTGGGCTGCATGGAGATTCGGCAAGGCGAATATTTGGGGAAAGATCCCGAAACGGCAGAACCGCGATTCAGGTTCATTGAGGATGACGATCTGCGTGAAAGGCTTCCGATCGTTGGCTACATGGCGCACTTCGAGTACCTGAATGGTTTCCGGAAGCGCATCTACTGGTCGCGTGAAAAGGTTCTCAACCATGCGGATACATATTCGCAGGCGTTCAGCAAGGATGCCTATGAAAAAATCCAGAACGGTCAAATTGCCGACAAGGATATGTGGAAGTACTCCTCGTTCTGGTACAAGGACTTTGACAGCATGGCTCAAAAAACGCTGCTTCGCCAGCTTATCAGCAAGTGGGGCATCATGTCCACAGAAATACGGCAGGCGTTTATTGATGACGGATCTGTCCTGACTGTTGACCCGAGGTCTGGTGAAATCATTACCGACCATTCCGACGAGCTGGAGCTTACGACCGACGCCCCACAGCCGGCCGTTGAGGGCAGCACCCCGGCACAACTTCAGGAGAACGCCGGTGAACCGGAGCAGATTGACCTCAATTCGCTGTAATGAGTGTTCCGTACGAAGTCCTTGCAACCGGCTCTACCGGCAACGCCGTTGTGATCGACGGGCAGATTCTCGTCGACTGCGGCGTTCCGTACAAGGTCGTGAAGCCAGTTGCAAAAGCTCTCAGGCTTGTTCTGCTGACACACTGGCACGGAGATCATTTCCGGAAAAGCACGCTCCACGCCCTCGCAGCGGACCGACCGGCGCTCCGTTTCGGCTGCTGCCGATGGCTGGTGCGGCCTCTGGTGGAAGCTGGCGTCAAGCCCGCAAACATCGACCTGTACGATTTTGACCACCGATATAGCTACGGTGATTTTACGGTCGAGCCTGTGCCACTGGTGCATGACGTTCCGAACTGCGGCTACAAGCTGCTGCTTCCGGCTGGAAAGGTCCTCTATGCCACTGACACAAACAACCTGAACGGGATCTCAGCGCCGAACTTCGACCTCTACCTGCTGGAAGCGAATTACGAGGACGAAGAAATCCAAGCCAGAATCGCAGAGAAAAAGGCAAACGGCGAATTCGTCTATGAGCGGCGGGTGCTTGGAACGCATCTTTCCAAGGCCAAATGCGACGATTTCATTTATCGGAACATCGGACCGACCGGCGAGTACGTTTACCTGCACGGCCATGTCGAGGAGGAAAAAGCGTGAACGGTTTCCTGAGAGACATCACCTACGCCCGCAGCGGCGAATATATCCTGTCGATCTATACGCGGGAAAGCTGCAAGGACCTTTGGAAAAACTTCGGCGAGCGCCCGATCACGTTCTCCATTGCAAAGAAAGCTGATCCTCGTGGGCTTCGCGCCAACAGCTACGCATGGGCACTCATTGAGCAGCTCGCGGCCAAGCTGAAAACCGACAAGGAATCCGTCTACGAGGAAATGATTCGGCGCTACGGTGTCGGTGAAAGCTACATCGACGAAGCTGGGAACGAATGCAAAGTTCTGTTCTCACTCCGCGATGGCGTACCGCCCCGCCTTGTTGCCAGACATTACGCCGCAATCGGCAGCAGCTATATGGGTGACAAAAAGTTCATCCACTACCGCGCCCTCAAAGGCACGAGCGAATACACCAGCGCGGAGATGGCTGTTTTCCTCGACGGAATCATTTCCGAGTGTGAAGAACTGGGCATCAAGACGGACTCGCCGGAGAGATCAAAGGAGGCAAAGAAACCTTGACCATTTACTGCGATTACTGCGGTCACAAAGCTGCGCTGGTTGATGATTCCGAAATCTACGGACGCAGCTTTGGACACACCGCCTACCTCTGCAGAAATTGCGGCGCGTATGTAGGCTGCCATGGCAGAACGGATAAACCCCTCGGCCGTCTAGCCGATGCCACGCTCCGGAAATGGAAAATGGCAGCTCACGCATCATTCGACCCTCTCTGGAAAACCGGTCCTTTCCGCGGGCGGCGCAAAGCCGCCTACGGATGGCTCGCCGAGCAGATGGGGCTGCCAATCGAGAAGACGCATATCGGAATGTTTGACATTCCGCAGTGTCAGGAAGTTATCAAAATCATCGAAAAAGGAGATTTCAAAAATGCTCAACTTTGATAAGAAAGACGCTCATGTTTATCCGTTCGACGAATCGCCCGGCGCCGGTATCATCATGGACGTCGATCTGGAACAGCTCATCCGCGAGTCCGAGCGGCTGCGCGTCTGCAAAGCAATCTTCAACTCCTCCAGCATTGAAAACTGGCATCTGCGTGACGCGCTCGAAGCTGTTCTTGCAGAACCTAGCGTTGCCCCTGCCAGCAACGATGTTCCAGAACCGTGCATTCCAGCGCAGGAGGCCGATCATGCTTAACCGCATTGTTCTCATGGGACGTCTGACGCGCGACCCAGAGCTTCGCCGAACGCAGAGCGGCACGGCGGTTGTCTCCTTCTCCATCGCCTGCGACCGCGATTACGCGGCGCAGGGCGCGGAGCGGGAAACGGATTTTATCGACATTGTTGCGTGGCGCGGTACGGCTGAGTTCGTAGAGAAGTATTTCAGCAAGGGGCGCATGATCGTCGTGGGCGGTCGGCTTCAAATCCGCAACTGGCAGGACAAGGAAGGCAACAAGCGTCGCTCGGCCGAGATTCTTGCCGACAGCGTTTACTTTGGCGATTCTAAGCGCGACGGTGACGGCGGCAAACCCAAGGACGAGCCGACCTACGACCCGACCGGCGGCTTCTCGCAGCTCGCGGACGATGACAGCGAATTGCCGTTCTAAGGAGGTCTCTCATGGCAACAGGCAAAAGATTCTACTGGATGAAGCTCAAGGAGAGCTTTATGACCTCCGACACCATTGACTACTTTATGTCACAGCCAGACGGTGCAAACTACGTTGTTCTCTATCAGATGCTTTGTCTCAAGACCATCAACACCGATGGTCGCTTATCTCGACAGATTGGTGAGGTCGTTATCAAATACGACATTCCGAAAATCCAGCGCGATCTCAAATGGTTCTCCGCGGACACAATCCGCGTGGCGCTCAATCTCTACAAATCCTTTGGTCTTGTCTACGAGGACATCGACGGCGTTCTTGTTCTCGCAGATCACAACAATCTTGTTGGGTGCGAGACAGACTGGGGCGAAAAGAAGCGCAGGCAACGTAATTCCCCGGCGCTCCAAAGTGGGGACAATGTCCCCACTGATGTCCCCACAACTGTCCCCACAGAGATAGAGAATAGAGATAGAGATAAAGAGATTAGAGATAAGAGTTTAGATAAAGACACAGATATAGAGGATACGGAGGATTCTTGCGCAGAGCCGGAAACCGTCTCCGCGCCGCCGATCATCAGCATCATCCTCAATGACAAGACGTTCTTCGACGTGTTTTCCGAGGATTACAACCGCTGGTGTGAGCTGTACCCCGCTGTCAACGTCATGCAGGAACTCAGGAAGATGTCAAGCTGGAGCACCGACAATCCCAAGCGGCGCAAGACGAAATCAGGAATCCGCCGGTTCATCAATGCTTGGCTTTCCAAGGAGCAGGACAAGGGCGGGCAGTATCGTTATCAGGGTGGTAGCTCCAGCGGCAACGTGTTTACCGACATTGCGGAGGGAATGAGAAATGGACAGGCTTGAAACAGCTGACATTTTGGCAGTTCTGAAAGCCGCCTATCCCCAGTTTTACAACGGGCTTAGCCCCAAGGAGGCAAACAAGATCGTCGATCTCTGGGCTGAGATGTTCAAGGATGAGCCCGTCATGGTCGTTGCCGTTGCAGTAAAAGCCATGATCGCCTCACGGACAAACACGTTTCCACCGAACATCGGCGAAGTCAAAGAGCAGATCACGAAAATGCGCATGCCAAAGGAAATGACTGCTGCCGAAGCGTGGACGCTGGTCTATCGGGCGATTGCAAACAGCGGCTACAACGCGAAAGAAGAATACGACCGTCTGCCGCCCACGATTCAGCGGCTTGTCGGTTCACCGCAGCAGCTTCGGGAATGGGGCATGATGAACGCCGAAACAGTGCAAAGCGTGGTCGCTTCCAACTTTCAGCGCTCCTACACGGTGCGCATCAAGAACGATCGGGAGTACATGGCGCTCCCGTCAGACATAAAACAGATGATCGCCGGTGTCGCGCAGCAGTTCGCGCTCGGTGATGGAAATGAGAATGGAGGATGAGGATATGAAAAGATGGGCAAGGCGCAACCTGCCTACGGTTGTTCTTCTGGCGGCGCTGGTTCTGCTCGCCGCGCTGGTTCTTGCAATCGCAATGCCGCAGCAGGGAGCAGAACCGTCTCTGACTTCCTCTGCAATCCCGCAGAAATTTGACGAAGCTGCCTACCAGAGCCGTCTGCTGGACGAAGCATACGCGCCAGTCGAACGCGAAACCGCCGATATTCCCCGTACATATGACCTGCCAGAGCCTCCCCAAGAGGCAGACAGCGAGCCTTGCGGGAAAGGCGGCTTCGAGTGCCAGGACAAAGAGGACTGGGAGCGCCTTGCCATTGTGATCTATCAGGAAGCCGGTGGCGACGATGTGTGCGATATGTGCCGCTACCGTGTGGCCGACGTTGTTCTGAACCGCGTGGCCGATCCTCGCTACCCCGATACCATCGAGGACGTTCTGATGGACAACAAATACGGTCTGCAATGGGGGCTGCTCTCCGTGACCGGAATTGTCTGGCCTGATAAGGCGAGCGAGCCGGGCGAAGCCGCCGCCGTGCAGCGAGCGTGGGACATTGCAGCCGACGTTCTCGAAGGGCATCACAGCGACCTCGATGGCAATTATATTTGGTGCTCCGAGTACAAGCAGGGTTCCGAAGTGATCTACTGCGACGGCATTTACTTCGGCGTGGGTTAGGAGGCAGCCATGGCGAAAGATCCAAAACGGCAGCTTCTCGGCAAAATTGCCCGCCAGAAGGGCCAGTATTTCGAGCAGCGGCTTGACAGCACCTTCGACTACTACCGCGAGCGCGGCTATGCAGAGATTGAAAAGACGCCTGAGCCGATGAAGGTTATCAAGCCAGAGGGTAACGGCCGATTCTTGGCCTGTTACACCAAGAAAGCGCAGGTCGACTACAAAGGCACAATCAAGGGCGGCAGGACGGTCCTGTTTGAAGCCAAGTTCACAGCCACAGACCGGCTGACGCAGGATCGCGTTATCGACAAGCAGGCTTCCTACATGGACAGACACCAGCGGCTCGGCGCCCGCTGCTTCGTCGTTGCCGGTTTCTCGACCGGTGAGGTCTACAAAATCCCTTGGGCCGACTGGCAGAACATGAAGACGCTGTTTGGCCGAAAGTACGTAAAAGAAACCGATCTACAAAATTACAGAGTGAAGACAGCTTGGAATGGAACGCTGTTTTTGCTCGACTGATGACTGAAAGGAGTCACTACCATGAGTGAAATTTCGATGTATGAAGCGCAGAAAAAGAAGATGGAAGGTTTGTGCGAAGAACACGATCTGACGTATCGCTTCCAGAAAGACACCTATCCGCCCACGTTCACGATCTCCCCGATTCAGGGCATGGACGCCCAGCTCTCCATGCTGGAGAACGTCGAGGAAGCCGGGTACATCAGCCCCGAAGCCAAAATGACGTGGATCTTCAAGGACGGTTCGCTGGAAACCAAGGTCACCGGCGGCACCTTTACGATTACGAAGACGCTGCGGACAAAGATCGAATCCGTCCTGATGAAGATGCTGACGTACTGGATGCAGTATTTCTTCCGCGACGTCATGGAAAAGCGCAGCCTCAAAGACGGCATGATGCCTGTCATCAACGAGGACGAAGTCGAAGATGATGATGCCTACGAGGAAGATCCGGACGATTCCGATGACGCCGAGGCCCCTGAAATGCTCGACGGTGATGACGCAGAAGATGGCGCGGACGATGATCTCGGCGACACAGCCGACAGCTCCGATGCCACGGACGATGATCTCTACGATCAGGCTGTCAGCATCGTGCGCATGGAGAACAAGGCGACGGTTTCTCTCCTGCAGCGCCGCCTGAATGTCGGCTATGCCCGCGCCGCCCGCATCATGGAGCTGCTGGAGGAAAACGACATCGTTGGCCCGTATGCTGGCTCGAATCCTCGCGAAGTGCTCCCGGCTGATGAACCGGACGATATGGAGGACGCGGCTGATGAATGAGTTGAAGCCGCAGATGCTCAAGCGTGAGGATTACAAAGCCATCAAACACATGAACCGTGAGGACATGACGAAGTACCTCTATCGCATCTACCGGCGCGGCTTCGATGCTGGCGTCGAGTCCACTAAGGGTAAAGTCACCAAGCGTTCCATCGTACCACCCGACCCGGTGCAGACGGAGGAATAAGTCATGGGAAGAAGTGTGCCGCACAATCTGAAAAGTACCCACCAGACGGAATTTGTGAAGATCTTCAACTCTCTCTGCGGCCGATATGGCCGCTGGGAAATCTGGCAAGATTTCGTAACGCTCGCCGCAATCGCGATCTCAAATACCGTTGACCGGAGTCAAGCCGCTGAGCGCGAAAAGACGTACATGACGATTGCCGGAAAGTATAAGCCCGAAGAAATGCTCAAATTCTCGCAGATGCTCCAAGAGGTCGTGATCGGTATGGATTTTAACCCGGATCAGGACTTTCTCGGCGAGCTTTATATGGCGCTTGATCTGGGCAACGACCACGCTGGACAGTTTTTCACGCCCTATGATGTCTGCCGCCTGATGGCCGAGATCACCGACACAGACCTCCAAGCGCGTGTAGAGCGGGACGGCTGGATCTCCGTCAACGATTGTGCTTGTGGTGCCGGAGCGCTGCTGGTGGCGTTTGCAAATGCCTGTACGCGGCAGAAAATCAACTATCAGACTTCCGTGCTTTTTACGGCGCAGGACATTGACTACATCGTTGGCCTGATGTGTTACCTGCAGCTATCGCTCATGGGCTGCGCCGGGTACGTCGTGATTGGCGACTCACCTCTTCATCCCTCAACAGCGCTTGACCGCCGGGGGCTTATCCCCCGGCCAGACCAGAACATATGGTACACCCCGTTTTATTTCCGCGACATCTGGCACTACCGCCGCATTTGGGCGCAGATGGATTTACTGCTTCAGACAGACGAAAAACCCGCCGAGCAAGTTACCGGCAAGTTAAAATCGTCTGCCGCGCTGCCGCCCTTGCCCTTGCAGGAAACGAAAACCGGGCAGCTCACACTATTCTGACAGAAAGGAGGAATCGCCTGACACATGGGAAAATGGACGGACGATCAACTTCAATATCTCCGCGAGCATAGTCGCTCACAGCCGGCAGCGGCTATTGCCGCAGCACTTGGCCGGACGGAAGGGTCTGTACGACAAAAGAGGCGTTCGCTCGGACTGCAAAGCTATCACGCAGGATGGACAAAAGCAGAAGAACAATTCCTCCAAGATCAATGGGGTGTCATGTCAATCCCCGCGATTGCAAAGCGCCTTAACCGCTCCGTCGAGGCTGTCGTCGTGCGAAAAAACAGGCTGGGGCTTGGCCCGGTTCTATTCGGTGGCGACTACATATCCATGAATCAGCTTATAATCGCCGTTTGCGGCACCAATGCCGGTGGGAACTACAAGCTGAAAAGCTGGGTTGAAAACCGCGGCCTCCCGATTCACACAAAGCGCGTCAATCAGAACAGTTTTCGTGTCATTCGGCTCAATGAGTTTTGGAAATGGGCAGAACAGCACCGCTCGTTCATTGATTTTTCCAAAATGGAGCCGTTGGCGCTGGGCGAGGAGCCTGCATGGGTAGCCGAGCAGCGCAAGAAGGACTTTCAGGCATTTGCCATCCAGCGGAAAGACCCATGGACACCCGATGAAGACGCGCGGCTGAAAATGCTGCTTCAGCAGCATCGGTACGGGTACGCTGAGCTTTCTGATATACTGCGTCGGTCCGCAGGCGCGATCCAGCGCCGGTGCAACGACCTCGGTATAAAAGAGCGTCCTGTCAAGGCCGACAATCATGGTTCATCCGCAGCTTGGACACAGACCGACTTCGATGTGCTGGCAGACGGAATCCGAAAAGGCAACAGCTACACCGCCATTGGCAAGGCACTCGGCAAATCCGAAAAAGCCGTGCGTGGGAAAGTTTATTTCGTCTATCTGACCGAGAATCAGGACAAAGTACGCGCCATGCTCAAAGATCAGCCTTGGGGTTATGGCGCGCCAGACCCGACCGTAAAGCAGGCGGTACACCTGTCCAGAACGCGCACCGAAACCATGCGAACGCTCGAAATGCTCTGCGCCGTGCTCCGCAAGCGCATCAACGACATTGACGAGAATCCCTACTGGCAGCGGCTCATGTGCGCAAACTGGGATGAAGTCAAAGGCTGCGATCTGTGCGTCAACTGCGACGAGTGTGCCGAGTTTCGCAGAATCCCACCGCAGCATTGCGCCCGGTGCGGCCGTTCTTTTATCGAGCGCAAAGAAAATACCTTCTGCCCGGCCTGCCGGCTGGCGCGGAAGAAACAAGCACAGCGCCATTGGTGCCGCGTGAATGGAGCGCAGACGCGCTCCTGAATGAAAGGAGATTCGCAAATGCCTCAAATTGTAAACATCGCAATCGACCGTCTTTTCCCTCACGCTGACAACCCGCGCAAGGATCTCGGTGATCTGTCGGAGCTTGCTGCAAGCATCAAAGCCAGCGGCATCCTGCAGAACCTGACAGTCGTTCCGGATGAACCGGACAACTCCAATACGGACTTTACCATCATCATCGGTCACCGCCGCTATGCCGCCGCGAAGATTGCGGGCCTGACGGAGCTGCCGTGCGTGGTGGTCGAAATGTCCGAGCGCGAGCAGCTTCAGACCATGCTTGTTGAGAATATGCAGCGCAGCGATCTGACCGTCTATGAGCAGGCGCAAGGCTTCCAGATGATGCTCAACATGGGCGATTCCGTAGCTGAAATCGCCGAAAAATCTGGCTTCTCTCAAACCACCATTCGCCGCCGTGTAAAACTGCTTGACCTCGACCGGCAGAAATTCCAGAAAGCTGAATCCCGCGGTGCGACGCTCAACGATTATCTGGAGCTTGACAAGCTGGACAGCCCGGAGGATAAGAACAAAGCACTTGACGCTATTGGCACGGCAAACTTCAACAGCGTTCTGAAAAGCCTGATTTCAGAGCAGGAAATCCGAAAGAAATTTGCTGAATGGACTGAAATTGCAGACAAGTTTGCATATCAGATTGAAAGAACCGGCGAGTTCAACGGTCAAAACGTCGGTATGGTCTATTGCGACGGGTATCACCGCTGGGATTTGAAAAGAGAAATGACCGTGCCGGAGGATGCTAACGACGTTCGTTACTTCTACAGGACAGATTCGTCCGGAATCACGCTCTACAAGGAGCGCCAGCAATCGCAGCAGCCAGACCCCGAAGCCGAAGCCCGCGAGGAACGGCGCCGCAGAGACGAACAGGCCGAAAATGAATTTGCGGAAGCCGCGGAGGCCCATTTTGAACTGCGCAAGGATTTCATCAAAGAGCTTCCGAACAGCGTATTCAAACAGCACATGAAGGAAATCTCTTTGTTCTGCGTGGCAACAACAGAGTCAATCGATGGTGGCTACTGCAATTCCATCAACCCTCGGTTCTGCGCCCAGCTCCTCGGCATGAGACTTTCGCCAGACGATGAAAACGAAGATTTTTGCGACATGGGCTTTGTCCGCAGCGCGGCGGAAGCCCAGCCGGAAAAGCTGATTTTCTGCTGCTGCTATTCTGCCCTCGATGACGAAGGCATGAGCTACTACCGGCGCGTGTGGAACATGAACCACTACGAATATGAGCTTTGCGAAAATTCGGACTTAGATCACATCTATGAAATCCTCGAAACGCTCGGCTATGAAAAGTCAGACGATGAAGAAGAAATGGCCGAAGGTACGCACCGGCTCTTTGCTATATACGGTGCTGCGGAGGATTCCGACGATGACCGTGACGAAGCAGAATGAGTATGGAGGGAATAAAGATGTCAGCTTGTAAAGCGTGCATGGCGGCTATCGTCTGGATTAAGACACCAGCCGGGAAATCCATCCCCTGTGATGCTACCCCGCGCTACTACATCGAAAAGCCGCGCGTCGGCAGTAAGAAAATTGTCACTTGGAACGGGCAAGTGCTTTCGTGCGAATACACGGAAGACCCAGCCAAAGCAACCGGCGTGGGCTATGTGCCGCATTGGGCAACCTGCCCCTATGCTAGACAGTTCAGGAGGAAGCAGAATGGATAAGCTCACATGGTACGACAATGACGGACGGATTATGTGCCGCCGCGGATACGAAGTTGCGTTGGCTCGTCTGGCTTCTTACGAAGCTACGGGCCTGACACCGGAACAGGTGGCAAACGCCAAGACCATCATCGAATCCGCATTTGCGGAGGACACTTCAAAAGCTGAACGAATCAGAAAGCTGCTGGCTGCTGATAATGAAGGGCGCGTTGTGATGCTGCCTCCCTGCAAATACGGCGATACGCTGTATTGCCTTGAAAATGGAAAGATCTATCCAAAAACCATTACCCAGATAGCTTTTTACCTCCAAGATACACTTCGCACCATAATCATATCCGCAAAAAACTACCGGGGCGAGACGAATGGCTTTTTGGCAAGCGAGCTTGGCAAAACCATGTTTCTTAGCTTAGAAGAAGCCGAGCGGGCTTTGGAGGAACAGAAAAATGTCTAAGCCGAAAAAGCTGGGTATGCCAGCCGCCTACACCTCGAATGCCAGAGCTGATTTTCTGCACCGCCCGAAATCGGCAGAGCGTCGGAAATGGGCTGTCGCAAGCGACGATCGGCTGGCGCGTATGGAGCAGAAGCGGATGGACCGTGAAAAGGAGGCTATGAGCCATGACTAGAAAACGTGCTGTTAAGCTGCTGATGGCCCGCGGATATAGCCGCAATCATGCAAATGGGCTTATGCGGAGCAAGGTACCTGGCGACAGCAATTTCCGAGCATACAAAACATACCTTCGCTGTGAGCAGGTTTTCGATACCATTGGACGACTCTCGCGCTGCTTTTTCGATTATGGCGTTTCCGCAGACGCTCTCGCCAAGGCACTGTTTTCCGTGGGCGAGTCGCTGGCTGGGAGGTGACGGCATGAAGCGAAAAAGAGCGTTAAAAATGCTGATGGGTGCTGGCATGAGCAGAAACGCCGCCAGCCGGTTTATCCGAGAACCTTTTGCGGTCGAGAACGATGCCAAAGTTTTCGTTGGTCTATACAGGATGGCGGTCAGGAAATCTCACGTGCATATCATGGCCGATGGCGAAAAAACGTTCATTCGTTTCATTCCGAAGACCAAGCAGCCACGTTGCTACTTCAACGCGCACCTCGAATGCCCCACAGACCGCGTTTGCGCGATTTGCCGAAATGATGTTTTCTATGTTCAATGCGTGGAGTGAAGAAGTATGACGACTGCAATCAGCAGACTACTGCTTGGTGACGCGCTGGAACAGCTGCGAACATTGCCATCCGAAAGCGTCCATACCTGCGTTACCTCTCCGCCGTATTATAATTTGCGAGATTACGGCATAGCAGGTCAGATTGGAAACGAGACAAGCGTAGAAGAGTACCTGCAAAAATTGGTCCGTGTTTTCCGCGAGGTTCGGCGGGTCTTGCGGGAAGACGGAACCCTATGGGTGAACATGGGTGACAGTTACGCTACCAGATCGGGCAAGCAGCCGCCGACGAACACCCGTAATTCTTACGGGCACACGGAAAAACGCACACCGCAAGGTTACAAATACAAGGATTTGATCGGCGTTCCGTGGCAGTTGGCTTTTGCGCTCCGGGAAGACGGGTGGTATTTGCGGCAGGACATCGTCTGGTATAAAACAAATGCCATGCCAGAGAGTGTAAAAGACCGCTGCACAAAAAGCCATGAGTACATTTTTCTGCTGTCGAAGTCAGAGCGCTATTATTTCAACGCGGCAGCAATCAGAGAGCCGGTTACATCGATCAAGGGAAACGCCAGAACGTTCCGCGGCGGTGGCACCTACGTGGGCGGTCAATCCTATAGCAACAGCGCCTGCGTGGAACGCAAGAGCCATGGAAACTGTGAGAATCAAGCGGGCTATAGGAACAAGCGTGACGTGTGGCCCGTCAGCACAACCGGATTTCGCGGTGCGCACTTTGCCGTATTTCCTGAGAAGCTGATTGAGCCTTGCGTTGTGGCGGGCTGTCCAGAAAGCGGCATCGTTCTCGACCCCTTTATGGGGTCTGGTACAACCGGCGTTGTGGCAAAACGGCTGGGGCGGGAGTTCATCGGGATTGACTTGAACTCCGAGTATGTAGAGATTTCAGCCAATCGGATAAAGATGGAGGGAACAAATTATACCGAGAACCGATGAATTGACCTGCCGGTTTTGCGGCGCGGACAGCCGCTGCAAGGTCGAGGAAGTATATCTGCGTCCAAGAACACCGCCCATGTTTTGCGTCAGGTGTTATAATTGCGGTAGAGCGGGCAAGCCGAAAGGCACGAAGAAGACCGCGATCCGTGCGTGGAAGAAGACGAAATAACGATGGAAAGGGGCGGCGCACATGACTCTGGCACAGTTGAATGAGCATCTGGACGCGGTTCAGCAACTTGCAAGGACCGAGGAGACGCTTAAAAACCTTTGGGATGCTGCCGTCCCGGGTGCGCAGAAATTGACCGGAATGCCCCACGCAAGCGGCGTCAGAGACAAGGTTGGTGACTTTGCCGTAGAGATCGCAGACTTGGAATCTGAGATCGAGCGCGAAAAAGCCGTAATCGCGGAAAGTGAAGAACGCATCGCTGCTTGGATTTCCACCATCGAAGACGGAACGACCCGCATTATCTTCCGTCTCCGCTTCATTCGCGCAATGCAGTGGAAAGAAATTGCCGGGATTGTTGGCAAGTACAGCACTGAGTCCAGCGTGAAGCACGCCGTATATCGCTGCCTGTCTGAACCGGCCCACGATTGATTGCGGATATACGCCATGGTATCTATTTGCACGTAATTGCACGCAATTAAATTTTGCCGCACGGCGTGGTGCTTTCATGTCCGCAGACAATATGCTAGTATTAGACTCGTAAAATTCCAAATCAAGCCGGGCGGCGCTCCTGATCGGGGGCGCTGCTCATTTTATTCGGAAGG
>ERZ857840.1583-NODE-1583-length-25167-cov-4.515092_pt1 | contig 25167 bp, 14 predicted proteins | sample MGYA00519760_ERZ857840 | MGnify/ENA primary metagenome ERZ857840 (study PRJEB31778, sample SAMEA3449371) | human gut metagenome | biome: human gut; feature: human-associated habitat; material: faeces | place: United Kingdom | collected 2010/2012 ... | reverse complement strand
GAAGGAAATGCTTTATCATGGGCAAGTGCCGGTGGTCTTGGATTTAGAGGTTCAAAGAAATCTACTCCATATGCTGCACAGATGGCAGCAGAAACAGCTACAAAGGCAGCTTTAATCCATGGATTAAAGACAGTTGACGTATTCGTTAAGGGACCAGGTTCAGGAAGAGAGGCAGCTATCCGTGCCCTTTCAGCATGTGGTCTTGAGGTTACATCAATCAGAGACGTTACTCCGGTACCTCACAATGGATGTCGTCCACCAAAACGTAGAAGAGTCTAATCAGGAGGTATAGATTAAAATGGCAGTTAATAAAGTACCTGTACTTAAGAGATGCAGATCACTTGGTTTAGAGCCAAGTTATTTAGGATATGATAAGAAGTCTAGAAGAAACCTTACAAGAGCAAACAGAAAGGTGTCTGAGTACGGACTTCAGTTAAGAGAAAAGCAGAAAGCTAAATTCATCTATGGTGTTTTAGAGAAGCCTTTCCGTAACTACTACAAGAAAGCAGATCAGATGAAAGGATTAACAGGTCTTAACCTTATGACAATCCTTGAGTCAAGACTTGACAACGTAATCTTCCGTCTTGGTTTCGCAAGAACAAGAAAAGAAGCTAGACAGATCGTTGATCACAAGTTCGTTACAGTAAACGGAAAAGTTGTTAACATCCCTTCATACCTTGTAAAGGCTGGCGATGTTATCGAAATTAAAGAGAGCAAAAAGAATACTCAGAGAATGAAAGATATCGTCGAGGTAGCTGGCGGAAGAATCGTTCCGGAGTGGTTAGACGTAGATGCTGAGAAATTACAGGGAACTGTAAAAGACTTACCTACACGTGAGCAGATTGATGTTCCTGTAGATGAGATGCTCATCGTCGAGTTATATTCTAAGTAAAATTAGGTTGATTTGCCGGGGATTTATTTCCCGGCTTATCCACTCTTTGATAACATATAACAACGATACCCGAGAAGGAGGGAATTTGAAGTGTTCGATTTTGAAAAACCAAAAATTGAAATCGCAGAAATTTCAGAAGACAAGACATATGGCAGATTTGTTGTAGAGCCATTAGAGAGAGGTTACGGTACAACACTTGGAAACTCTTTAAGACGTATCATGCTTTCTTCTTTACCGGGCGCTGCAGTAAGCCAGGTCAAGATTGATGGTGTTTTACATGAATTCAGCTCTATTCCTGGTGTTAAGGAAGATGTTACAGAAATCATCATGAATATCAAGAACCTTGCAATTCGCAATAATAGTTCTACAAATGAACCAAAGGTTGCATATATCGAATTCGAAGGTGAAGGCGTTGTTACAGCAGCCGATATTCAGGTTGATTCAGATATCGAGATTTTGAATCCTGAGTTAGAGATTGCACACTTGAATGGTGGTGCAGATTCTAAGCTTTACATGGAGCTTACAATCACAAACGGCAGAGGTTATGTCGGAGCAGAGAAGAACAAGAACGAGGATACACCAATCGGAGTTCTTGCTGTAGATTCAATCTACACTCCTGTTGAGCGTGTTAACCTTACTGTAGAGAATACCCGTGTAGGTCAGGTTACAGATTATGATAAGCTTACATTAGATGTATTTACAAATGGTGCATTGGAGCCTGACGAGGCAGTCAGTCTTGCAGCTAAGGTATTAAGTGAGCACTTAAATCTGTTCATCGATCTTTCAGAGGCAGCACAGCAGGTTGACGTTATGGTCGAGAAGGAAAACGATGCTCAGGAAAAGGTTCTTGAGATGAACATCGACGAGCTTGAGCTTTCAGTTCGTTCATACAACTGCTTGAAGCGTGCAGGAATTAACACTGTTGCAGAGCTTATCAATAGAACACCTGAGGACATGATGAAGGTTCGTAACCTTGGTCGCAAGTCTTTAGAGGAAGTTTTAGCAAAATTAAAAGAATTAGGTTTAGAGTTAAATCAGACTGAGGAATAATTCATTCGAATAATCCTTGCACTGATTCTTCTAAATAAATTGGTCATATATAAATTTTAAATATCATATTTATGTTTATGTGTGACAAAACTCATAGCGGCAGGGCCAGTAAGACCAAAGAGCGTGACCGTGTCTGATACATGAGTGGCAACTGATTTGAGCATTTGCTTTTTGAAATAAGGCAAAGCTTTATCACAACAAGATACGATGTCTGGCAGTAAGACCGAAGAGCGTGACCGGATGTCCCACAAATGGAGGAAATTAAAATGGCAAAATATCGTAAGTTAAGCAGAACATCAAGCCAGAGAAAGGCTTTACTCAGAGGTCAGGTTACACAGCTTCTTGTTAACGGAAAGATCGTTACTACAGAGGCTAAGGCTAAAGAGGTTCGTAAGATCGCTGAGGGTCTTATCGCATTAGCAGTAAAAGAGAAAGACAACTTCGAAGAGGTTACTGTAACAGCTAAGGTTGCCCGCAAGGACAAAGATGGCAAGAGAGTAAAAGAGGTTGTAGACGGAAAGAAAGTTACTGTTTATGACGAAGTAGAGAAGAAGATCAAGAAGGATTCTGCTTCACGTCTTCATGCCAGAAGACAGATGCTCAAGGTTCTTTACACAGCTAAAGAGTCTGACCGCACAAAGAAGGGAACAAAGACTATCGATGTAACAAACAAGTTATTCGATGAGATCGCTCCTAAGTATGCTGATCGTAACGGTGGTTACACAAGAATCGTTAAGATTGGACAGCGTAAAGGTGACGGAGCTTTAGAGGTTCTCCTTGAGTTAGTTTAATATTTAATCGGTATAAATCTTAGACTAAATAAAACCAGAGATTTGAGTGGATGACACTCACTTCTCTGGTTTTTTATATTACTAAGATAATTATTCTAAACTTTGAGAAAAACTGATGCGTCTTATTTGCATGTATAGTTCGACTGCCTTTGGTTTGAATTCGTAACTGTAACGCATAAAAATACCCCTTTCACTGGATATCCAGTAAAAGGGGTACATATTAATTTCACACGGCTTTTTTAAATACGATTAATTATTTATTCTTTGCTGCAGCCTGCTCGTCATTGTACTTCTGAACACACTTCTTGATTCTGTCATATGGTGAGAGAAGATCACTGATAGAACAGTCGTGGTTTAATGTATCAATGAGGTATGCGATGTATTTGCTCATGTCACAGCTGATATAGTACTCCTTAGAGAGAAGCTCAGGTGACTGGTAGATAAGGTTTGTTGTAACTACTCTGTAGATGAGACCCTCCTCGTATGCTTTGTCAAATGAAGCAAAGCCGTTTGTGAAGAGACCGAATGTAGAAACAACAAAGATTCTGTTAGCTTTACGCTTCTTGAGCTCTCTTGCTGTATCTATCATACTCTCGCCGGAAGAAATCATATCATCGATGATAAGAACATCCTTACCCTCCACATTTGTTCCGAGGAACTCATGAGCAACGATAGGGTTACGTCCGTCAACGATACGGCTGTAATCACGACGTTTGTAGAACATACCCATGTCTACTCCGAGTACGTTTGCAAGGTAAATAGCACGGTTTGTAGCGCCCTCATCAGGAGAGATAATCATAAGATGGTCAGCATCAATAGTGATATCCTTTACGTTCTTTAAGATACCCTTGATGAACTGGTAAGAAGGCATTACATTCTCAAAACCATTCAGAGGAATAGCATTTACCACACGAGGGTCATGGGCATCGAAGGTGATGATATTGTCTACACCCATGTTGATAAGTTCCTGAAGAGCCAATGGACAGTCAAGAGACTCACGGCCTGTACGTCTGTGCTGACGGCTCTCATAAAGGAAAGGCATGATAACTGTTATTCTTCTTGCTTTTCCGCCGGCTGCAGCGATAACACGCTTTAAGTCAGCATAGTGGTCATCAGGTGACATGTGGTTTGTCTGACCGCATACTGTGTAGGTAAGACTGTAGTTAGTTACATCTACCATGATGTACAGATCATAACCACGAACAGACTGGTTGATAACACATTTAGCCTCGCCGGAACCGAATCTAGGTGTAGAAGGCTTGATAATGTAGCTGTTTTTGTAGTAGTCCTTGAAAGCACTCTCGTTAGCATGCTGGTGCTCTCTGTGCTCTCTCCAGCCCTGTAAGTATGCATCTACCTTCTGGGCAAGACCTATACAACTGTCGGTTGCAACAAGTCCAAGTGTACCGGTTGGCATAGTCTCCAAAATTCTCTCATCGTTTGGCATTGTTATTCCTCCATATAACCATATAATAAATAAACTAAATATATAATATAAAAAGCGTTATTTGGAAAGACGCTTTTTAATTCGTATGTCATCTCCAAAGAGCTTGATAAAACTATAATTGCTTGAAATTCTTGAAAGTGTTCTCTCGGAGTAAATCTCTGCTATCTGCTCCAAATTCAGATTAGTGGAAATAATAGTAGATTTCCGGCGCAGTATGCGCTCATTTACACAAAGGAAAAGCTGTGATGTGGTAAATGAGTTGGAAAGCTCGGTTCCGAGATCGTCTATGATAAGTAAATCACAGTCGAATATATTCTGGTGCGCTGCGATGGCATCTGCATCCTTTTCAAACACGCCTTTGCTTAATATATCAAATAATTGGAATGCTGTAAAGTAAATTACGGAGTAACCTGCATCTAAAAGCTCTTTTGCAATGCAATTAGATAAAAAAGTCTTTCCGACACCGGTATTACCGTAGAAAAATATGTTTTTAGGTTTGTTTTCAAAATTATCTATAAAATCATGACAGTTCGTCACGGCAAGCTTTGCTGTGGCGAGCGCAGACAGCCCTGTCGCAGGATTTTTCTGCTCATCTGAGTAATAATCAAATGAGAGTGTGGAAAAATTCTCACGAGACAAAATCTCCCTGATATTGGACTGCGAATAAACGGTATTGATAATAGCCTGCTTGAAACAATGACATTTCTGACCGTTTATGTATCCTGTATCGTGGCAATCTGGACAGGTGTAAATAGGCTCAAAATAATCAAGCGGATATCCGAGTGTGGATAGCAGTGCAGCACGCTCCTCCTTATAGTCATCGATTGCAAGGCGTAAAGCGGCAAGAGCATTCTCATCGCCGTCCATAAGCCTGTACGCCTGCCTGACAGATGCGGATGCAATCTCTGAGTCAATCTCCCTGAGGCGGGGCGCCTTGCGATAGGCTTCCTCAATACGCTTGTCATGTATGTATTTGTTCTGAAGCTGGCGTTTATCGTAGCCTCGCATTATCTCATCATATTGAGCATTGGTAAGTGCCATATACCCTCCTTGGGATGTGTAAATCTAACTTGAAAAATCATACCGTAGAATTGAGAAACAGCTTCTCCAGCTTGTCGTAATCATTGTTGCGCTGATTGAAGTTGTTAAATTTATTCTTGGAACTTGAATTATTGCTTTTGGGTTTTGAGGAACCGTTTGCAGCATTTGTGTCTTGTGATGAGCCTGTAGCAGAGGCTTTATTGGCCTTGGCAAAGTTGGCATCAAGCACTTCAACATCCTTTAATGTATGTACATCCTTTTTCCTCCAGTTCGCGAGTATCGAGTCTGTGTACTCAAAGCTTGGCTTCTGGATAGCTGAAATAGTTTTACTGCAGGCGGCCTTTACAAGCTCTATATCGAAACCGTATTCGCCGACCCATTTGTTGATGAGTGACACCTCAGAGTCAACCAGATTGCGGCCTGTGATGCCTAGAGCCTTCATTACAGAATAGTAAATCTGTGAGTGAGCGGCTGCATCGTCCTTTGCCTGGTCTACGGTCTTTATGCCGGCATCGGCCCAGCTGAGAGCGACCTTGTTCATGTACCGAAGGCTTGAATGTCCCTTTGTAATGCAGTACTCCACGAGATACTCCACCAGATCGGTAGAAAAATGAAGCTCGTCCAGCCAGTAGAGCACCATATTGGTGTCTGTTGATGAAAGCGTATGCTTCAGATATGTCTCTATAATAAAGAAAAGCTCTGAAATGTCAGGATTCTTTCTAAACTCCTTAATCTCATCAAGTGTGTATTCCTTCTGTGAAGAAGAAGCTTTGTCAGTAGTCTGGCTCTTAAGCTTTTCCACAACAGAATCCTGCATCCGAATATCTGCGGTAGAAATATTTTGCGCAACGTTATTAACAACATCGTTTTGCAAACCATTCTGTGCAGCATTATTAACCACGCTGTTTTGCAAATTATTCTGCGCGGCATTATCAGCCACAGCGCTTTGTATATTACTCTGAGCAGCCTGCATACCGGATACAGAAAGACTGCAGAGGTTGATTCCCATAATCTGGCCATCAGCGCCGGATTGCAGCTGTAAAATGCCCTCAGAAGCCCAGTAATTGAGAGCACGTATGATGTCGGCCTCGGTATTGCTGAAATGATCGGCAATCTCTGAAATAGTTGCTATGCCTGCCCCGGAGCCTGTCGCACGGAGCAGATAAAGGTATACCTTGACAAACTCACCGTTTGCCTTTGGCATGTATTGATCTATAAAAATATCTGACACAGTAGTGAATGATGTTGCTATGTCACTGCTAATGTTTATCGCTGTCATATAAAAAACTCTCTTTCGCTTAACCTGTGAGCAATTATAGCACAATATTTTAACCGTGTGAAGATGGTAAAAGTGCTACAAGCCTTGTAAACTCGGGCTTTCTGAATCCACAAAAAAATGTGGATAATGTGGATAACTATGTAAAATAATTGAAAAATCAATGTATCACAGGGTATATAAGCTGTTGAAAATTATTTAAAAAATCCACACACAAAATGAGAGTTGTTAACATTTTGTATGTGGATAATGTGGATAACTTATTTCTTAAGCAGGTCTTCGCCGATTTCTACTACATTTCCGGCACCCATTGTTATCAACAGGTCGCCGTTTACACAATTTTCTGATAAAAATTTCTCGATTTCCTCAAATGATGGGAAATAGTGCGCATTCACACCTTTTTCGAGCAATAAATCAAGGATGTCCTTAGATGAAATGCCATAGGTGTTCTGCTCACGAGCAGCATAGATATCAGCTAGCACCACAACATCTGCCATTGAAAGAACATCGGCAAAATCATTTAAGAATGCCTTGGTTCTGGAATAGGTATGTGGCTGGAAGCAAAGGACAAGCCTGTCATGTGGATATTTTTGTGCAGCTGTCAGTGTTGCACGGATCTCTGTTGGATGGTGAGCGTAGTCATCAATGATTGTGACGCCGTTTACCTTGCCCTTGTACTGGAAACGTCTGTCAGCACCGCCAAATTTGTCGAGGCCTGTGAGGATAGACTCCTCATCAAGACCGAGTGTGGTGGATAAAGCTATGGCTGCGAGCGCATTGCTTACATTGTGAGCGCCCGGAACAGAGAGTTTTACGTCGAAAAGTGGACTACCCTGTCTCATAGCTGTAAAAGATGCACAAGCTTTATCGTCATAGGTTATATTTTCCGGATAGAAATCATATTTTGAATCAAAGCCATAGGTGATAATCTTCTGAGGAAGACCTGCGACAATCTCTTCATAGCGGTCAATCTCACCGTTGATGATGGTAGCACCGCCTGCGAGAGTGTTTGATGCATACTCGCGGAAGGAATGCCTGATGTCGTTGATATCCTTGAAGAAATCCAGATGCTCAGCCTCAATATTTAAAATAATACTGTAGCGTGGTCTGAAATTCAAAAAGCTGTTTGTGTACTCACACGCCTCAGAGATGAAGTACTCTGAATCGCCCACACGCAGATTGCCGTGGATAGATGACAAAATACCTCCTACGGAAATGGTAGGATCTGTCTGAGCGGCGAGAAGAATCTCACTGATCATGGATGTGGTGGTAGTCTTGCCGTGTGTGCCGGCTACAGCGATAGAATAATCGTAATTGTCCATAATCTGTCCGAGAAGCTCGGCTCTGGTAAGCATTGGAATACCGGCTGCTTTTGCTGCGGCAAACTCAGGATTGCTTTCGTGGATAGCAGCAGTGTAAACCACCAGGTCGATATCGGAGGTGATATTGTCTGCGCTCTGACCATATATGACTTTTATGCCCTTGGCAGCAAGAGTTTTTGTGAGGTCTGATTCCTTTGAATCGGAGCCGGAAATGGTAAAGCCCTCCTCATGCAGAATCTCTGCGAGACCGCTCATGCTGATACCGCCGATGCCTATGAAATGGATGTGTATTGGTTTGCTGAAATCTATTTTATACATTTATTTTACCTGCCTGATTTATTATAATTTATATTGTAACTATTAGGAACTGCTGAGAACAAAAAGCCGATGCGTCATGATTGCATGTAAGCGACTGATTTTCTTGTTCTGAATAGTTACTTTATATTAATTATACAACTAAATACAGTATTTGCAAAGGAAAAATAAGGTGAAAGCAGGCATGACTTTCAAATGATAAGAACCCTTGCAGGTTAAACAGATATACGATAAATGACACTTGTGCAAAATGTCAAAAAAAAAGAAAAATATTATTTTATTTTGTGAAAAATGTTGAAGTGATAATGCGGCTGTGGTATAATTTTTTTTATAAAAATAATTCATCCGGACCATATGAATTTGATGGGTTTAAAGTATATGGCAGTAACTGCAATTTATGCAGCGGCAACTATAATTTATATGGAAACAATTGTGATTTATTATAGAAGCATTACAGATACGGTTATTACAGAAACTAGTGGTGGGGACCGGATGGGCACAACAAAAATTAGGACAGACGAGGAGTGATAACGTGATTAAGAAAGAAATGATAGCCATGCTTTTAGCAGGCGGTCAAGGCAGCAGACTTGGTGTTCTGACAGCGGACGTAGCAAAACCGGCGGTTTCGTTTGGTGGAAAGTACAGGATCATAGATTTTCCGCTTAGCAACTGCATCAATTCAGGCATTGATACAGTTGGGGTACTTACACAGTATCAGCCACTCAGACTTAACAGCCACATAGGAATAGGTATTCCGTGGGACCTCGACAGGAATAACGGAGGAGTGGCAATACTGCCTCCTTATGAGAAGAGCGGCAACAGCGAGTGGTACACAGGTACAGCCAATGCAATCTACCAGAATATGAGGTATATAGACAGTTACAACCCGGACTATGTGTTGATACTGTCAGGAGACCATATTTACAAGATGGACTATGAGGTGATGCTTGATTTCCACAAGGAAAACAATGCAGATGTGACCATAGCAACAATGCCGGTGCCTATCGAGGAGGCCAGCCGATTTGGTATCGTCATAGCCGATGATGATAAGCGCATCAATGCATTTGAGGAAAAGCCGGTTCATCCGCGTAGCAATCTCGCATCAATGGGCATTTACATATTCTCATGGCCGGTGCTAAAGGAAGCCTTACTTGCACTAAAGAATCAGGAAAATTGTGATTTTGGCAAGCATGTCATACCATACTGCTTTGAAAACGACAGACGTATGTTTGCATACGAGTTCAACGGATACTGGAAGGACGTAGGTACACTGGGCTCATACTGGGAGGCCAATATGGAGCTTGTGGACATCATTCCGGAGTTCAACCTGTACGAGGAGTATTGGAAGATTTACACAAAGAACGATGCAATCGAGCCACTTTATATAGCCAAAGGGGGTCATGTGGAGCGAAGCATCATGGGTGAGGGCTGTGAATGCTATGGTCATGTGGAACATTCTGTTATAGGTGCCAACGTCAAGATTGGAAGAGGCGCAGTAATACGTGATTCCATCATCATGCGTGACACGGAGATAGGCTCCAATGTCACGATAGACAAGTCCATCATTGCCGAAAATTGCAAGGTGGGCGACAATGTGACACTTGGCTTCGGACAGGAGAAGCCGAACGTATTAAATGAGAGCATATACTCATTTGGGCTTGTCACTATAGGAGAAGATTCTGTGATACCGGACGGGGTAAAGATAGGCAAAAATACAGCAATCTCCGGTGTTACATACGAAGAGGATTACAAAGATGGTGTGCTTGAGGGCGGAGAAGTTATTATCAAGGCAGGTGACGGAAAATGAAGGCAATAGGAATAATTTTGGCCGGCGGCAACAATAATAGGATGAAGGAACTGACAGCAAAACGAGCAGTACCGGCCCTGCCGGTAGCAGGCAGCTTCAGGGCTATAGATTTTTCACTCAGCAGCATGTCAAACTCACATATACAGACAGTTGCGATATTGACACAATATAATGCACGCTCACTGAATGAGCATTTAAGCTCATCAAAATGGTGGAATTTTGGCAGAAAGCAGGGAGGATTATTCCTCTTTACACCTACAGTCACAGCGGACAACAGTGACTGGTACAGGGGTACGGCAGATGCGATGTATCAGAATATTGATTTTCTCAAGAGACGCCATGAGCCATATGTCATCATCAGCAGCGGTGACTGTGTATACAAGCTGGATTTCAACAGAGTGCTTGATTTTCACATCGAGAAAAAATCAGACATTACAGTGGTATGCAAGGACATGATGTACAACGACGATGTCAGCCGTTTTGGTGTGGTACGCATGGATGAGGAGTCAAGAATCACAGAGTTTGATGAAAAGCCGATCGAGGCTTCATCCAATACCATTTCCACAGGTATCTATGTCATCAGAAGACGACAGCTCATAGAGCTTTTGGAGGCAGCAGCTGAGGAAAACAGATTCGATTTCGTAAATGATATCCTCGTGCGCTACAAAAATGTAAAGAAAATATATGGCTACAAGATAAATTCATATTGGAACAATATCGCCGATATTGATGCATACTTCAAGACCAATATGGATTTCTTAAGACCTGACGTCAGAAGCTATTTCTTCAGGGAGGAGCCGACAATCTGTTCAAAGGTGGACGACCTGCCACCGGCCAAGTTTAATCCGGGATCAGACATTTCAAACAGCCTCGTATCAAGTGGCTGTATCATAAACGGCAGAGTGGAGGATTCGGTGCTTTTCAAGCAGGTATTTGTGGGCAAAAACACCACAGTGAAGAACTGCGTGATACTCAATGATGTCTACATAGACGACAATGTGCACCTTGAGAATTGCATCGTAGAGAGTCGCGGAACTATCAGTCCAAACACATACTACTGTGGTGAGGATGGAGTCAGAATAGTAAAAGAAAAAAATGTAAGATATGTAATTTAAAAACAGACCAGGGGGACAAAAATATGCAGATTACAGACATCAGAATTCGTAAGGTAGAAAAGGAAGGCAAGATGAAGGCGGTTGTGTCAATTACAATCGATGATGAATTCGTGGTACATGACATCAAGGTAATCGAAGGAGAAAAGGAACTTTTCATCGCCATGCCAAGCCGTAAGGCAAACGATGGCGAGTACAGGGATATAGCCCATCCGATTAACTCTGCCACACGCGAGAAGATCCAGAATATGATTCTTGAAAAGTATAAGACAGAGATTGAGAATGCATAAAATCAAACAAAGATTCGAGTTGCGAGGGCAGACTTTGGGACTCGTAACATGCTAAGCTATAGCCATCATAAGAAAGAGATAAAAAAGCTTTCTTATGATGGCTTATTTTTATATTTTTGGAAGCAGGAGGTATGGGGTATGCATATTTTAGCGTTCATATTAGTATTTGTTGTTGGAGCGATTGCAGCAGCGTGCGATGGGGATTTTTCAGGGATAGCTGCAATAGGAAAATTTGTTGGTGGAGCAATTCTGGTCATAGGAATGCTGTGGCTGTTTACGCAACCGGTGCTGCTGGTTATAGTTATTGTTTTACTTGTGGTAATTATTGCGTGTTGTTCGGGAACGAAATAAGGGGGCATAATTAACCATGTTGAATGCAATGATTTTCAGCATATGACAGTGTGATTTTCAGAAAGGAGTTTTTAACGGGAAAGTAAAATAATAGTAGATTTAAAATGGTATGTAATAGAATTTGAAGTTAGTTGGTGCTGAGGTACATGTGAGTTATCGGTTATAGTTTTAGTTGCTATAAGTGCATTGATAAAGAAAATGGATATAGTCAGAATTGTATGAGAATCTGAGTTGTGCAATTAAAGATTCATCTAGAAGGTTACAATTGGATTTTGATTAAGATTATTGTTTAATATGGCAAAATAAAAATTAGGAAACTTTAGCTTTTTAAAACTACATATGCGACAAAAGTATCAGTTTGTGATATAATTTCAATATAGTGGTTAAGGTATAAAAATAAAAAATGCAATTATGTTGAGATTTTATATTTTATTGGAGTGATGAATGTAAAATACTGGTTTATAATAATATATGTCTTTTTGAAAAACAGAAATACAAATTTGAGATTGATATTGCAGGAATCCTGTAATGAATGAGGGAACAACAGATGAATGATAGCTATATTATAAGCAAAATGAGTGAATATATGTTCCAGTTGAATCAGAAAATGGGGAAATGGCTTGATAAGAGCCTTCCCCAGATTACAAATAACTGGTGGCAGGAGCTTGTATTGAACAATCTAAGTTCGCTGCAAAAGGACAAGGTTGAAAAGAGTAATATTCGTAATGTTGCTGGTCTTGATCTTGCTTCTCTTTTGCGTGTTTTTGAACGGAACTGGTTTGTGATTACAAGCTCTTTTTTCGTGAATAATAAAGAACGAGAAAAAATCAGAAGAATGCAGGAAATCAGAAATGACTGGGCGCACATCACACCGCAGGATATTAATAAGAAAAAAGTAATTGATGATGTAAACGTTATTATCGAATTGATGCAGACCTTTGATGCAACGATGAAAGAAACCAGAGATATGGAAAATTTTATTTTCGATATTGAAGATGATAAAGAACTTAAAATTGAACCAGAAAAGAAAATTGAGCATAAAAGACAGGAAAAGGAAGTAGGGGGAAGCAATATTATTCAGGTTGGAAGCCCTGTTATTCTTGCAAATGATGATACTGCAATCGGTGCAGTAATAGCAAAAGATGGAAATAAGTATACCGTCCTGATCAATAATAAATTTGAAACATATTATGAGGAACAGATTAAGCTTGTACAGGAAAAAAAGAAAAACTCACATGTATCTCTTTCAAGGGTGAGAACTGCATTGACAGCTTATCAGATCAGTAATCCTGGTTCCAGCAATTTGTACTCTTTGAATTCAGCAAGAATTGATTTTGTGCCATACCAGTTTCGACCGGCATTGAAGATGATTAAAGCTGACAGTCCAAGACTTCTGGTAGCGGATGATGTAGGTGTAGGTAAAACTATTGAGGCGGGATTGATTCTGAAAGAATTGGAAGCTCGTTCCAGTATTAATTCAGTTCTAATCATTTGTCCTAGACCATTGGTTGCCGAACGAAAATGGGAATTGGAGATGAAACGATTCGATGAGAATTTCACACAGATGGATGGAAAAGCTTTAATAGAGGCTATTTCAGAAACTGATCGAGACGGAGCATGGCCTGAACGACATAGTAAGACGATTATTCCATATTCTTTGTTTAGCGAAGATATGATTATGGGTACTCAGTCAAAATCTGCAAAAAGGAAAAAAGCAATGGGATTGAGTGAACTGGATCCGATTCCACACTTTGACCTTGTGATCGTAGACGAGGCACATAATATTAGAAATTCTAATACATGGATGTATAAGGGAGTTGAAATTTTCTGCCGAAATGCAGATGCAGTTATATTCCTGACAGCAACACCATTACAGAACAGTAATAATGACTTATATACGTTGTTAAATCTTTTGCGTCCGGATATTGTTATTGACAAGGATATTTTCAAGACTATGGCAGAACCGAATGTGTATATTAATAGCTTGTTGCGCATTGTCCGGAACCAGGAGGAAGGCTGGCAGGAGGCAGGAAGAGAAGCTGTTAGTAATATATTGAATACAACATGGGGACGTAGTGTTATTCAACATAACCCAGATTTTGAGAAAATATATGATTTTTTGGAAAAAGAAACGGTATCCAGGGATGAGAAGATAGAAATGATGGGAAAAATAGAAGCCCTTCATACTTTCCATTCTATCATTAACCGAACCAGAAGAAAGGATATTGAAGACTTTTGTATTCGGCGTAATCTTACATTAAAAGCACCATATAATTCGGCTCAAAAAAACCTGTACGATGCATTGATGGAGTTTGAATCTACTTCTCTTGCCATGCTGCATGGAAGTCGCAGCGTTCGTTTTATGATGTGTACGATTATGAGACAGGCGGCAAGCTGTATTTACGGGCTGCAACCATTTTTGAAAGATATTGTAGCCAGAAGAATGGCGCAGGTACAGGAAGACGGAGAATTATATGAATACGATTTTGAGCTGAATAGTGATGAAGAGAATTCACTGTATGAACTGGCAGATGAAATCGCAGAACTGTCGGAAAAACTACCAGAGGATGATCCGAAGTTTGAAAAAATGTACGAGATTATTCAACAGAAACAGGGCGAGGAGAATAATAGGGTAATTATATTTAGTTCATTCCGTCACACACTGGCATATATAAGAAACAAATTACAAAAGCGAGGAATCCGTGTAGGTCAGGTCGATGGCACTGTCCCGGATGATGAGAGATATGCATTACGCCAGAGATTTCTGAAGGATCGTGATGATGAACAGGCAATAGATGTACTTTTATTCAGTGAAGTCGGCTGTGAAGGTTTGGACTATCAGTTCTGTGATACAATGATAAACTACGACCTGCCATGGAATCCAATGAGAATTGAGCAGAGAATTGGACGTATTGACCGTCGTGGGCAGAAGTCTGATACCGTTAAGATTTATAATATGATTACAGATGGAACCATAGATGCGACGGTATATGAAAGATGCCTGAGTAAGATTGGTGTATTTGAATCCAGTATTGGCGATTGCTCAGAAATTTTGGGTGATATTAGCGATCAGATTCTGAAAATAATGTTTGATCCAGAACTATCAGAAACTGAACGTACATCAAAAATTGAGCAGATGGCAGATAATGAGGTGAAAAAAGTACAGGAAATGAGAAATCTGGAGCAGGAAGAAAAATCTCTGTATGGTTTTGATCTATCTAATTATATCCAGAATAAAGACGTGCAGGACGCTGAAAACATATGGATTTCACCTACCAGTATCCAGGAAATGGTAGATACTTTTATGAACGATTTACTGGGGGAAGGTGAATATATTCGTGGAAAGAATGATTTGAAGAGTTTACGATTGGCAAGTGACAAACGACGTATGCTCTTAGATAATTTGAAAAATGTAAAGATTGTAAATAGTAACAATGCTTCCAGATTATGGACGGCATATTTGAAGTCAGATAAGCCAACCTTACCGGTTACATTTGACAGCGTATGTGCAAAGGATAACAGAAATGCTGCATTTCTCACACAAATGCATCCACTGGTAATTCAAGCGGCAGATTATGAAGCCAATGAACTTCCATGTGAAGTTGGAGTAACAGTTAGTACGGATGAATTGCCTGCAGGAGACTATGAATTTCTAATTTATGTTTGGCGATTTGTAGGACTTCGACCAGATGTTAAGTTGATTTCAGTCAGCGATAATGAAATTGTTCAGAAGAATATCCTGAATTATATTCAGTATAGCTCGGAATATGATTATGGTGATGTGGGGCATGAAGCAATATGGGATGCAATGGATAAGCTTCATTATGCAAAATGGCAAAAAGAAAAAGAACAATATACTACAGATGTAAAAAATGAGTGTGAATACCGTTTGGAGCAGCTTGCTCACTCGTTCCATCAGCGAGAAGCTATTTTCAAGAATATGCTGAAAAATGCAGAAGATGATCGAATTAAACGAATGCGACAGTCGCAGTTGGATAAACTGACAGCAGATTTTGAACAGCAGAAGAAAAAAATTGATGAAACGATACATAGCGTAGATATTTATACTAACCTTCAGGTTAAAGGAATTCTTCATGTAGAAGGATAAGGTAGCAAATATGGGAAAAATCAATTATCAAAAGATTTATACAACAAATAAAGATGAATGGAAAGCATTGACCAGAGAGCCTCAGAAATATGAGGCTCTCCTTGCGGGACATTATTCAGAAAGTAATCATTTTGTATATGAATTATTGCAGAATGCTGAAGATGAAAAAGCCGATCGGGTTGTAATAGAATACTATGATGACAAGCTTGTGTTTTATCATAACGGAATACCATTTGATGAAAATGATGTCCGAGGTGTATCCTCTATGCTTATGGGAACAAAAGACAGAAATTCAGCACAGACAATTGGTCGATTTGGTATGGGATTTAAGTCTGTGTTTAAGTATACTTATCAGCCAGAAATATATTCAGATGAGGAAGCATTTCGAATTGAGAATTATCTTTTGCCGGTGGAAATACAGAATGGCTGGGATTATCGAAGGGAAATGAAGGAACTGGAATATGGATTGAGTAGTGGTGGAAAGTACTATCCATTTTCTGAGCAGAAACATCTTACGAAAATTGTTATTCCATTTGCTAAGCGTAAAAATGATGGAACAGTCGTTCCAGTGTCTGGAAAAGAAGTTTTACAAAAATTGCAAGAATTGAATGGTGAAATTCTTCTGTTTTTAAATCATATCAAAAAATTATTTTGGATAAATCAAACAAATGGAAAGTATGAGATGATTACATTGGATGTCGATTCAACGGACTGTAATCTGAATAGCTGTCGGATTGAAGGTAGTGCATATCAACAAAAAGAAGAAATTACACGATATTTGAAATTTAAGAAAACCTTTGATCATCCGGAGATGAAAGATGCAGAAGTTAGTGTCGCATATAAGGTGAATAATAAAGCAAATGTGGTTTATGAATTAAAGGGAGAGCATGTATGGGTGTATTTCCCTACTCGTGATATGACAAAATTGCCATTTCTGATTCATGGATCTTTTGAAACAGCTGTGTCCAGAGAAAAATTGATGACACCTTCTGAATTTAATTCGGCGTTGTTTCAGCTACTAGGGGACCTAATAGCAGATTCAATGGAAGAATTGAAAAAACGTAAATTGATTACGCAAAATTTTATCCGAAAGGTGTTAATTGCTGCCTTTAAGGATGAAACAGATAATAACACAATACCGGGTCTCCGAAATAAAATAACAGAATGTCTAAAAAAAGGAAGCTTGATTCCAGATAAAGATGGTGACTATTATTCAGTAGATGAGCTAGTAATTCCGGTACCTTTTGGTATTGCTGATTTCTTTGATAGTAAGCTATTTCAAACGACATTTGAAGATGTTGGACATTTTGTAGCATACAATAATGAACGAGAGGCGAATTTTAACGAATATCTTGCTTGGATGGTAGACGAGGTGGGAGTTCAAACATTTACACTTGTCGATTGGGCAAAGAGAATGGGAACCTTAAAAGGCAGATGCGTTCCAACAAAAAGTGTTGAATATGAAAAATTAGAAGATTTTTATGATTTTCTTTCGGATAATAGAGAAAGTATCTATACAACGGGACTTCGTTATTCAAGAAGCGGACGTTATGAGCAGACAATTCGCAATAATGTAAGTACAGCGTGGAAAATATTAAAAATATCACCGATAATCTTAAATGCACAAGAAGAACTGACGGCACCTTATCAGGGAGAAACAGAAAAGTTGTATCTGAGTGCAACCAGCGATTATCAGCAGATGGTTTTATCGTCTATTGTACATAAAAATGTGTCTGCGAAATTTGGGCAGTTGTTAAAAGATGGATTTGCTTTAACAGACTTTGATAATTTTCAGTATGTAAAAGAAAAAGTTCTAAAAAAATATATTAAAGGTGAGACAATCAACTTTGATAACAGTGAGAATTATGAAGACGAGTATATAGAAGACTTAAATCAGATTTTATTACTGTTTGCAAAGAATCATAATGTCGATGAAATTCAGAAACTCATTGCAAAAGCAAGTATTATAAAAATCGTGACAGATGATAATACAGTAACTTTTGCAAAACCGGCACTTACATATGCAGCTAATTCAGTAGAGGGAGCAGATCTGCGAATTTATTATCAGACGCCTGTAGTAGAAGAAAATGATGATGAGTCATATTATAGAGAATTTGATGATTCTGGTAAATATCTGATAGACGAAGCATTTTATCATAATCATGGGATATCTGTAAAAAAATTGCAGCAGTTTGGAATTATTACAACGCCTATTACTGAGGGACAAAGATATTTCTCAGGTGGTTATGGAAAAGAATCGTGGAATGCACTTGGCGATTTTTGTCCGGAAATGACAATGGACTATCTTGATGATAATTTATATATTATTGAATACATACCTAAGTCGGAATTAGCAAGAAAAAAATCATCAGAGATATTTAAACTAGTATTATCTGTTCGGTATAAGTTAGCCGGTAGACTGTCAAAGAGAAAGACAAATCCATATGAAGTTGAGGAAGAATCACGAATTCTACGTCTATTAAAATCTTATCATAGCTGGTTGTATGATAAGAGTGGGAATCTGAGAAAGCCAAGAGAAATATCAAAATATGATTTGGACACATCTTTGTATGGTGAGGTTATACCTGATAAGAATTTTTATTCGATGCTTGGATTTATTGAAACTGAGGATGATAATACTGCCGAGGCATTTGAACATGTAGATAAGTTAGATACCAGAAACAAAAAGCTTCTTTTGCGACAGCTGGCAAGAGAACTTGGAATGAAAGTTTCTGATGGAGCAGAAGATGATACAAACAATGATGAGAAAAAAAAAGATGATATCTTTTCTGCTGATACTTATGTGTCGGAAGCATTTCCAGTATCAAAGGTCCGTAATATAGAGAGCCTGATTGAGCATGTAAGACAACAATTTTTCTGTGCTGATCCGGTAACATATCATAAAGTATTGCGACAAATCAGAACAAGTAAGTCAAAGAAAGCAGATAGAGCATATGTAACAGGAATGTACTTGAATGATAGCCATGTGAAAATTTGTCAGATGTGCAAAAAACCTTCAACACAGGTTTATGTGACAGAAGTTGCAAACTATGGAATTGAGCTTCCGCAGATGAATCTTTGCTTATGTCCTAATTGTTCCGGACATTATAAGTCATTAAGAGACAATAACAAGGAAGCATTTAAAGAGGCAATGAAAGTTGCAATACTTAGCCTAAATATCGAGGAAAACTCCGATGAATATGAAATACAGCTAGATTCTGATACATCTTTGTACTTTACAGAAACTCATGTGGCTGAAATACAGACGATACTAGGACTTATTTCTGAGTATGGCGTTCCAGATGGAAATCAGGAGGAGCGTTTAGAAAAAGCATTGATGGAAACTGAGATGTTACAAGAAGAAATAGGATCAGAGCAGGCCACAGCTACTTTTGAGTCAAGTAAAATGTTATCTGAACCAGAGATAGAAGAAAAATCAAAAGATGGCAATCAAGAAGAAAAAAATGAACCAACAATAAATGAGCCAGATTTAACCTCAGCAACAGAAACAGAATTTGATTTTCTCACAAATACGGAACCAATACAGGATGGCAACCTTGTATCTTATAAGAAAATGCAAACATTGGAGATTGTTGATGCCGTAATGGATTCGACAAAATATCCTTTACATAAAGCTTTTCTTGGTAAGAAAGTAGGGGATTTAGTTGTTTTAAATGGACGCAGATATTTGATTATTAGCATCCTGTAAAGAAGCAAGGGGGGATTATATTGTATAGTTATTTTATGAAATGTCCGGTGCATAAAACGGACATGAAAGTGAAGGACAGTGAAAAAGTAACAGTGAATATTAACGGTGTAAAAAAGAAGGAGCCGTTGTTTCACTGTAGGGAATGTAAAAGATATTATCTGTACGATTCGAACATTCTTCCAGCACAAGCGAAGGGAACGAAAGTAACCTATCATGAAGAACCTGTTTATAAGTGCAGTATAAAATATCGTACAACTGTTGATGATACTGATAGTATCTGGAAGAAAAAAACAAAACCAGCAGCTGAAAAAAATAAAGTTCAGAAAAAAACAAAAGACGCACGAAATGCAGTTGCGAAAAGAGAGCCTGTTAAAGAAAAGGTAGCTAGAATTCATGTTCTGAAAGAAAATGATTTGGATTCGAAGCTTAAAGCAAATATTGCAAGTTTGAAAAAGGCATATCCGCAGGTAATGCCTGAGCAGATGAAGATTCATGATCTTATAACGAAGGTCTTTCCGGCAAAATTAAAACAACAGATAGTTGTACGAAATGAGAGTTTTACTGGAAATAACGGAAATGTTATCAGACGAGTATCATTATATAGCAAGAGTAGTTCGTACCTTTCCAGACGTTTACCAGAAGATATGTATATGTCTTTTGGTGGAAGATTTATACTTGGCGAATTTGTGATAGATGAGATGCGTCTTTTGGAGTATCCGATGATAAAAGAAGATGATATTGAAACGGATATGACCTTTTATTATGATGGTCAAAATCTTGCGAACTGGCTTTACAATGTGACTGAAGATGCAGCAGAGCAAGAGCAGCATTTGACAGGAGAAATTGCATCATGGAATGAATATCTGGACTGGAAGAGACAATTAGCAGAGCTTCGAATTCGGGGGTTAAAGTATATAGGATACAAATTTGATGTTGAAAACAGAGAATTGATATTTCTGACAGTCGCCGAGGGAAAAGAAAACTTTGATGAATTTCGTAAATATTTACGACGGAATGAGGTATCGGCTTTTTCAAACAATTATTCTAATGATAGATGGAGTTTTGAGTTTAACCGAGATTATCAGAATGGTCAGAATAATGATGAAGGAGTCTCTTTAACATTCATTCGTTATGGAAGACAATATGGATCTCTAAGCGAGATTGAAACATACGAATGGGATACATTAAAGGATTATGCAAAGAAATATGAGAACGATCGAGATTCAGGTACAAGATTCCTGATTTCCGGAATTAATCGGAATTATTTTGAACCTTATGTGATGGAATTGGTTTTTGAATTCACAGCGAATGCGAATACAATGATTGAACGTCAGATACGCCGAATGGGAAGCATTCAGGATGATGTAGAGGAAACAATGGCTGGAGAGCTTTATGCAGATGGCTATATTGCAACATCACAAATTGGAGATTTTGCCTTGCTTCATCGTCTAAAAGGTGCAGTCAACAATCTTGTTATGGGAAAGGCGGCTTCACAGGGACTGGATCAATGGCTTTTTGACATTAATAAAGCAAGAACGCCACAGGAAATCAAAAAAATAAGTACTTGGCAGAATTCGGATATCAACGAAAAACAAAAAGAAGCAGTAGAAAAAATATTGTCTGTTCCCGATGTATGTTTAATTCAGGGACCTCCCGGAACAGGAAAAACAACTGTTATTGCAGAAGCAATTTATCAATTGGTTATACGAAATAAGCGTGTTTTAGTTGCATCTCAAGCTAATTTGGCAGTTGATAATGCGTTGGAGCGATTGATTTCTAATCCTAAGATACGTGCAATCAGACTTGGAAGTGCAAAAAAGATCGATTCATCGGTAAGCAATATTACAGAGGGAAATGTATTGGAATCTTTTTATGATTCAATTGTTCAATATGTTGATGGAAATTTTATATCCAAGTGGAATCAAATTGATGCTCGTTTACAGGGTGGTGAAGTAGACTATCATAGATTTCAAAATGTGGATGGCGAAGTAGATGCTTTAAAGAAGAAGATTGATGATAGAGAGCAGAAAATTGCACAGATTGATGCAAGGGGTAATTCTAACGAGGAATTTGAACTGCAAAATAAGCTCAGAACAGAAAAAATAAGTCTCATTATGCTTCAATCTTATTGCCTGGGAAATACAAAAGATCTGGAACTGATGTTGGATAAAGAAGGAATTATCAAGATTTGGAATGTGATACAGCCGATTTTAAAATCTTTACAGAATACAGGTCTTTGGTTAACACATGTAGGTATTGATGTAGATGATCTTGATTCTGCAGTTCGTATCAACAGAACAAATGATAATTTAAAGTATATCATTACTGGTGCAAGAAATGATATAACTCTGCTAGATAGATTGAAAGTCAGTGCTGATTTTGGCGGAGATACAAAAGAGTTGGAAGAACTCAAAATACAAGAAACATTGTTGACTGAAGAAATGATGAACAATCCAACAACAGAAGTGCTTGAAAAATGGAGGAATGTAAAGAAGAAAATTGCAGACTTTAATTCGGCTGGAGTTGGTTTGACAGATGTAGAATTAAAACAGTTTGATAGGGATGTGCTGTCAACTATGTCAGATAATCAAAAGAGAAAGTATATAGAGGATGTTTTGGAAAAAGCACTGCCATTTATAAATACTCTGTTTCACAGATTAGAAGAAGTTGTTCAGGAGTTATTGAAATCAATTAGTGATCAGCAGGCCGCTTTTGAAGAAGACAGACAGAGCCAGGAGTTACAGAAACAAGAGCTTAGCAAAGAAATTGCAGACTTCCAGCAAGAGATTGGATTAAAATATAAAATCCGAGATGCTGTATTGCACAAGTATAAAGCAACACCAGATAATTTACTGGAAAAGATTGCACAAGTATATGAGCAGGCGAAAAGACAATATCGGACATCTATTGAAAGAGATGACTGGGAGGAAATTTTCAGAGGTTTGGAGAACTGGGTTCAGGATATACCGGATTATCAGCAAGAAAAAGATATCTATTTAAAAGATTTTATTAACGGCTGTAATGTGGTAGGAGTGTCTTGTACTGAAAATGCAAAAACATTGACGGAAAATGGATTTGATGATTTTGATGTTGTTATTATTGACGAGGTTAGTAAAGCAACGCCTCCAGAATTGCTGATTCCAATGCTCCGTGGCAGAAAAATTGTTCTTGTAGGCGATCATAGACAGTTGCCACCATTGTTTAATGAGCATGAAAAGACATATCTAGAAGTGGCAGAACAGCAAGAAGATATGGAAGACGTGATTGTACCGTTGACAATGGAAGATTTTAACAAGTATAAAGATATGGTAACTGCATCCTTATTTGAAAGATATTTTGAAAATGCCAATGATTCAATTAAAGAAACATTAAATTACCAGTATCGAATGCATACAGATATCATGGATATCATAAATATTTTCTACGATGAGTATCTTAGGGATGGCAATGAAGATAACTATACATATGACACAAAAGCACATTATCTGAGTATTCCAAGTACTTCTGGAACAGAGATGATTATTCCTGAACGACATGCTTATTGGTTTGATTCTTCAGAATTAGCAGGAGAAAAGATTTATGAACAAAGACGCCAGGGTAGTTCTTCAGCAGAGAATCTTGTAGAAGCAGAGATGATAATGGCGATGCTGAAAAAGATGGAACTGCAGTATGCGAATATGAAGGGAAGAGAAACACCGGTCAGTATTGGTGTAATCAGTTTTTATTATGATCAAGTTGCACTAATTCGTCAGATGCTCAGACAGGAATCTTTTTATGCAATAGATGTTGAAGTCAATACCGTTGACCGTTTTCAGGGAAAAGAAAAAGAAATCGTATTTGTCAGTTTGGTACGTAATGTAAAGAATTTCCGACATAGTGTTGATTCTCATATAGCAGCATTTCAGCGTATTAATGTTGCTTTTTCCAGGGCGCAGAATCTGCTTATAATAGTAGGTGCTAAGGATATGTATGTGGATCAGCCGGTTAAACTGACAGACATGAACGATGGTACAGAAAAAACGATTATGGCATATAAGCAGATCGTCGAGATGATGGATCAAAGAGGCACCTATTTTACAGGAGATGAAGTAATTACCGATGTCCGTGCAGAGGAAATCCTTCAAGAATTGAAACAGCGTCAGGGAGGTAACGAAGTATGATTCTTTCTGAAAATCAGTTGAAAATACCGGGAAAGATGTATAAAGTACGTGTAAAATGCGTATCAACAAGAAGGCTTACAACAATTGAGTGGTTGATTCTTAGTTGCACGCAAAAGTTCAATAAGTCCAACTCAATGTCTGGAAAGACATTAAAATATGCATTCGAAGAGGTTCTTCAATTTCAAAACAGTGAACTTCTGATTAAACCATGTTTGAGGAATCTTAGTGGATTGAAAGTTATCCGTATTTCAGAAGATGGAAATTTTGATTATAACAAATTGAAATTCGAAGATATTGAGGTGACTGAACTTGGACAGTATATGGTGAAAGAAGGTCTTTTGCCAGGTGAGGCAAGAGAAATGCCACTTGATATATACTATAATCCATTAACCGGTAAAATGAATAATTATTTTAACGGAAATTCTGACTTTAAAGATGCCATAGAGTTTGGTACAGAATCTGATTATAATACAAATTTTCCAGAGGAACGTGTTATTAATGAATTGCAGGCAGGTTCTGTAGGCGGTGGAAGGTTTACGGCTTCTAAATTCAGAATAGAGGAAATTGAGAGTTTAACATCTACTGACTGGGAGAGTAATATCAATATGACAGTGGATGTCAACGAAGAAGGTGTAATAACTACAAATCCAGAAATAATTGAAGAAAATGTAAAAAATAAAATCAGTTCTTTGCTTTTGACAAAGGAAATCAATCAGCAAATCGTCAGCAGGTTGCCTATAATTGACACGGATGAAGTGCAGAATATAGTTGGATCAGGAAAAAATATAAAACAATCAATTTTGGATATTTGTAAAAATGGAAAACTATTATTTATGGATGCTGCTGTGTACGGATTATACAAGAGAAACACAGCATCATTTAAAGATACTACTGTCATTTTATTCAATGATGAAGATGGATTTTCTATTGAAAATGAAAAAGGACTTATTATACATATACCAGAAGCTTTTCCAATTAAAGGTTGTGTTGTTATTAATGAAAAGGGCAAACATATCTGTCTGGGAAAAACAGAATATCTGTATGAGGAAAAAACATTAACGGTTCCGCTTGTATATGAAAATAAGGTATTAAGTAAAAAGAATAAAATTGCTGTGGAATGGCTTCAGGATGTTATAAGGAAAAACAGTGCAGAAAATATACAGTATATAGCACTATATACATTGCCAATATTAGCCGGTAATCAAAAGAACTGTAAAGAGGCATTACTTCAACATTGGAAAACTGCAGAACTTTCAGAAATTATAGCAGAACTTGAAAAAATTGTTAATTCGCAAGAACGAAAAACACAAAAATGGGAAAAATCTAAAAATATTATTAAATGGATTGCCGAATATATTAAATATGCAAGTCCTGCTAATATTTTTTTGCCTTTGTTCTTGTCCTTAAAAAATAAAATTACAAATACAATACAAGGTATTAATGGCCTTAATAAGGTTGTTGGAGATATTGATGTATCAAAATAATTTCTAAATAAA
>ERZ857840.1570-NODE-1570-length-25250-cov-5.023536_pt1 | contig 25250 bp, 27 predicted proteins | sample MGYA00519760_ERZ857840 | MGnify/ENA primary metagenome ERZ857840 (study PRJEB31778, sample SAMEA3449371) | human gut metagenome | biome: human gut; feature: human-associated habitat; material: faeces | place: United Kingdom | collected 2010/2012 ... | reverse complement strand
ACGCCGCAATTGTCAGCGTCAAGGGTCAGGCAAAGAAGGTCAACGGCACCGAGGATATCGCACGCGTCGGTACAATCTCTTCCGGCGATGCCGAAATCGGCAAGATCATTGCAGAGGCAATGGAAAAGGTCACCGCAGAGGGTGTCATCACCGTAGAGGAATCCAAGACAGCCGATACCTACTATGACCTTGTCGAAGGCATGCAGTTCGACCGCGGCTATATCACGCCTTACATGGCAACCGATACCGATAAGATGGAAGCCGTTCTCGATGACCCGTATATCCTTATCACAGATAAGAAAATCTCCAACATTCAGGAGATCCTGCCGCTTCTCGAACAGGTCGTTCAGTCCGGCAAGAAGCTCATGATAATCGCCGAAGATGTTGAAGGCGAAGCACTTTCCACCCTCATTGTCAACAGACTCAGAGGCACATTCACCTGCGTTGCGGTCAAAGCTCCCGGCTTTGGCGACAGACGTAAGGATATGCTCCAGGATATCGCAATCCTGACCGGCGGTACGGTTGTTTCGTCCGATCTCGGTTATGAGCTTAAGGATACTCAGGTCAATATGCTCGGCAGAGCAAAGCAGGTCAAGGTCACCAAGGAAAACACCATCATTGTCGACGGCATGGGCGACAAGGACGCGATCAAGGCAAGAACCCAGCAGATCAAGGCGGCTATCGAGGTTTCGACCAGCGATTTCGACCGCGAAAAGCTGCATGAGCGCCTTGCAAAGCTTGCAGGCGGCGTTGCCGTGATCAAAGCCGGCGCAGCCACCGAAACGGAAATGAAGGACAAGAAGCTCCGTATTGAGGACGCTCTCAACGCAACCAAGGCTGCTGTTGAAGAGGGCTACGTTGCAGGCGGCGGCACTGTCCTCATCAACGCGATTCCCGCAGTTCAGAAGGTTCTTGCCGAAACGGAAGGCGACGAAAAGACAGGTGTCGCGATCGTGCTCCGCGCTCTTGAAGAGCCGGTACGCCAGATTGCCGAGAACGCAGGCTTTGAAGGCAGCGTGATTGTTGACAAGGTCAAGAAGTCGGCTGAAGGTGTCGGTTTCGATGCATACAACGAGGAATTCGTTGATATGGTCGCTTCCGGTATCATCGACCCTGTCAAGGTCACAAGAAGCGCACTTGAAAATGCCGCTTCCGTCGCTTCTATGATTCTTACCACAGAAGCGCTCGTGGCTGACAAAAAGGAAGAGAATCCCGCACCCGCAGCTCCCGCAATGGGCGGCGGAATGTATTGATAGATTCGTAAAGTAACGAACACCCTTGCTTCCCGGAAGCTCCGCCGTGTGTTTACCGCACAAATCCCGCTTTTCGGAGTGCTTTTCTCCGGCGTATGCCGGAGAAAAGCGCTTTTTGCGTTCGTACGGATATTTCTCCGTGATATCCGGAGAACGATGTGGCTGAAAAATCGCAAAAAATCAGTGAAATCAGTAAAAAAGCAGTCTTTTACCCCTTGACAAGGCAGAAAAAGGCTGTTATAATATTAATACCTCTGCGAGGGCTTTGTTTTTGTGTCCTCTTTTTAAGACAGAGGGAGGTAACAAATTGGAGGTGCCGAAAAATGAGAACCAAGATTACGTTGGTTTGCAGTGAGTGCAAACAGAGAAACTACGACACGGTCAAGAACAAGAAAAACGACCCCGACAGACTCGAACTCAAGAAATTCTGCAAATTCTGCCGTAAGCACACTCTCCATAAAGAGAGCAAGTAAGGAGAATTACAATGGCTGAAAACGAAAAAAAAGAAGGTCGCGTTGCTAAATTCTTCCGCGATCTCAAGAGCGAGAGAAAAAAGATTACATGGCCGTCCAAGGAAGACACGCTCAAGAAAACCGGCGTTGTCATCGTTGAACTCGTCATTGCCGCCGCTGTTGTAGGTCTTCTCGACCTGGGCTTCAGCAAGCTCGTGCTTCTTCTCGGCAGTCTGTTTTAAGGTGCGCTGAAATGGCAATCGCTAACGAAACAGTCCCCCATTGGTACGTTGTTCACACCTATTCCGGCTATGAAAACAAGGTTGCCACAAACATCGAAAAGATAGTTGAAAACCGTAATATCGGTCATCTTATCTTCAATGTCAAGGTGCCGGTTGAAAAGGTTGTCGAAACGAATGAAAACAACGTGACAAGGGAAGTCGAGCGCAAAATTTTCCCCAGCTATGTTCTTGTCAAAATGATAATGAACGATGAAAGCTGGCACATTATCCGCAACACAACGGGCGTAACAGGCTTCGTTGGTCCCGGATCCGCTCCCGTCGCGCTGACGGATGCCGAAGTCGAAAAGCTCGGCGTCGAAACAAAGGTCATTGAGATCAGATTCAAGGTCGGCGACAGTGTCAGAATCTGCGACGGCATGCTTAACGGATTCATCGGTCTGGTGGAATCCATCTCGGACGATAAGAAAAAGGTCACTGTCAGTGCCTCGCTCTTCGGAAGAGAAACAAAAGTCGAACTGGACGTCACACAAGTCAAGACCCTTGACGAATAACTGGGTCACCGACGCGGAAATATTGCCGTTTCCGCGGCGTTAAGTGGGAGGGCGCGGCGCGCCCGAATTCAAGTACCACATCGGAGGTGTTAATAATGGCAAAGAAAATTGTAGGTTACATCAAACTTCAGCTTCCCGCCGGCAAGGCTACTCCTCAGCCGCCTGTCGGTCCGGCTCTCGGTCAGTACGGTGTCGCAATCCCCGTATTCACCAAGGAATTCAACGAAAGAACAAAGAACGACATCGGACTTATAATTCCTGTCGTCATCACCGTTTATGCGGACCGTTCCTTCACATTCATCACCAAGACTCCGCCCGCAGCCGTTCTTATAAAGAAGGCGTGCAACCTCGAAAAGGGCTCCGGCGTTCCGAACAACCAGAAGGTTGGCAAGATAACAAAGGAACAGATTCAGAAAATCGCAGAGCTCAAGATGCCCGACCTCAACGCAGCTTCCCTTGAAACCGCAATGAGCATGGTCGCCGGCACCGCCCGCAGCATGGGCGTCGAAGTTATCGACTGAAGGAGGGCAACACAATGTTCAGAGGTAAGAATTACAAGGATTCCGCAAAAATTATAGAAAGAACAAAGCTTTACGATCCCGCAGAGGCTCTTGAGCTTGTCTGCAAGACCGCAAAGGCAAAATTCGACGAAACTCTCGAAGTTCATGTCCGCCTCGGCGTTGACTCCCGTCACGCTGACCAGCAGGTCAGAGGTGCTGTCGTCCTTCCCAACGGTACAGGTAAGAAGGTTCGCACCCTCGTATTCGCAAAAGGCGACAAGGCAAAGGCAGCAGAAGAAGCAGGCGCTGATTATGTCGGTGCGGAAGATTATGTTGCAAAGATCCAGCAGGAAAACTGGTTCGATTTTGACGTCGTTATCGCTTCTCCCGACATGATGGGCGTTATCGGCCGTCTCGGTAAGGTTCTCGGTCCTAAGGGACTCATGCCGAACCCCAAGGCAGGTACTGTCACTCCCGACGTTGCAAAGGCTGTCGCCGAAGCAAAAGCCGGTAAGATCGAATACCGTCTTGATAAAACAAATATCATTCACTGCCCTGTCGGTAAAATGTCCTTCGGCGCTGAAAAGCTCCAGGAAAACTTCGACACCCTTCTCGGTGCCATCATCAAGGCTAAACCTGCTGCCGCAAAAGGTCAGTACATCCGCTCCTGTGTGATTGCAACCACTATGGGTCCCGGCATCAAGGTGAACACTGCAAAGCTGGGCTAAAATTCAAAATAACTATTGACAAACGTTGTATAGCGTGATATAATAGTAATGCTAAAAGTTCAGAGACAGTTGGCATCGAAAGATTTAATGGCAAACGCCGCCCACCGAGAACGATTCAATGACATTTCATAAGTCGTTTTTCGTGCTCTCGTCTTTCTGATGGGAGCACTGTCTTATATATGCAGTTGGAGGTGAAACACAATGGCAAGCAATGCAATTTTAGAGCAAAAGAAAAAGATCGTCGAAGACATCGTTTCGAAGATCAAAAATTCCTGCGCGGGTGTTCTGGTCAATTATCAGGGCATTACCGTTGAGGACGATACAAAGCTCCGTGCTGAGCTGAGAAAGAACGGCGTTGAATACGCTGTCATCAAGAATACCTATCTTTCCAAGGCATTTGACCAGACCGGTCTTGAAGGTCTGAAGGACGGACTTTTCGGCATGACCGCTTTCGCAACCTGCGAAAAGGATGAGGTCGCTGCCGCAAAGATTCTTGAAAAGTACGCTGCTGACCATGAGGACTTCGTTCTCAAGGGTGGTTACGTTGACGGAGAAGTTCTTGATAAGAACGCACTGAATGAGCTGGCAAAGACTCCTTCCAAGGAAGAACTCCTGGTCAGAATGATGAGCTCCATGCAGTCTTCTCTTTACAAGCTCTGCTATGGTCTCCAGGCTATCATCGATAAAGACGGTGAAGCCCCCGCAGAAGCCGCTGCTGAATAATCGGCTGTATAAAATCATTAAAGTATATTATCGGAGGAAAATAAAATGGCTAACGAAAAGTCTCTTCAGATCATTGAACAGATCAAAACTCTTACTATTCTTGAACTCGCTGACCTCGTTAAAGCAATCGAGGAAGAATTCGGCGTTTCCGCTGCTCCCGTAGCAGTTGCAGGTGTTGCAGCAGGTCCTGCCGCAGCAGCAGCTGAGGAAAAGACCGAATTTGACGTTGAGCTTACCAGCTTCGAAGCTGATAAGAAGCTCAAGGTTATCAAGGAAATCAAGGATATCACCGGTCTCGGTCTCGGCGAAGCTAAGGCTCTCGTTGAAGGCGCTCCCAAGATTATCAAGGAAGGTGCTTCCAAGGAAGAAGCTGAAGCTCTCAAGGCTAAGCTGTCCGAAGTCGGCGCTACCATCACCATTAAATAAGTATTGTTTAATGACTGCGGCAGAAGGAAACTTCTGCCGCTTTTTTGTCGTCTCCGGCGGTCACAGATTGACCGGAGTGCCGTAATAACAGCATTTGAAAAGCTCAGCCATTTTTTCAGAATCGATGGGGCGAGGATTACTGCCCGTGCAGGCATCGCCGACAGCGTTTTCGGCAATTGCCGGAAGTTTTTCGAGAAATTCACCTTCGTCAATGCCGTATTCTCTGAGCGTATGCGGTATACTGAAAATGTCGTTCAGACTGTCGATGCGCCTACAAAGCGCCAACATCAGTGCTTCCGCACTTCCGCCGGAAAGCCCCAGCATACGTGCAATATCCGCATAACGGTTGAGCGCAGAGTTTTCAACAGAATTGTAGCGTATGACATATGGCAGATATATCGCATTTGCGCAACCGTGTGTCAGATGACGCTTTTCCATGCTGCCTTTTGAAAATACTGCTCCCGTTTTGTGTGCCATTGAGTGAACGATTCCTAACAGTGCGTTCGAAAATGCCATACCCGCAAGGCACTGCGCAATGTGCATTTCGGCACGTGCATGACGGTCACCGAGATATGACTGCGGCAGGTTGGTGGTCACCATTTCAATGGCTTTCATCGCAAGCGGGTCACTGAACGCTGTCGCACATTTTGAGACATAAGCTTCCGTTGCGTGAGTCAACGCATCCATTCCGGTATACGCGGTGAGGGCAGGCGGCATTGTGAATGCCAGTGCAGGGTCAAGAATAGCGAGGTCCGGTGTGATGTTGAAATCGGCAAGCGGGTATTTAATGCCTTTTGCATAGTCGGTTATGACAGAGAAAGCTGTCACCTCGGTTGCGGTGCCGGATGTGGACGGTATGGCACAAAAACGCGCTTTTTTGCGCAGTTCCGGGAAATTGAAGGGCTTGCAAAGCTCATCAAATCCGACGTCCGGGTATTCGTAGAAGGTCCACATCGCTTTTGCCGCGTCGATCGGTGAACCGCCTCCGATTGCGACGATCCAGTCCGGTTCGAATTCCGCCATGCGCCTGCCGCCGCGCAGTACGGTGTCGACCGACGGATCCGGTTCGACGCCGTCGATTATAAACGTTTCCATACCGGCATCGCGCAGGTATCCTTCAACCTCGTCAAGAAAGCCGAACCGCTTCATGGAACTGCCGCCGGTGACGATGACCGCACGTTTTCCGCGCAGCGTTTTCAATATTTTAAGTGAGTTTTCACCGAAGTATATATCCCTCGGCAGGGTGAATCTTGGCATAGCATTTTACCTCCGTTTTGATGCTATTATTGACGGAAAAACAGAAAAATATAATCTTCTGCCCGCCGGGGAAAAGCATTTTAGGCTATAAGCAACGGCGGAAAGACGGAAAAGCGTTGCATTTCGTCTTTCGGCGCAATGCAACGCTTTTTCTGCCCTGAAACGGAGAAGGAAAAAAGTGATGTTTTTATTTCTTCGGTATCACTCTCACGTTTTCCGCTGAAAGTGTTGTGTTCTGCAATACGATTTCGAGGATCTTTGCGGCATCATCGGGGAGCAGTTCGTCGCTTTTGACGACAACTGAGCATACCTTATCCGAAATGACCGCGACGCAGTCATCGAAGCCTTTTGATTTGACGAGCGTTTCGATGCTGGATTCAGCCGCCATGTCAGACGTTATCGACGCGATGGATGCAAGCGCGTCCTCTTTGACATCGGGCATCACATCGGGATTGTCTGCAACTTCGCGGAGAACCTCAAGAGCTTCGTCGCGTACACGCTGACGGTTTATAACGGTTATGGCGAAATAGCTGTCATTTTCCTCAACGTCTTTTCCTGTCTGTGCCGTCGTACCGCTGCTTTCGTTGCCGACAAGTACGGTGTTGCCGAGTATCTTCGAACCGCTTTCGTTGCCTGTTGCAAGCTCGCCGCCGTTTCCTCCCGAAAGCACGCTTGTCACGATTACTCCCGCACCGATAACGAGTACACAGCCGAGAATTATGAAGTTACGACTCGAAAGCAGCTTCTTCCACTCATAGCTTTTCAGTTTTTCCTTTAGTTCATCAAATTTCATATGTAGTCTGCCTTTCCATATATTTATTTCGTGATTTGATGGTCATTTCGAAATGCTGATGCGGTTTGTCGGTACGTCGAACAGCGCCGAAACGAGCGACATGACGCGGTATTCCGTTTCTGCACTGATACCCGGGCATACGACGGCGACTCCGAGTACCTCCGGCATGCGCTGTTCCGTCAGAAGCGCACTGTCACCGCCGCCCACAGTGACATATTCCTTCTGTGTGTCCCGCGTTTCACCGTTTTGCGTGACACGCTGATTGGAGGCGTAATAGCTTTTGTAGCCGCCTTTGACACTTATCATTACGGTGCAGCGCTTCACGCCGGACATCTCACATATGATATTAGCCGCTTTTTCCTCGAGATATTCAACATATTCGCGCGTTTCGTCCGCCGCTCCTCCGCTTTCCTTCGATGTGCTTCCGCTCTGCGGCATGACGAGAAGAAATATACCCGAAATAAGTGCGAACAGCACAAACGGAAGAGCTTTTTGCTTTTTCAGTTTTTCAAACAGCTCTGTCATATATGACCTCAACATTACCGCCCAGTGTTTCATCCAGCCAGCGCTTTATCGTGACGGCATCTCCGCCGTCAATTGTTACGCATACGCCCGTGACGGTGACGCTGTCGCCGTCGCTGTCTAATTCTATGCGTACGTCGGTACAGCTTATGCCGAATTTTTTCATAAGCAGTGATGAAATGTATTCCTTTGCGTTTTGCTCCGCGATATCAACGACGGTGCTTTCACCGCTGCTAACTTCGGTTTCTGCGACGACGGGCAGTTCAATGGCGGAAAGATCTGCTTTCGCAAGTGGCGCTATCACCGCAATAGTGCATACAAGTGCGCATACATAGCGGATGTGCTTTTCGAAGCCGCTTCCTTCCGCCGCCATGCTGACAACACCCGAGAGCAAAGCCGCTCCGAACAGACAGAAAAAATAGCTTTTCATACGTCGACTCCTATTCTTATGAACAACGCCACAGCGATTATGAACATGACGCTCACGCCGAGCTGGATTGCGAGTAATACGGCAAGGGTCGAATTAATGTCGTAAAGCAGGCGCGATTCGTTTTCGCACCCCAGAGCGCGCGCCAGCATTGCGGAAAGCAGGATCCCCAGCTTGTAAAGAAGGGTGAATATCACCGACGGCAGTGTCACGGCAAGCAGAGTGATTATTCCCGCGCCGCCAACCGCCGCACGCACAACGCCTGCCGATGCCGAAACGGTACGTGCCGCGTCGCCCAGCATATTTCCGATGACGGGTATGAATGCGCCGGACGCGAACTTTACGGTTCGGAAAGCGAAGCTGTCGGCTTTTGCGGTGATGACAGTCTGAAGATACATGACCATGCCGAAGATCGAGAATACGAACGCGAGCAGGGTTGTGAGCGCGCTTTTTGCGAGATTTGCTACGGAACGGAGCGCGTTTGTATTCGGCAGTGCTCCTGCGAGCGCAAGTATGAAACCGCCCTGCATGAGCGGAAACAGGAAATTGCTGACGAACCCGCCTGCAATGCTCAGGAACGCAAGAAGCGCCGATGAACCCGCAACACCCGTCGTAACACTGCCGCCGAGCGTATACAGCGACGCCGCAACAGGTAAAAACGCCGTCATGTAGCGGCACAGTGAAGACAGCGTGTCCGCGGCGAACGTGAACACCGATTTAAGCATTGAAAATGCGACGCATGATACTGCAAGCACAGATGCATATGACAGTGCGCTTTGCAGCGTGCCTGTCCCGCCGCAGTACGATGAGAATACGGATGAAAGAATCACGACGGAAAGGAGCAAAAGCACCGATTTTGTGACCGTTTTCAGGTATTCTCCGAGGCTGTCGCGTATAACATGAAACACGCGCGAGAAATCGGTTTCGGTGCCGTATTCGTCCGTCAGAGCCGTTGCGCCCGACTTGTCCGCAAGGCTTGTGTCATACGCCGTCGCGTTCACGGACATAAAAAGCATAAAAACTGTAAGAAAAACAGCGGAAAGTAATTGTTTCATATCTGTTGTGTGTTACGACAGCATTTCGCGTGCCAGCGAAAATATTGCCTTGATGAGCGGCAGTGTCTGAAGTATGATCGCGGCTCTGCCGCCGAGCTCGATTTTTGTTCCGATGGAGCTTTCGCCGCAGTCACGGCACAGCTCGGCGGCAGTCTTGCATATGAACGCGGTGCATAGACATTTCAGCATGACGGTATAATATGTGCTCTGACCGGTCTGCACTGCGACATCCCGGAGGTATAAGAGCGGTTCGGCAAGGGAAGCAAGGCAGTATACGCCCATGACTGTTGCCGCTGCGGCAGCGGTATACGGTGCGAAGTCACTTTTGAGTTGCTTTAAGAGCATGACGGCGCAGAGGGCGCAGATTCCGCCGCCGCACAGCAGATATATATTCATATTCCGAAAATGCGGCGTATAGTGCGGAACAGTGAGTCTATTTCGGATACCAGAAGCAGCATTACTATGACAACGCCTGCGAGCGAAACATATGTTGCAAGCTCGTCACGACCGGATTTCTGCAGTATCTGATATGCGACAGCCACCACCAGCCCAACGCCGGCAACTTTCAGTACGAGTGCAATGTTCATGCTTTTTCCTTTCATGCGATAAGTATCGCCGCGAGCAGTCCGGCAAGTGCGCCTAACAAACCGTAACAGCGAGAGATCTTGGCGAGCTTTTCGGCGGCGGCGGAAATGAGCGTTTCAAGCCCGGATTGAGTCCTTTTCAGCGCTTCAAGCTGCTTTTCGCGGCACATAAGACCAAATCCGTCGCCGAGTGAGAGCAATACGGCATTGGCTTCCGGCGGAAGCGACAGCGTGTACACGGCGTTTTGCCAAGCCCTGTTTACGGATGTTCTGCCACCGTCAAAGGCGGTGTAAAAGCCGCATTTCTTCAGCATGTCGCTTTTGTATTCGTTTATGGCGTCGAAAAGCAAAGTATTGCTGCTTTCAATGCGTCGAAGCAGATGTGATATCAGTCCCGCGACCGCTTCCATGCGGTCAAGAGTGTCTTTCTTTGCCTTTGCGGCAAGACTTCCTGCCGCAAAGCCTGCCGTGACAAGCAGGAAAGCACCGAAAAGCTTCAAAGTTCCGTCAGCTCGCTTTTGTACCCGTCATCGTTATAAAGCCGCACCGCCACCGAAAACACTCCCTTTTCAACCATCTGTTTCACAAAATCCCTTTGCATGATCTGCTTTATATCTCTGCCGTGGCACGATGCGATGAGAATGCAGCCGCTGTTTTGAGCCGCCAGCACGGCAGGCGCTTCCGCCGATGATATCTCGTCGCATACAATGATCTGAGGCGACATCGTGCGCGTCAGCAGTTCGATCGCTGTTGCTTTGGGGCAGCCGGAGCATATGTCCGCCATACAGTGTGAAGCACACGACAGCTCGTACCGTTCATCGGCGACGGCGACACGCCGGTTTTCCGAAAGCAATGAAATGGCGCTTTTCAGATATGTTGTCTTTCCGGCTCCCGGAGGAGCAAAAACAAGCGCCCCGACGAGACCGTGCAATGCGAAATAAGACGCAAGATCCGACGCATAGCCTTTGACAAGGCGGGAAACACGAAGACATACCGAGCTTATGCTGCCGAATGTGCGTATGGCGCCGTTTTCACATACAGCGTCACCGCATATTCCCGCTCTGCCGCCGTCGGGAAGCGGAATGTAGCCGTTTCGCACGGCACCGTCGAAGGCGTACATCGATGAGCGCGATATGTATGCGACAGTCTCGTCGATGTCTCTGTCGGTACAGATATACGCGCCTTTGCCGCTTTGTATGACAAGGTTTTGTTCCGGCAGACTTACGGATAACACACCGTTTCTGCGCAGGCGTATTTCGTTGATGTGCCACTGAATGTCCGGAGGAAGCCGCTCAATGAGCCATGTGATGCCCGCCGGAAGATATTTATAAAGCTTTGCGGCTTCCATATCTGCAAACAGGCGCAAAAATTGCGGCAAAAAGCGCGAGATATATGATTCCGCCTGCGGCAAGCGCGGCGATCCCTTCAAGGTGCGCGCTGTTGATTATCAGCCGCGCTGCAATTCCGCCGGCTCCGGCGGCGGCAATCGGCACTATGAAATACGAAAGGAAGCCGATGCTCAGCGAAGCACAGCGGCGGAGACGGAAATAGCACATTGCAAACGAGAATGTGTTTGACGTGACGAGCAACCAGAGATAGCCCTCGGCGCCGACGGACGGTATGACAAAGAGGAGGAGGATAATTCGTGAAACAGAGTTGATCACGCCTGTTTTGAGAGTGAAAACCTGCTCGCCGATGCTTTTCAGAAGCCCGTCGCATACCGTCTCGACGTACATGAACGGCGTCACAGCCGCAAGGATGCGCAGCGGACGCTCGGCTTCGGGAGAATTGTAGAATACGGTGCCGACTTCACGCGGCAGAAAGAAAAACAGTCCGCCCGCCGCAATGCCGAACGCAAATGCAAATCTCATCGCTTTGCATATTTTCGCGTCACGCGCCCTGCGGTCACGTTCGCCCGAAAGACGCGAGATTTCGGGGATAAGCATTGAAACGAGGGCGGAGAGAAAGGCGAAAGGAAAGAAGAGCGCCGGGATCACCATACCGCGTATAAGTCCGAAATCGGCAAGACCCACCGCACGATCGCCTCCGTAAAGAGAAAAGCAGAACGGTATCAGCACGCTTTCGATTGTGTGGAGTATTCCTGTCACATACGCGCTTGCGCCGATCGGCAAAACGATTCCTGTGATGCGGCTCAGCGGACAAAAGCGTTTTTCGCCATCCGGAAACCGGTGCTTCTTTGAAAATACGTCGAAAACGATGAAATAAAGAGTTGAAAATGCCTCGCCTGCCGAAAGTCCGATCGTGATACCCGTTGTGAGTTTACCGATATCGGTGGTTACGGAAAGATATGACGCAAAGAAGAAATATGTGACCGCGATTTTGACAAGCTGTTCGAGAAGCTGCGCGGAAGCGGTTATGATGACGCGGTGTGATGCGATCCAGTAGCCCTTGTAGCAGGCGGCGACTGCCATGAACGGCATGGAAACAGAAAGTATCTTCATGGGAAGAACGGTACGCATATCCGAAAGCAGGTATTGTGCCGTAAATCGCGATGCGGTGAACATCACCGTGAGTGAGACGGCGCCGAGTAGCAACGCAAACGCAATTCCGGTGTTTTTGAACCGTCTTGCCGCAAGGCAGGCGCTGTCGGGGTTGTTCATTCCGAGTGCTTCACCCGTCAGACGGGATACGCTGACCGTCAGTCCCGCGGTAGAAAAGGTTGTAAAGAGTGCGTATACCGACATGACGAGCTGATAAAGCCCCATGCCTTCCGTCCCTATGCGGTTTGAAAGATAGACGCGGAATATCATCCCCAGACCCTTTGTGGCAAGTCCGAAAATGCAAAGCAGTGCCGCGCCGCCGACAATACGTCCCGAATGTGTTTTGGTGTTCAATCGCCATGCCCCCCTTTTTGCTTTCCGGAACATTTATATGCGCTGATTTTGAAAAAAAGGACTTGTTATTTCGTCGCCGAAGTGATAAAATAGGTATAATAAAAAATCGCGGGTGCACCGCGTTCATTGCTTATGAGGTTCATCATGACTGAGAAAACATATATTTCACATTCGGTTGAGGAAACCGAAAAAATCGCCGCATCAATTTGTCCGGAGCTGAAAAATCGCCGTTTCCTTTGCTTTTTCGGCAGTCTCGGAGCCGGCAAGACCGCATTTACGAGAGGGATTGTAAAAGAGCTTGCGCCCGAATGCTTGGGGCTTGTTCATTCGCCGACCTTTGCAATCGTCAACGAATACCTCGGCAATGACGTGCAGATCTTTCATTTCGACCTTTATCGCATCAAGGATGAAGACGATTTGTATTCCACCGGCTTTTACGATTACGCCGAGCGCGGCGGCATCGTCATAACCGAGTGGAGTGAGAACTTCGAATATGTCCTACCGATTGACGCCATAAGAGTGAAAATTACGACGCTTGACGAAAACACAAGGGAAATCACCGTGGATTATTGATTGACTGTAATAAAAACGTTGCATTGTACCGTAAGGCGGCAAATGCAACGCTTTTTTGTATTGAAATGCTAAAACCAATGCGTTTTCGCTCAGCGAAAACGCACCTTGAAAACGAAAGAGTAGCACGAAGAGAAAACATTCGAACGAGCTTCCTGCGAAGTGAGGATGTTGTCTCTTCGTCAAAATAAGAGATCCGTCTTTTCCCGGACATGCGCCGGGAAAAGACACCTTGAGAGCCGCGAACGCGGCGACAGAAAGGGGGCTAACGGGGGAAAACGCGAGGGCGAACGCAGTGAGCAGGAGAGCGTTGTCACCCGTCCTATCGAAAGAGGGGGTCAACGGGGGAGAAAACGCACGAACGAGCTTCTTGCGAAGTGAGGGTGTTGTCGTCCCCGTCACATTAATCAATATGCGTGTTTTAGCCATCCATGACATATCCTGCTTCGGACGTTGCTCCATGCAGGTGATAATTCCCGTCCTGTCACACTTCGGTCTGCAGGTATGCCCGCTTCCGACCGCGTTGTTGTCAACACATACCGGCGATTTTGAAGGCTTCACCTTCCTTGACCTGACGGACGAAATGAAAAAAATAATGACGCACTGGAAGTCGCTTAACCTGCGTTTCGACGCGATATACAGCGGATTTCTGGGCAATGCCGCACAAATCGACACCGTATCGACGGCAATAAGAGATTTCCCCGATATGAATGCCGTGATCATGGTTGATCCCGTGATGGGAGACAACGGCGAAATATATAAGACCTATACACCCGAAATGTGCGCAGGTATGCACCGTCTCTGCGAAAACGCGCATATCATAACTCCGAACCTCACCGAGGCGTGCCTGCTCGCAGGTATACCATATGACCCGTCTCCCGACGAAAAAAAGGCGCTTGAAATTCTTGAAAAAGTCTCTGCAATCTGCAAAACCGGGCATAAAGCCGTAATTCTTCACGGCGTGAGCCGCGGCGACAGGATCTCAACATATTATTCCGACTCCCTGACAGCCGACAACGATGTCGGCAGGATCGATTCACCGTATTGCCCCGCCTTTTTCCCCGGATGCGGCGATCTGCTTGCGTCGCTGATACTGGGCGAGGTCATGAGCGGCGCCAAGATCGGACTTTCCGTCTCAAAGGCGTCGGACTTCATCTCAAAGGCATCGTTTGCGACGCTTGAGGAAGGCACTCCCCACAACTGGGGAATCGAATTTGAAAAACTTCTGGAGGATTTTGAAATATGAACACCAAAACCGCAAAAACGCGCATTCTTGCAGGCGAATTTGACGCCGCCCTTTCCCGCCTTTACGGCGACGCCCGCGTACCCGCCCAACGCATCCGCTACGCAAACGCCGCCGCATCGTTTGAACAGCTTTACGGCGACAGGGATGTCGCCTTTTTCTCGGTTCCGGGCAGAACAGAGATAATCGGCAACCACACCGACCACAACAACGGCAGAGTGATCGCAGCCTCCGTCGATATCGATATCATCGCCGTCGCCGCCAAGACCGACGACAACACCGTCCGCGTCAAATCGGAGGGTTACCGTGAGGACGTCGTACAACTCTGCAACCTTGACCCCGACAGCTATAAAAACGGCTCGTCGGCGGCAATTCTCGCAGGCGTCGCAAGCGCTTTCAGGAACAACGGCAGAAACTACGGCAGCTTTGCCGCATATACGACGAGCGACGTTCTGACCGGCAGCGGACTTTCGTCGTCCGCCGCATTCGAGGTCATGATAGGCTGCATACAGAGTCATTTTTACAATAACGGCATCGTTTCGGCAGTGGAGCTTGCCAAAGCGGGACAGTACGCCGAAAACGTGTTCTTCGGCAAGCCCTGCGGACTCATGGATCAGACCGCCTGCGCCCTCGGCGGCTTCGCTTATATCGATTTCAAGGATACCTCAAGTCCCGTTGTCGAAAAATTCGAGCTTGACCTCGCCTCCAAGGGCTATGCTCTCTGCATCATAAATACCGGCGGTAATCATGCCGACCTCACAGGCGACTACGCCGCCGTACCCGCCGAAATGAAATCGGTCGCCGAGGTGCTGGGAACAAGAACGCTCCGCTTCGCCGACGAGGCAAAATTCAGGTCGTCCCTCCCCGCACTGCGCGAAAAATGCGGCGACAGAGCGATCCTCCGTGCATTCCACTTCTTTGAAGAAAACCGCCGCGTGCTTGCCATGCGCAGCGCGATTTCCGAAGACAATATTGCAAAATTCCTTGAAACAAGCGCCCTTTCGGGCGATTCCTCGTTCAAATATCTCCAGAATGTCTACACCGTTCACAACGTGTCGGAGCAGGGACTTTCGCTTGCCCTTGCGATATGTCAGTCGCTCGGCGTGACCTCGCGTGTCCACGGCGGCGGCTTTGCCGGCACGGTTCAGGCGTTCCCGCGCCTTGACATGAGGGACGCGCTGAAGGCTGCGATCGAACCGGTGTTCGGCAAAGACAGCTGCATGTTCCTCGGAGTACGTGCCGACGGCGCCGTCATGGTCGACATAAAATGAGTCAGCCCATCGCCTGCACACTTTTTTCCTCCTCAAAGGGCAACTGTACATACGTAAAAAACGGCGGAGAGGAATTCCTCATCGACGCCGGAGTCTCCCTCCGCTCGCTTGAATGCGCGCTGTCGGCGCTCGGCACATCGCCGAAAAATCTGCGCTGTATCTTCATAACGCACGAGCACTCGGACCACATCAAGGGCGTGATGAACGCCATGAAGAAATACGGTCTCACGGTTTATGCGCCGTATATGTCGCGCCGGGCAATGATAAACTCCGACCCTGCGGCGGAGGACATAATCCCGTTTGACGAGGGACTGCCCGCCGACATATGCCTGACCGAAACGGGCGTGACGCCCTTCCGCACCCCGCACGACGCAATGGGTTCGGTGTGCTACCGTTTTGATTTCGGCAGCACGGCACTGGGCTACGCCACCGATATCGGTCACGTCACCCGCAATGTCGAAACCTGTCTCATCGGCTGCGAATCCGTGGTAATCGAATCGAATTACGACATTGATATGCTGAAAAACGGCAGCTATCCGGCGCATCTGAAAAAACGTATCGCCGGCAGCCACGGACACCTCTCAAACAGCGGCTGCGCCGCCTTTGCGCCCCGGCTCGTCAACAGCGGTGCATCCTCGATCGTGCTTGCGCATCTCAGCGAAGAAAACAACCTGCCGTCAATAGCCTTTGCCGAAACAAGCGGCTCGCTTGCCGCAAACGGAATAGAGCTTTGCCGCGATGACCGCCCCGGCGACGTGTCGCTGGCGGTAGCGCCGAAGGCGGGGATATGCAGAATTTTGTAGAGTATTTACGGGAAGACAACATCCTCACGGCGCCAAGCTTGCTCGAATGTTTTCTCCTCAGGCACCTCTTTCTGGCGCCTTGCGGCGCAGTGATATTCACGCTTGCACGTGAGTGATATTGCTCCGCAGTGATATTCTCACCATGTGCGAGTGAAAACAACACCCTGCCCAGTAAAGCAACACCGCAGCATTTCTAAACTGAATTATAATAAATCTGCTTTCGCCAAGGTAACGCCGCATTTATAATGAATTCACTTTTTATAAAGTAGTACCGCGCACTTTTTTATAATAAATTCGTTTTCGCTCCGCGAAAACGTTCCTTGAAAACGAAAGAGTAGCACGAAGAGAAAACGGGTTAAGCGAAGCGATTACCCGTTGTCTCTTCGTAAAAATAAAAAATCCGTCTTTTCCCGGACATGCGCCGGGAAAAGACACCCCAAGAGCCGCGAACGCGGCGACGAAAGAGGGGCTCACGGGGAGAAAACAGAATAAGCAAAGCGAATTCTGTTGTCTTCCCGTCATCAACTATTATTTATTACTTAAAATCCTCGGGGGTATTTATGATAAAAACGGGATTTGATAACAACAAATACATCGCGCTTCAATCAGAGCGCATAAAGGAGCGGATCGAAAAATTCGGCGGCAAGCTGTATCTCGAATTCGGCGGCAAGCTGTTCGACGATTACCACGCAAGCCGTGTTCTGCCGGGCTTTCTGCCGGACAGCAAGCTGAAAATGCTGCTCCAGCTGAAAGAGCAGGCGGAAATCGTCGTGGTCATCAGCTCCTGCGACATCGAAAACAACAAAATACGCGGCGACCTCGGCATAACCTATGAAGCGGACGTGCTGCGTCTTATCGACGCGTTCCGTCTCTCGGGACTTTATGTCGGCAGCGTTGTGCTGACTCATTACGCAGGTCAGCCGTCCGCAGACGCGTTTGCGAGACGCCTTGAAGCGCTCGGCGTCAAGACCTACCGCCACTATTATATCGAAGGCTATCCTTCAAATGTTCCGCTCATCGTCAGCGAAGACGGCTACGGCAGAAACGATTACATAAAAACCGACCGCTCCCTCATCGTCGTGACCGCGCCCGGTCCCGGCAGCGGAAAAATGGCAGTCTGCCTCTCCCAGCTCTACCACGAGCATAAGAACGGTGTGAAGGCGGGCTACGCGAAATTCGAAACCTTCCCCATCTGGAACCTGCCGCTCAAGCATCCGGTAAATATCGCATACGAAGCCGCGACCGTCGACCTCGACGACGTGAACATGATCGACCCGTTCCACCTTGAAGCCTACGGCGAGACCACCGTAAACTATAACCGCGACATCGAAATATTCCCGGTTCTGAACGCCATGTTCGAAATGATTTACGGCTCGTCGCCATACAAATCTCCCACCGATATGGGCGTGAATATGGCAGGCTGCTGCATCACCGACGACGACGCCGTCTGCGCCGCCGCAAGACAGGAGATAATCCGCCGTTATTACCAGACCCTTTGCTCCGCAGTCAAGAGCAAAGACCCCTCCGCAAAGGACCGCACCGTCAAATGTGAGCTTCTCATGCGTCAGGCAGGCGTCTCTCCCGAAAGCCGTCCCGTGATACACGCCGCAAACGAGCGCGCAGCCGAAACCGCCGCTCCCGCCGCCGCAATAGAGCTTCCCGACGGCATAATCGTCACCGGAAGAACGACTTCCCTTCTCGGCGCCTCTGCCGCAATGCTGCTCAACGCCCTGAAGGTTCTCGCCGGTATCGACGACAGCGTGTATCTCATCGCACCCTCGGTGCTGGAGCCGATCTGCCGCCTCAAGACAAAAATACTCGGCAACCATAATCCCCGTCTTCACACAGATGAGGTGCTCATCGCGCTCTCGATCTGCGCCTCCACCGACAAAAACGCTGCCGATGCCCTCGCACAGCTTGATAACCTTGCCGGCTGCGAAGCACATTCCAGCGTGATTCTCTCCCAGACAGACGAAAGCACCTTCAAAAAGCTGAAGATCAATCTCACCACCGAGCCGGTGTATCAGACCAAAAAGCTCTATCACAGATATTGACTTCCGTTTTCCCTCAATATAACGGAATCACGGGACGTTACTCCGTCACGCCGCCTTGCTTTTCAAGCTTCCTTCGCATACTGCGGCGCACACGGTTTATATGCCTTTCAAAAGCGCCGCCGCCGATCAGCTCCGCCAGAACGTACTGTTCAAAGGTCGGCACGGTACAGGCAAACGCCCCCAGCCTGTCGTAATACGGCTCCGTAAGCGATTCCGGCAGCACCATATACCCGACACGGATCGACGAGGAGATGGTTTTCGAAAACGTGTTCAGATAAATGACATTGTCGCGGTCGGCAAGCGCGAACAGAGTTTCCATCGGCTGCGACGACACCGCGAATTCCGAACCGTAGTCGGACTCGATGATATACCTCCCCTCTCTGTCCGCCCAGCGGATATATTCATGCCTCTTTGACGCCGACGCGGTGACGCCGCTCGGAAAACTGCGGTAAGGCGTCGTATGCAGCACATCGGCGCCGGACGAAAACAGCGCTCCGCTGTCAATGCCGTCCCCGGAAAGCGGCAGAAGCTCATATCTGACCCCGACCGTCGCGTATATCCTTTCGATAACCTCATAAGACGGCGTTTCCAGAGCATATACTCTGTCCTTGCCGAGCAGCATGACGATCAGCCCGTAAAGATATTCCGCGCCGGAGCCTATGACAATCTGTTTTGTTTCAACATGAATGCCGCGATTGCGTGCAAGATAATCCCTGATCGCGCCGCGAAGCCCGTCGCATCCCGCGCCGGGCGACTTCTGCATGATAACGTCATAATAATCGGCAAGCACACGCCGCATAGTCTTGCTCAGAACCGACACGGGAAACGTCGGATAATCCGACGGCTCGGCACTTTGCCGTATATGCTCCGCACCGCTCTCCGCCGTCGAAACAAATCCGTCGCTCCTCTTGAAAACGACGGTATATCCGCTCCTCTCCCGCGCCCGTTCATACCCTTCGTCGCAAAGCAGAGCATACGCATGCTCAACCGTCACGGTGCTGATTCCCGACTCGTCGGCAAGCGTCCTTTTCGACGGCAGCTTGCTGCCGTACGGATAAACTCCCGCAACAATGTCGTCGCGTATCTGTCTGTAAATCTGTAAATATATCGGGCTGCCGCCCTTTTCGGTTATATATCTCATCTGGTTATATCTTTTTCTCCGATTCTGACTATTTTATATCGTCAGAAAATATTATATAATATTCCCGCATCAAATACAAGAGGTAATAACCAATGAAAACAACGAATCTGCGAAAAAAAACCGTGTGGCTCTGCACGACCGCAATGTTCATGGCTCTCAACGTAGCCCTCAGCTCCTTCGGCGTACCCGTACCCGGCGGACATCTTTACATGAACGACATCGTGATATGCCTCGCTTCGATAATCCTTGACCCTCTCGCCGCGTTTCTCGTCGGCGGCGTCGGCGCATTCCTCGGCGACCTGTTCTTCTATCCGGCTCCCATGTTCGTCTCTCTCGTGACGCACGGTCTCCAGGCTGTCGTGATATCGCTCTTTGCGCATCACGTGCTGAAAAAGCGCCCTGTTATCTCGTCGGCAATCGGCGTTACAATCGGCGCGGTCATCATGGTGGTCGGCTACTCTCTCGGCAGAGCGTTCATATACAGCACTCCCGAATACGCCGTCATGAAACTTCCCTATCAGATACTTCAGGCGGTTGTCGGCGCCGTCGCCGGTATGCTTCTCTGCTGGGGGTGCGGCTTGTATAAGCTCTGGTACCGCTTCTCCGGCGAAAGCATATACCCGAAAAACAGATAAGCATTTCCGGCGGCATCCGCATCGAAAAGGCGCTCCTCGATTCCGAATCGTGATCAGACCGGCAAACATACATCATGCGGCGTATAAAAATCTCCCGGTAACGGAAGCAAAATTACCGGGAGAAGGATGAACAAAAAAACGCTGCAAGCCCCGAAAAAGGCTTGCAGCGTTGCTTTCTGGCGTTCCCGAGGTGATTCGAACACCCGACCTACCGCTTAGGAGGCGGTCGCTCTATCCGGCTGAGCTACGGAAACATATTGCAATTGTGTGGTTTCTTAAAAAAGATTCTTATAATCTGCGAACGGCTAATCTGCAAGCAGCTAATCTGCGAACGGCGATAATAAAAATTAAGGCAACTGTTTCCCGCAAGCGGGAAACAGTTTTTTATGTTAAAATAAAATATGAAGCGGGAAAACGGTGCAGATTCAAACCGTCCTCCCCGTCAATGCGTAATCAAACGGGCTGACAGCGTCAATCGTAAAAGCCGTCATTTCTCTCACAAAACCGCGAAAGGCTCGTTTTCCGTGAAAAAAGCTGCCGTTTTCTTCGGGCGCTTCGCCGTCAGACCGCTTTTTCCTTGCTCTCTCTGACATCAACGCGCCTGATATCCGCGCCGACCGCATTGAGCTTTTCGACCATACGTTCATACCCGCGCTCGATGTGATAAACATCGTCGATCGTCGTTTCGCCTTCTGCGGCAAGCCCCGCAATGACCATGGCGGCTCCTGCGCGGAGATCGACCGCCTTGACGCCCGCCGCCCTGAGCTTTCCGCCCACAACGGTTGCGGTCTTGCCTTCGACGGTGATGTTCGCGCCCATGCGCGCAAGCTCGCCCGTATAGCGGAAGCGGTTGTCCCAGACGCTGTCGGTAATCGTGCTGACCCCGTTTGCAAGGCAGAGGAGCACGCACATCTGAGGTTGCATATCCGTCGGAAAGCCGGGGTACGGCAACGCCTTCAGGCGTATGCGCGAAAGACTGCATCTGCCGTCAACGACGACGGATTCATCGTCTTCAACGACCGAAACACCCATTTCCTCAAGCTTTGCGGTTATGGATTCGAGATGCTTGGGTATAATATTCGCAACGGTAAGAACGCTGTGTGTAGCGGCGGCAGCGATCATATAAGTCCCCGCTTCGATCATGTCGGGAATTATCGCATAGCTCACACCGTGCAGGCTCTTCACGCCGCGTATCTTTATGACGTCTGTGCCGGCGCCCGAAATGTTTGCGCCGCAGCTGTTCAGGAAGTTTGCAAGGTCAACGATATGAGGCTCACGCGCCGCATTGTCGATGATCGTAAGTCCTTCCGCCTTGACAGCGGCAAGGATTATATTGATGGTCGCACCGACCGATTCAATGTCAAGATAAATGGAATTTGCTTTGAGACCGTCCTTTGCAAAGGCATGAATCGAGCCTTCGTCAATGCTGACGGTCGCACCGAGCGCCTCAAAACCCTTGATATGCAGGTCGATCGGGCGCGTTATGAAGTTACAGCCGCCCGGGAATGCGCTTGTCGTCATGCCGAAACGACCCAGCTCCGCACCGAGGATATAATAAGATGCGCGGATCGAACGGGCAAGCTCATAGGGCGCGGAGCCGCATACAATGCCCGTCGTATCGATCTCGACAGTCGTTCTGTCCAGCATACGGACACGTGCGCCCATGGCTGTGATGATCTCAAGCGCTGTGGTGACGTCACGAATCTCGGGGATATTTTCAATTATGCATCTGTCTTCGACAAGTATTGTGGAAAAAATTATGGGAAGCGCGGCGTTTTTCATTCCGCTGACTTCGATTTTTCCGCTCAGGTGCTTGCCGCCGTTGATGATAAACCGTTCCATGTATCAGCTACCCTTTCAGCGAGTACAAAAAGCGAACAGAATCCGTATTATTACGGAAAAGTGCAGTATTATCAAGGTAAATCGGATGTTGCGTTCTCCCTCCGAGCATACGCTGACGGAGAGGAGAATATGACTGCAACATACCATTAGCCTACATATAATACCACCAAATCGCTCCGCTGTCAATACCCGAATTGCATTTTGTGCCTCAACACCATAATATGTTGCAATTTCACTATTGACAATTACGGGGAAATGGTTCATAATATAATAGAGTTAGCATGACCGCGGATATACTTTTTATAATACGGAGTATCTCCTTCCGGACGCGGTTGTGAAGGTGGCATTACAAATCGCAGCGTCATTCCCCCGATGAGCTACGGCGGGCTTTCGTTGCACAGGCAACGTGAATTTGCATGCGTTTTCGCGGTAAAATCACGTAAAACAACAGTTTTTATCGTTAAACCGGTGCTTTTTTGCTCCTTTTTCAAAGGGGCTTTTTGCGCCGCAATCAACCAACATTATTTTTTTATTTTATTGAATATGGCAAAAAAGAAAAACACAACTACAATCAAGGAAATCGACGAGCAGATACGCCTGCTCAGAAAATCAAAGACAAATTCCGCCCGCAAAACGAAAAAGGCTGCGGGGGAAAAAAATCAGACAAAAAAAGACGCGGGTTCTCCGCTCCGCATCATACCGCTTGGCGGCGTTGACGGGATCGGAAAGAACATGACCGTTTTCGAATACGATGACGACATCATCATCATCGACTGCGGACTGGCTTTTCCCGAAGACAGTATGCCGGGCGTTGACCTTGTCATACCCGACACGACATATCTTGAAGAGAACGCCGGAAAGATACGCGGTCTGTTCCTGACTCACGGTCATGAGGACCACATCGGCGCAGTGCCGTATCTGCTGAAGAAGCTGAACGTACCCGTATACGGCACAAGACTGACGCTTGGAATACTTGAAGGAAAGCTCAGCGAGCACGACCTGCTTTCGACGGCTCAGCTTATCGAAAAAAAGGCGGGAGACGTTGTGAAAGCCGGCATTTTCTCGGTCGAATTCATCCGCGTCACCCATTCGATACCCGATTCGTGCGCGTTCTGCATCGAAACTCCGGTGGGGCGCGTCATTGTGACCGGTGACTTCAAGATCGATCTGACTCCCGCGCGCGGAGAATCGATCAACCTCGGAAGGCTTGCGGAGCTGGGGAATTCAGGTGTGAGGCTGCTCATGTGCGACAGCACGAACGTTGAACGCCCGGGCTACACGCCTTCGGAGCGCGTCATTTATCCCAGCTTTGACCGTTTCTTTGCCGTCAAGGACAAAAGGATTGTCATTGCGACCTTCTCATCAAACGTACACCGCATACAGCAGATCATAAACGCCTCAGCCAAGCACGGCAGAAAAGTGGCTGTCACCGGCAGAAGCATGCTCAATATACTCTCCGCTGCCGTCCGTCTGGGATACATCGACATTCCGGAGGGCATCCTCATCGACATGAACGAAATGAAGAGATATTCGCCGGGCGAGCTTACCCTCATCACGACGGGCAGTCAGGGCGAGCCGATGTCGGCTCTCCACCGCATGGCGTTCGGCGAGCATGCGCAGGTCACCGTCGGTCACGAGGACATTGTCGTGCTTTCGTCGTCGCCGATACCGGGCAACGAAAAAATGATATCATGCATTGTGAACGAGCTTCTGAAGCGCGGCACGGAGGTCATCAACGACAGCACCGCAGAGGTTCACGTTTCGGGACACGCCTGCATGGAGGAGCTGAAGATCATGCACGCGCTGACAAGACCGCAGTGCTTTGTGCCGCTCCACGGCGAATACAGACATCTCAAGAAACACGCCGACCTTGCAAAGCAGATGGGCATGGAGCCGAAAAAGATCATAATTCCGCAGACGGGCAAGGTCATCGAGCTGACCAAAAGAACCATCAAGGCAAGAGGCGAGGTGCCGTCCGGCGCGATTATGGTCGACGGCTATTCGGTCGGCGACGTCGGCGTTACGATACTGCGCGACCGCAGACATCTTGCCGAGGACGGCATTCTCATTGTCGTGACCGCCATCGACCGCTATACGGGAAACATCGTGACGGGGCCGGACATTTCGACAAAGGGATTTGTTTACGCAAAGGAATCGGAAGCGCTGCTTGACGAGCTTGCAAAGCTGGCTCAGCGGTCGATCGAACGCTGTCTGCATCGCGGTGTGACCGATTTCGAAACAATGCAGACACGCGTCAGGGACGAGCTGAATTCGGTCATATACCAGCGCACAAAGCGTCGTCCCATGATCGTACCCATCTTCATGGATTTTTCATTATGAAAAATGTGCTGATAACAGGAGTGACCCGCGGCATCGGCAGAGCCTGCGCCGTCACATTTGCAAAAGCCGGATACAGAGTATACGGCGTTTATAAAAACAGCGAGGCGGAGGCGGAAAGGCTGGAGCGCGACCTCGGGATCACGTGCTACAAATGCGACGTATCCGACGAATTTCAGGTCATGGCGCTGCACGACACGGTCATCGGCGAATGCGGCGGCATCGATGTGCTGATAAACAACGCCGGTGTGTCGCTTTTCGGCATATTCCAGACAATCTCAAACGACGACCGCCGGAAAATGTACGCGACGAACCTGTTCGGGACGCTTTATGTGACGCGGGAATTCGTCGGAGACATGATAAACGCGAAAAGCGGAGTCATCATCAACATTTCGTCGGTACTGGGCGAAACGGGCGGCTCCTGCGAAGCGGACTATGCCGCGTCAAAGGGTGCTCTGATTGCGCTGACAAAATCGCTGGCAAAGGAATGCGGTCCGAGCGGGGTGCGCGTCAACTGCGTATGCCCCGGGATCATTGACACGGACATGAACGCAAATCTTACAGCCGACGAGGTTGAAGAGCTTGTCGGCGAAATTCCGCTTGAAACGCTGGGCAGACCGTCCGACGTTGCCAAGGCGGTGCTCTTCCTCGCGTCCGACGGTGCCGAATATATTACGGGCGCCGTGGTGGATGTGAACGGAGGCAGGTCGGAGCTCTGATGTTGTTGGACGGGAAGACAACAACCTTACTTCGCAAGAAGCTCGTTCGGTTGTTTTCTCCCCGTAAACCTCGTTTTCTTTTGACAGGGGACAACGCTCTCCTGCTCACTGCGTTCGCCCTCGCGTTTTCCCCCGTTTGCCCCCTTTCTGTCGCCGCGTTCGCGGCTCTCGGGGTGTCTTTTCCCGGCGCATGTCCGGGAAAAGACGAATTTTTATTTTGACGAAGAGACAACATCCTCGCGGCGCATACGCTTGCTCGAATGTTTT
>ERZ857840.1569-NODE-1569-length-25260-cov-3.825947_pt1 | contig 25260 bp, 22 predicted proteins | sample MGYA00519760_ERZ857840 | MGnify/ENA primary metagenome ERZ857840 (study PRJEB31778, sample SAMEA3449371) | human gut metagenome | biome: human gut; feature: human-associated habitat; material: faeces | place: United Kingdom | collected 2010/2012 ... | reverse complement strand
AACCTTGACCAGTCCATCCTGACCGGACCAAACGGTCCAACTATTCGTCCGCACCTCCAAGCTAACTTGGTCAAAACTCGCGCCATTGGAAAACACTTCTGCCCGGCCTCGCCTCTGGCCTCGCTTCTAGCCCTGTTTCCCTTCTTGTTTATCTGACCAGAATCTTTTGTGTTTGCGGTTCTCTTCCTGCGACGGCGTGGGTACAATCAGGAACAGCATGCATTGCGCCTGCGGAAGGGGCGCAGAATCGAAAAATTGCGAAGGAGCACGCGCATGACCGAGATGACAAAGAGCATGGCCGTTTTCACGGGTTCGGTAAACCCGAGTCTGGCCGATCAGGTTGCAACTGAGCTGGGAACCACGCTTGGCAACGTGAAGCTCGAGAAGTTTGCCAATGGCGAGATTTACGCTCGTTACCTCGACTCGGTGCGCGGCGCCGATGTCTTTATTATTCAGTCTATCGCCGGCGAGCACATCAACGATGCGCTCATGGAAATGCTCATCATGATCGATGCGGCCAAGCGCGCAAGCGCCCGCACCATTTCTGCTGTCGTCACGCACTACGGCTACTCCCGTCAGGAGCGCAAGGCCGCCCCGCGCGAGCCCATCACGGCAAAGCTCGTAGCCGACCTCATTACCGTCGCCGGTGCCGATGACCTCATCACCATCGATCTGCATCAGGACGCAATTCAGGGCTTCTTCGACATTCCGGTGAACCATATGACCGCCATGCCGATTTTCGTGGACTATTTCAAGAACAAGGGTATCGACCCCGAAGAAATGTGCGTCGTGTCTCCCGATGTGGGTCGCGCGAAGGCCGCTAAGAAGTTCCAGGGCCAGCTCGGCTGCGATATCGCGATCATGCACAAAGATCGCCCGAAGCACAACCAGGCTGAAATCACCGCGCTTATCGGCGACGTTACCGGCAAGGTCTGCATTCTGAACGACGACATGATTGACACGGGCGGGTCTCTGGTCGCGGCGGCCGAAACCCTTATGTCCAAGGGTGCCAAGAAGGTGTACGCGTGCGCAACGCATGGCCTGTTCAGCGGCCCGGCATATGATCGCATCCAGAATTCCTGCATCGAGGAAGTCGTCGTGACTAACGCCGTCCCCGTGCCGCTCGATCGCCAAACCGGCAAGATTCGCGTGCTCTCGGTTGCTCCTCTTCTGGCGCGCACCATTCAGAGCGTGTACAGCAACGGCTCTGTGAGCAAGCTGTTCAACAAGTAGCGAGAAACATTCATGCATATTATTTGCGGCCTGGGCAATCCAGGCGAAGAATACGAGCATACGCGGCATAACGCCGGCTTCGATTCGGTCGACGCGTTGGCCGAAGAACTGCGCGTGAACTACTGGAAGAACGAATGCGGCGCCCTTACAGCGAAAACGACGTACAAGGGCGAAGATTTGCTTCTGGTAAAGCCTCAGGGCTTCATGAATACCTCGGGCGGCCCCTTGAAGAAGGTATGCCAGGCGTATAGCGCCACGGCCGATGACGTTATCGTGATTCACGACGAGCTCGATATCGACCCGGGCACGATTCGCGTGAAGCACGGCGGCGGTCTTGCAGGCCACAATGGCTTAAAATCGATTGCCGATAAGCTGCAGACGAAAGACTGGACACGCATTCGCGTGGGCATTGGACGCCCGCCGGGACGCATGCCAGTGGTCGATTGGGTACTTGGCCGTCCCAAGAAGGAGGGGTGGGACGATTTCGTGCAGGGCACGCACCTCGCGAGCGAGGCGGCGCTGTTCTATCTCGAGAGCGGCCTGGAGAAAACCCAGCAGCGATTCAACTAATGCAAAAAAGGACGGCTTTGATGCCGTCCTTTTTATTTGCCGGTGAAATTGTGGTCGTTTTCTTGCTGGGTGCTTTCTGCGTTGCGTTTTTTTCTTTTCGGAATAAGACGGCAAGCATCGTTTGGTTTTTGAACGAGGCATTCTGCGGGCGCATCGCCGCCGCCATGTGCCGTCAAGTGTGCGACAATGTTCGATGGAAAAGAAACTACGCGAAAGCAGCGTGCACATTATGACAGCCCAATTCAAGCTCATGCCGGCAGACCCGGCGCTTGTATCGTCTATTCAGCAAGAACTTGGCCTACCGCATTTCGCGGCGCGAACCATGGTTGCCCATGGCGTGAATTCGCTCGAAGAGGCGCGTGCATTCCTTGCGCCCGACATCGAGCGCGATTGGCTCAACCCCTACACGATTCCGCAGCTTGGTGCGGCGGTCGATCGTCTGGAGCGCGCGGTGCGCGACGACGAACGCATCGTGGTATTCGGCGATTTCGACCTCGATGGCATCTCTGCCACTACGGTGCTCACGCGTGGCCTGCAATTTCTCGGGGCCAATGCCGCGCCCCTCATTCCGAAGCGTTTTGAAGAAGGCTACGGCATAACGCCGCCTGCTTTCGAGCGCGCGAAGGCGTTCAAACCCGATTTGATCGTGACGGTTGACTGCGGCATCGCTAGCGGGGATATCGCTCCAACAGTTTTGGCCGAAGGCATCGACTTGTTAGTGACCGACCACCACGAGCCGGGCGATTTGGTTCCTGAAGGCGTTGTTGTATGTGATCCGAAGTGCGACCCGGAATGCGAAAGCGGCATTTTGGCCGGTGTGGGTGTTGCTCTGAAGATCATCCAGGCTCTGGGCGCCCGCTTTGGAAAGCCCCATCTGTGGCGCGAATACACCGATTTTGCGACATTGGGAACCATCGCCGACCTTATGCCCGTGCGCGACGAGAACCGTGCGCTCGTTGCCGATGGTCTGGAGCGCATGAACAAATATCCCCGTCCATGCATCCAGGCGCTTATTGACGTGTGCCACACCGGCGACAAGCAAATAACCTCGACGGGGCTGTCGTTCTCGCTCATTCCGCGCTTGAATGCTGCAGGCCGCATGGGCGATGCCGATTTGGCGCTCGATTTGCTGATGGCTGACGATTTCGAAGAGGCGCAGGGCCTTGCCGCCGAGCTCGATAAGGTAAACGATAAGCGCCGGCGCGTCGAGCAAAATCTTGCGCAATGCGCCGAAGAAGCGGCTGCGAAAATCTACCACGGCCAGCGCGCGCTCGTGGTTGGCGGTGAAGGTTGGCACGAGGGCGTGAAGGGCATTGTCGCCTCGCGTTTGGTGAATGAATACGGCGTGCCGACGATTCTGTTTACCATCGATGGCGACGAAGCGCGCGGCTCGGGTCGAAGCGTGGGCAGCGTGAATTTGTTCAAGGCCATAGAGTCGTGTTCCGATTTGCTCACCCGCTTTGGTGGCCACGGGGGTGCTGTGGGCATTACGCTTCCTGCGGCGAAGCTCGATGAATTCTCGCACCGTTTGTGCGAATACATGGATACGCTTCCCGAAGACAGCTTCCATCCTCAAATTGAGGTCGAGGCACAGGTCGGGCTGGGGGAGCTTACGCTGCAGAACGTCCAGGCGCTCTCGCGGTTGGCGCCTTTCGGCCGTACGAACCCCACGCCGCGTTTTTTGGCGCGCAACGTGCGCCTGCTTTCCCGTCATGCCGTGGGCGTCGAGAAAAACCACCTGTCGTGTCAAATGGTCGATGGCGCAGCCAAGGTTGGCGCCATCATGTTCCATTGCGGCAAAATCGAGTCGCTCATGTCGTGCAATACTGTGGTCGATGCGGCGTTCCAGGTGCAGATTGACGAATGGAAGGGCCGCCGATCGGTGAAGTGCCTGCTCGACGAGGTAGAGCCTGCCACGCCGTGCCCCGGCTTGCGCGCGTGCTTGCCGACCGAAGACCTCGATTTCGTGGGCGAGCTCTATGAAGATACCGGCATTTTGCCCAGCTGCGACGACGAAGCGAAGCGCATTGCCGAAGAGCGCCGTGAACAATGGCGCGAGTTTGCATCTGAGAACCCCGATGGTTTGACCGATGCCCTGGTCGCGCATGCGATCGGCGATGCTTCGAACCTGCATGATGCGCAAAGGCGGGCGCTCGATATGCTCGCGCGGGGCGAAAGCGCGTTCGTGGTTATGGGCACGGGACGCGGCAAGTCGCTCATATTCCAGATTCACGCTGCACGCGAGGCGCTGCTCAATGGCGGGGCGAGCGTGTTCGTATATCCATTGCGTGCGCTTATCGCCGACCAGGCGTGCCATGCGGCGTGCTTGTTCGAAAGCTTCGGGCTGTCTGCTGCGAGCCTTACGGGTGAAAGCTCTTCTGATGAACGTGCGGAAGTGTACGCGGGCTTGGCATCGGGTGCTATCGATGTGGTGCTTACCACGCCCGAATACCTCGCCTTCCATGCAGATGAGATCGCATCGTGCGGCCGCGTGCGATTCCTCGCGGTTGACGAAGCGCACCACTTAGCTGACGGTGGCGGCCGTCGCCGCGATGCATACGCCCAGCTGGGCGAGCTCGCGCGTCGTTTGGGGGTGAAAACGGTGCTCGCCGCTACGGCAACGGCATCGTCGCGGGTGGCGAATCAGGTTCGTGAAGGCCTAGGGGTGCAAGGCTTTGTGGGCGATGCCCATGTGCGCGATAACTTGCTGCTTGATGACCATCGCAACGCACGCGACAAAGAAACGTATTTGACGAATATCGTCGCGACGGGCGAGAAGACCATCGTGTATGTGAACTCGCGCACCATGTCGGTCGACATCGCGCGCGTACTTCGCGCGCTCGCACCTCATGTCGCCATGCAAATCGGCTTCTACAACGCTGGGCTTTCGCGTGAAGAGCGCGCCCGTATCGAAAAGCTGTTCCGCGACGACGTGCTCCGCGTGCTCGTGTGCACGTCGGCGTTTGGCGAGGGCGTCAATATTCCCGATGTGCGCCATGTGGTGCTGTACGCAATGCCGTTCTCCGATGCTGAATTCAACCAGATGAGCGGCCGCGCCGGTCGCGATGGCAAGCCTGCGACCATCCACCTCGCGTTCGGCAAGCGCGACGTGTACTACAACGATCGCATTCTGGCCCAGTTCGCGCCCGATTACGATCGCATGGGGCTTATCTACCGAGGCCTCCGGGCCTTTTCGCGCCAGGCCGCGGGAGGCCACGGAAATGGCGCGGCTGACGAATCGGGCTTCTTCACCCTGTCGAACGAAGACCTTATTGCCGCCTGCCCGCCGACCGACATGCGCTTTACGCTCATGCCCGGTGCGGCGTCGTTTGCGCTCTCGGCGTTTTCCGAGCTTGGGCTGGTCGATGTGCGAACCGAATGCTCGCACGATGGCTCCTCGGTTCGCCGGGTTCGGCTTCGCGAAGTGCAAGGCAAGGTGAACCTTGACGACAGCGTGCTGTATTGCGAGGGCCGCGCTGAAGCGGAAGAATTCAAACGATTCTCCGATTGGATTCTGAATGCCACGTCCGAAGAGCTGCGTGCGCGTATTGTTCGTCCCATCATGCCCGATGGAAATAGCGAGGAAGGGAATAGCTATGACCGATGAAGCCACCGAGCGTCAAACGGCGCTTCCCATAGAATCTGAATTGGCCGAGGCCATTGGCGCGCTTTCCGCCGACGCATTCGAAGGGGGCATCGCGCCTTCGCCCGAGGCGGGTGCTACGGTAACGCCCGAGTCGCGTTTTGCGTTGCTCGTGGAGAAAACGAGCTATCTCGACGACGCTGCGGCTGAAAAGCTCAAGCGTGCCTACGAATACGCAAGCACGGCGCACAAGGGCGTGAAACGCAAGAGCGGCGAGCCTTATATCATCCATCCTATCGAGGTCGCGCTCATTCTGTCCGATTTGCGCATGGATGTCGACACGCTGTGCGCTGCCCTTCTTCATGACACGATCGAAGACACTGACACCACGGCTGTGACCCTTGAAGAGCAGTTCGGCGCGCAAGTGTCGCAGCTTGTGCAGGGAGTCACGAAAATCACGCGCATCGAAGTCGAGAGCCTCACCGATGAGCAGGCGGCGACTATGCGCAAGATGTTCGTCGCCATGAGCAAAGACATTCGCGTGATTGTTATCAAGCTCGCCGACCGCCTGCACAATATGCGCACCTTGAGCGCGTTGAAGGAGGATCGACGCATCTTCAAGTCGCGCGAGACGCTTGAAATTTATGCGCCTATCGCGCATCGGTTGGGTATCGGCTCCATCAAGTGGGAGCTTGAAGACCTCGCGTTTTATTACCTTGAGCCTGCGAAGTTCAAGCAAATCAGCCGCCTGGTCGCTGAGAGCCGCAACGAGCGTGAGACGTATTTGGCTTCCGTTATCGAAACGCTCAATACCGAGCTGGCGCGCGTGGGCATCGCTGACGCGCATATCGCCGGCCGCCCGAAGCACCTGTATTCCATCTATCAGAAGATGACGAAGCGCGGCAAGGGCTTTTCCGAAATTTACGACCTCATCGCGGTGCGCGTTATCGTGAAAACGGTGGGCGACTGCTATTCGGTTTTGGGCGCCGTGCATACGCTGTGGCACCCCATGCCGGGTCGCTTCAAGGACTATATCGCCATGCCGAAGCTCAATATGTATCAGAGCCTGCATACCACGGTCATCGGCCCCGCTGCTCGTCCACTCGAAGTGCAAATTCGTACCGAAGAAATGCACCGCATGAGCGAATACGGCGTCGCTGCGCACTGGCGCTATAAGGAAAAAGGCTCGAAGGCCGACGCCGCGTTCGATCGTCAAATCGCCTGGTTGCGCCAGATGGTCGACTGGCAGGAAGAAACGAAAGACTCGCGCGAATTCCTCAACGAGCTCAAGGTCGATCTTGCGCCTACCGAAGTGTTCGTGTTCACGCCGGCGGGCGAAGTCATGAGCCTGCGTGCGGGCTCGACCCCGGTCGATTTCGCGTATTCCGTGCACACCGAGGTGGGCAACCACTGCGTCGGTGCGAAGGTGAACGGTTCCATCGTGCCGCTTTCCTATGAGCTGCAAACGGGCGACCGCGTCGAGATTCTCACGCAGAAAAGCGCCACGCCGAGCCGCGACTGGCTAAAGATGGTGAAAACGCCAAGCGCGCGAAGCAAGCTGCGCCAGTATTTCTCGAAGGTGAGCCGAAGCGACGATATGATCGTCGGTCGCGAAAAGCTTGCCCGCGAAATGAAGAAGCACGGCCTGGGCCTGGGCTCTACCGCGAGCATTCGTGCGCAGAAGCAGGTGTGCGAGACGCTCGGCTATAAAGACATCGACGATATGATGGTGGCGATAGGCGCGGGCAAGGAAACCGTGCTGCATATCACGAATCGCCTGGTGAAAATTCTGAATCCCGAGGTGGAGGAGGAATCTCATCCCGAACTTGCAATGCTTCCCAACGGCGCCATGCCGCCCATGATCACCACGGTGCGCCGCCAGCCAAAACGTCGCGCCCACGCTTCAAACGGCGTGGTCGTTGAAGGTATCGACAGCGCTCCGGTGCGCCTGTCGAAATGCTGCAATCCCGTTCCGGGCGACGATATCATCGGCTTCATCACGCGCGGCCGCGGCGTATCGGTGCATCGAGCCGACTGCCCGAATGCGACCGACCTTATGCGCGATCCGGGCCGCCTTATCAAAGTGGCGTGGGAAGATACGGCCGAGACAACGGCTTCGTATCAAATCGAAGTGTTCATCGAAGCGCTCGATCGCATGAACCTGCTGCGTGATATCATCAACACGCTCAGCGATACAGGGGTTAATGTGCTCGCTTCGAACACGGTGAGCCATTCCGATGGCATCGTGGAAATGAGGTACTTGTTCCAGGTTTCGCAAATATCGAACATCGAGTACATTTTGGGCGAGCTGCGAAAAATTGACGGCGTGTTCGACGCGCGTCGTATGCTGCCGGGCGATTCGGCCCACAGGCGCAAGTAGAAAGGTATGCGAATGCGTGCAAATTGCAAACGCCAAGTGACCATCGATGACGGCTGCGTGCCCGTTACGGCGCTCGTCATCGGCATGATGGATAACAATTGCTTCATCGTGGCTGATGGCCGTGAGCAGGGCGCACCGGCTATGGTCGTCGATCCCGCCGGCGATGCCGAGGCCATTCAGAAGGCTCTTGGCTGGTTCAAGCTCGAGACCATCGTGTGCACTCACGACCACAACGACCATCTGGTTGCCTTGCCTGAGCTGGCGGCAGCCACCGGCGCAAAGGTTATTTCCAGCAACGCCGATAGCCGCATCATCGAAAAGGGCCAGCCGGGCTACTTCGGCGACTGGGATGCTGTGGCACCCGTGCATGTCGATCGCAAGGTCAACGACGGCGACACGATCAAGCTCGGCTCGCTCGAGTTCAAGGTCATGCTTACCCCGGGCCACACGAAGGGCGGCATCTGCCTTTACCTTCCTGGCTTTGACGGCAAGCCTGGCGTGGTGTTCACGGGCGATACGCTGTTCCGTGGCGCAACGGGCCGCGTCGATTTCGAGGGCGGCAACGCGAACGAGATGCGCGCGAGCTTGAAGAAGCTCGGCAAGCTTCCCGACTCGACTATCGTATTCCCAGGCCACGAGGGCCTTACGACCATTGGCATCGAACGCCATCGTGTTATCGAGGCGTTTTAAAGCATTGACTTTTTTCGCGTGAGAGGGCGAACATGGCAAAGCACAAGAATGGTAAGAAGCTCGATTATTTCGAGGCATTCGAAAAGCAGGCAGAGCTTGCGATTGCCGAGGCAAAGCTGCTCATAGAGGTCATCGAAAACTATAAGGGCCCCGACAGTCTCGACGATTACATCGAGCGTGCGCATGAAATCGAGCACGCGGGCGATAAGCTCGTGCATTCGGTATTCGACGCGGTTACGGTCGACTTCGTGACGCCTATCGATCGCGAAGACATCATTTCGCTCACGCAGAAGCTTGACGACGTGCTCGATTATATGGAGGGCACGGTACAGCGTTTCTATATGCTCGATGTGGAGGAAATGCATCCCAAGGCGGGTGAGTTCGCGGAACTGTTGCTGAAGAGCTGCGAAAAGCTCGGCAAAGCGTTGGAAGATTTTGACGAGTTCAAGAACTCGAAGAAGATCAACAAGCTCATCATCGATGTGGGATCGGTTGAGGAAGAGGCCGACGAGCTGTTCTTCCATACCTTGCGTGAGCTGTACTCGCATGGTGAGGAAAACCCGTTGTATGTGTTTGTGTGGGATAAGCTGTTCCAGCGCCTCGAGAATACAGCAGACGCTTGCGAGCAGGCTGCCGATACCATGGGCACCATCATCATGAAGAACTGCTAGTCTTGCTCTTTTCCAAACGGCGAATTCGTCCGATACCGAAAAGCCTCTGGCTGCTGCCGGAGGCTTTTTGTTGCCTTCAGACCTGTTAAATGCTCGGAGCGTTTAACAGATACTTGGCAAAAAGACGCACGATTGCCGCCGCCGCACAGAGGTGCGGTGCGTTGTCGAAAAAATCGATTGCTTTTTTTGGCGAGGAATAGAAAAGAAAACCCTGCCCCCAGCCTAAGGATGAACCCACCTTCAATAGGTGGGTGCCCGCAACGAGGTTCAAAGCTTTCGTGCCAACAGGCGCGAATCCCTGTATCCCCGCGTAATCTAGGGCTCCCTGAAAAAATGCATCGGTCCATCGCAAATGACGGCTTTGGAAGCAGGGTCTGATTTGAGTATATCCGAGCATGGCCGAAAGAAACCCCTTGAATTATTTTTCATTTCGGCATAGGGAAGCATCTTCTTTTTGCCGAAGCACACATTGGGTTATTCTGCCATCTTCCCCTCGCGCTACGGCTGGGCAACGTTACCGCCCCTTTTCGCGCGGTTCTTCTTCCTGCGCTACAATGAACGAACGTTCGAAAATGAGGGGAAGGGGTGCGCATGGCTCGCGCGAAAGACGTGGCGAAGCTGCTCCGCGGCGGCGTAAACGACAAAACTTCGCCGGCTCGTCTCGCCGAAATCATGAAGGCGCTGCGCCACGCGGAAATCGCGAAGGGCATTACGCCCGAAAAACTCGTAAGTCTGCTCGAGGAGCTCGGTCCCACGTTCATCAAGCTGGGGCAGATTCTTTCGGCTCGATCCGACATGCTTCCCCAGGAATACTGCAATGCGCTGCAAACCTTGCGTTCTTCCACCACGCCTGAGCCGTTTTCGCTTGTGGAGCGTCGTCTGCGTGACCTTTACGATGGCGATTGGCACGACGTGTTCAGCGACATCGCCGCCGAACCGCTTGGATCGGCTTCCATCGCCCAGGTCTACAAGGCGACGCTTGCCGAAAGCGGCGAAACCGTGGCCATTAAAATCCGTCGCGACCATGTGCGCCAAGACATGGTGCGCGACATCGCCCTTATGCGCCGCGCGTCTGATCTGCTCAACCTTACCGGGTCTACGATGATCCAGGGCGTTGATATCAATGTGGTGATTGATGAGCTCGATCGCACTGTGCGCGAGGAAATCGATTTCAACGTGGAACGCGAAAACCTCGAGCGCTTCGGTCGGGGCCTCGCTACCGAGCCGGGCGTCACGTGCCCGAAGGCATATGACGAATATTCCGATGAGACGGTGCTCGTGATGGAATTCGTCGACGGCCTCTCGCTCGAGCACGTCGATGAGCTTCGCGAGGCGGGCTACAATCTGCGCGAAATCGGCGACCGCATTGCGAATTCATTCATGCGGCAAATGGTCGAAAACGGCTTCTATCATGCTGATCCGCATTCGGCGAATTTCATTGTGCGACCGGCGCTTTCCGATGAAGAGCGCGCTGCGGGCAAGAAAGATCCAGGCGAGGTCGTGTGGATCGATTGCGGTATGATGGGCGAACTTTCGCCTTACGAGCGCAGGCTGTTCTTCGAAATGATGAAGGCCATGATCGCGCAAGACAGCCATAGGCTCACGAATTTGTTCGTTGAGTGGGGGCGCGTGAAGGACGTGCCGGGCAAGAGCTTTGATTACGGTGCCCTTTTGCAAGATCTCAGCGCATTGGTCAATCGCTATAGCTCCGAAGACGCGCATTCGATGGACGTGGCGCAGCTGCTCAACGACATCATGGGCATCCTCGACCATGCGAATGTGATAATGCCCCAAAGTTTCGTGATGCTCGTGCGTGGTTTGGCGTCGCTGCAAGGCACGCTCATCTCGCTGTCGCCGGAAATCAGCATTCTGGCCGTGGTTGAGCGTTACGTGAAAAGCTACTTCGTGCGCAACTTCGACCTTATTGACGAGGCGGAAGACCGCGTGTTCACGTCGATGGCTGCAGCCGATAAGGCGCTGCATTTGCCCGAGCGCATCTCCAACGTGCTCGATATGACGGAAAAAGGACGTCTGCGCATCAAGTTCGACGTGGAGGCGCCGCGCCCCATGGAGAAAATCGGACACATCATCGACCGTCTGAGCTTGTCCATGATTACGGCGGGCCTGTTCGTCGGATCGTCGCTGATTTATTCTGCGGGTATGGAGCCGAAGCTCTTTGGCGTGCCGGTGATTGGCTTTTTCGGCTTTATTGGCGCGGCGGTTTTGAGCGTGTACATCGTGGTTAAAATTCGAAAAGGGCAGTAGGGTCGTTTTGCGCATGCTTGTGTCAAACGCTACGAGCATTTGGCACGATTATGACATTGGCGTTTCCGGGCGTATTGAAGCGATAGATGGGTGGAAGTTGGACACGCTGTTCACTGAAATAGAGAACGAGAAGAAATTTGCTGCCGCGCCGCTCGCCGTGCGTATGCGTCCGCGTTCGCTCGGCGAGCTTGCGGGGCAGGAAGACGCGGTGGGGCCAGGCAGCTGGCTTCATGCGGCAATTGAGGCCGATACGCTTTCGTCTATCATTTTGTACGGACCTGCAGGTACGGGTAAAACGAGCATCGCGCACATCATCGCCGAAACGACGCGCGCGACGTTTGTGGAAGTTTCTGCCATCGGCGGCACCGTCGCCGATTTGCGCCGCGAAATCGCTGCGGCGGAAAAGCGCCTGCTAGGCACGGGCGCTCGCACGATTCTGTTCGTGGACGAGATCCATCGTTTCAGTCGCAGCCAGCAAGACTCGCTTTTGCATGCCGTTGAGAATCGTACGGTGGTGCTCGTGGGGGCCACGACCGAAAACCCATTTTTTGAAGTGAACTCCGCGCTCATTTCGCGCTCCCGCGTGATTGAGCTGCATTCGCTTTCCGACGCCGATATCGAATGCATCGTGCGCCGTGCGCTCTCCGACGAAAAACGAGGCTTGGCGGGTTCCTGCTCCCTTACCGACGAAGCGTTGGCCGCTATCGTGAATTTGTCGGGTGGCGACGGACGTTCGGCACTTACCACGCTTGAGCTGGCCGCAGGCTTGGCCAAAGAAAAGGGCGCGCGCGAAAAAACCGAGCCGCCGTTTGTCATCGACGACGATATGGTTGAGCTTGCCACGCCGCATCGTGCGCTGCCGTATGACAAGAACAAAGACATGCATTACGACGTGATCAGCGCATTTATCAAGTCGATGCGCGGCAGCGATCCCGACGCTGCGCTGTATTGGCTCGCTCGTATGCTCGATGGCGGCGAAGATCCGAAATTCATCGCGCGTCGTATCTTCATTTTGGCAAGCGAAGACATCGGTAACGCCGACCCTCAGGCTTTGCTCATCGCCGAGGCGGCGTTTAAGGCCGTGGAAGTGATTGGCATGCCCGAATGTCGCATCAACTTGTCGCAGGCTGTGACGTATATGTGCCTTGCCCCTAAGAGCAATGCGGCCGAAGCGAGTATCGACGCCGCCCTTTCGGAAGTGCGGCATGGGCCGAAGCGCGACGTGCCGAGTTATTTACGCGACCGCCATCGCCCCGGTTCGGAAAACTACGGTGAGTATAAATATCCGCACGATTATCCTGGCCATTGGGTTGAACAGCGCTATTTGCCCGAAGGCCTTGAGCGTGGGTGCTTCTATCAACCGAGCGAGTCGGGCTGGGAGGCCTATCGGGTTGACGCCGCATCGCGCGATCGGGCCACGCGGGCTGCGAAGCCGTCGAAGGGCGAGTAGCGGGCGGGGCGGGCGATTTGCCCGCTCGGATCCGCGCGGCGTGAGCGTCCAAGGTTGCATCGTCGATTGGCCGCCTGCGTCTGCTGGTCCAGCAATCGCTGAACAACGCTCGATGCGCCTCGTTTATCGGCGAGCGACCTGTCGCTGTGTGCTGCGCTGCCGTGCGGGCTCTTCTTTAACGTTGCGGAAACGCAGCGCTTCGTCCATGCGCGCCTTGCTGCGTGCTGCTATTATTCAAGGAAATCAAACGGGCGCCATATGGGCGCGATATCGAAGGGAAATGCCATGGACGTTGGATTCATCTCGGAAGTCATTCTTCCCGTAGTGTTTGTGATTGTCGGCATCGCGCTTGTTTGGGCAATCGTCGAACTTGTACTGGTGTTGCGCCGCACGCGCAAAACGGTGGAAACACTCGAGACGAGCGTGAAGCCGATTATCGACGATGTGCAAAAGGTCGCAGCCGATGCCAAAGAAATGACCGCCTCCATCAAGCCCGCGATCGATCGCGTCGATCCCTTGGTCGAGCGTGCTTCGCTGGCCGTTGATGCCGCGAATTTGGAAATCATGCGCCTCGACGGCATTCTGGAAAACGTTGATGCAATTACCAGTTCGGCAGCCTCTGCGACCGAGGCGGTCGACACCGTTGCGAATGCGCCGTTGAAAATCGTGAACGCCGCTTCCGAAAAGCTGCGCGAAGCCCTTTCGGGCAAGAAGGCGTCCGACGAGTCGGCCAAGCTTGCTGCCGCGGCTGAGGCTGCGGCGCCTGCCGAGTTCGCGGCTATCGAGGGCGACCAGGCGGCAGCGTGCGCGCCTGAAGCCCGCGCCCCTGAAGTCGCCGCCGAAAAGCCCGTCTCTGAACCTGAGCCGCAAACTGCTGGCGGCTACTTCACCTATGGCGCATCGAAGGAGGATAGTCGTTTTGACACGCCCCTTCGACAGCGGTGAGCGAGAGCCGCAGCTAAAAGCCACACGAGAGAAAACCACCGCCGAGCGCACCGATGATGCGCGCCGCCATTTCTTTCAGGTGTGGATGGTTATAGGCGCTGCGGCGCTCATCTATATGTTCGGTTTCGTGCTCGACGTGCTGTCCCTGCCGGTTGCCATCATCGTATGGACGATCGTCTTCGTGCTCGTGCTGCGCTCGCCCGTCGATGCGCTTGAGCGTCGTGGCGTTCGCCGCGGCTTGGGAACGACCATTGCATTTGCGGGCATGTTCGCGGTGCTCGCCGCACTTGTTGTGATTATGTTTTCGCCCATATTCGGCGTGAATGACCAGTTCGCGAACATCTTCTCGGCGCTGCCCGTGTATGTTCAGGGACTTATCGACTGGGCGAATTCGTTTTACGACAGGTACGCCTCGCTTCTGCAGGACGACACGGTGCGCGGTTGGATCGACGCGGGCTCAAAGTCGCTCGCCGATTGGGCGTCATCTGTCGCGAAACAGTCGGCCAATGGCGTGGTGCTGTTTGGCACGGGCATCGCGAATGTCTTCGTCGTTTTGGGTTTTGCGCTTGTGGTGGCGTTTTGGACGCTTATGGAATTGCCCGCGATTGATCGCGAGGTCGATCGATTGGTGCCCGATAGCCATAAAGAAGAGGCCGACATGCTGCGCATCGCGTTTACGCGCATTATGGGCGGCTATATTCGTGCCACGGTGCTGCAGTGCTTCATCATTGGCACGGCGTGCGGCATAGGGTTTGCGGTGTTGGGCGTGCCGAATGCCGCCGCGTTGGGCCTGATCACGGGCGTTTTGAACCTGATTCCCGTCGTGGGTCCCTGGATTGGCGGCGCGGTTGCGGCCGTGGTCGGCCTGTTCGTGAGCCCCATTACCGCCGTGCTCGCGCTCGTGCTCACCGTATGCGTGCAGCAGTTCGTGTACACGTTCATCGGCCCCAAACTTATGCAGAATTCGGTTGATGTGCATCCGGCGATTGTGATCGTGGCGCTGCTCGTGGGCGGCGCCATTGGCCAGAGCATGGGCGGCCTTATGGGCAATATCGTTGGCATGCTCTTGTCTATCCCGTTCGCGGCCATTGCGAAAACAGTGTTCGTGTACTACTTCGAGAAAAACACGGGCAGGCAAATCGTTGCCGAAGACGGCGTGTTCTTCCGCGGCAACCCTTCGGTTCTCGATGGCGAAAATGGCGAACCCGATGCCATGGCCGATGCGATTTCTCCCACGCCGAGCAAAACATTCGCGCCCTCTTCGCTTGTTGCAGCTTTAAGCTCCCATGGCGAAAAGGGCGTCGATGCCGAAGACAAGGGCGAGAAATAGGCGAAAGCTATTCTTCTCTGGCTTCGCCTACCGACTCGCCGCCGCGCCCGATGCGGCTATTCGCCTTCCTTGGCAGGCTGCTCCTGCTCTTCTGCGGCTTTCGGGTCTTGCACCGAAGGCAGGGCCATAAACTCGGCAAACAGCGTTTGGACCTTTTTCTCGGCCCGGGCGAAGCTCGCGTATGTGCCGGCCTCTTCACGCTCGGACTCGCCGCTTGCGTCGGTAATCAGGCGAATTGCCCACTCGAAGCGCCCCGTGTCGTTTTTGCGAATGAGAGCTTCGCAGTCGAAGCGGTAGCGGTACACGCCGCAAAACCAGCTATTTTCGGCGATTTCTTCCCAAGGGGTATCGTCGAGCGGCTCGGGGGCAAGGGTTTCAACGTCGGTATCGGTCATGGTAATTCCGTTCTGTATTGATGAATGTGCGCGTGGGCGCTTGAATAATCGCACCCCATGATAAGACATTTCGCGTCGTATCGGCGCGTGACGAATCGCGCAAAGCGCGGGGCGCGACGATTTCGCGTATTTTCCAGGGCTATTCATAGAATTCTCGCGACGTGGCAAGGTCTGGCGTGACGTGGGCGTGCGCGTTGGCTATCATGGGCCAGTTGGAAATGATCGGGCCTTGGGCCCGTTAGTCCGAAATATGAGAGCGAGACCTGTCCAATGAAGTACATGACTACAGCGGAAATTCGCGAGAAGTACTTGAAGTTCTTCGAGGAGAAGGGCTGCAAACGCATGCCTTCTTCGTCGCTGATTCCCGACGATCCGAGCCTTTTGCTCACGAGCGCTGGCATGGTGCAGTTCAAGCCTTACTTCCTGCATCAAAAAGAACTCGACCCCCAATACATCGGCACCACGACGGTGCAGAAGTGCGTGCGCACCAACGACATCGACAACATTGGCGATGCGCGCCACCTTTCGTTCTTCGAGATGCTGGGCAACTTCAGCTTCGGCAAATATTTTAAGAACGAAATGTGCACTTGGGCGTATGAGTTCTCGACCGAAGTGCTCGGCCTGCCGAAAGAAAAGCTGTACTTCACCGTGTTCGAAGACGACGACGAAACCATCGAGATTTGGAAGAGCCTTGGCGTTGAAGACAGCCATATCTCTCGCTTGGGTGAAGATGACAACTTCTGGCGCGCCGGCCCCACCGGCCCGTGCGGCCCGTGCTCTGAGATTTACTTTGACCAGGGCCCCGAAGTCGGTTGCGGCAGCCCCGACTGCGCGCCTGGTTGCGATTGCGATCGCTTCCTCGAGTACTGGAACTGCGTGTTCACTCAGTTCGATGGCCAGGAAGACGGCACGCTTGCTCCGCTGCCTTCGAAGAACATTGACACCGGCATGGGCCTGGAGCGCATCGCGGCCATTATGCAGGGCGTCACGAACAACTACGACACCGACGTGCTGCGCAGCCTGATTGCTGTGGGTGAGCGCCTTTCCGGCAAGGAATACAAAACCGATGCCGATGTTGACAAGTCGCTGCGCATCATCTCTGACCACAGCCGTTCTGTCACCTTCATGATTGCCGACGGCATTCTTCCCTCCAACGAGGGTCGCGGCTACGTGCTGCGCCGCTTGCTGCGCCGTGCCATCCAGAAGGCGCACACGGTGGGCATCGAAGGCCCGTTCCTCAATGAGTACGTCGATGAAATCGTGAAGCTCATGGGCGACGTGTACCCCGAAATCGTCGACAATCGTGAGCTTATTCGCCGCGTCATTCTTTCCGAAGAGGAGCGCTTCGGCGCGACCCTTCGCCAGGGCCAGGTGTATTTGGCCGAGGCATTCGAGAAGCTCGAGGGCGATACGCTTTCCGGCGAGCAGGCGTTTACTCTGCACGATACCTACGGCTTCCCTGTCGAGGTTACCGAGGAAATGTGCGCTGATCGTGGCGTGAAAGTTGACATGGAGGGCTTTGAGCGCTGCATGGAAACCCAGCGTGAGCGCGCTCGCGCGGCAAACGTGAAAGACGCGGAAGCTGCATGGAGCACGTACGGCGGCGTGCATGCCGACATTCTCAAAGAAGTAGGCGCTACCGAATTCGTGGGCTATGATCGCATGAGCGCAAGCTCGGGCGTTCGCGCGCTCATCAAAGAAGGCCAGCGCGTCGACTCCATCGCTGCGGGCGATACCGCCGAAATTGTGCTGGGCCTGACTCCGTTCTATGCCGAAATGGGCGGCGAAGTGGGCGACACCGGCGTTATCGAGGGCGAAGGCTTCAAAGCTGAAGTCGTCGATACGAAGGCTCCCGAAAAGGGCCTTACCTGCCACAACGTGAAAGTCGTTGAAGGCGAGCTTCATGTGGGCGACACCGTTCGTGCGGTTGTCGACGAGCTTCGCCGCAAGCGCATTTCGCGCAACCATACCTGCACGCATTTGCTCCATGCAGCGCTGCGTCAGGTTCTGGGCGACCATGTGAAGCAGGCTGGCAGCTACGTCGGGCCCGATCGCCTGCGTTTCGACTTCACCCACTTCGAGGGCGTAACGCCCGAGCAGTTGGCCGAGGTCGAGCGCGTCGCAAACGAGCAAATCATGAACGCCGTTCCCATGAGCACGTATGAGACTTCGCTCGATGCTGCTCGCGAGTCGGGCGTCACGGCTCTATTTGGCGAGAAATACGGCGATACCGTGCGCGTCGTTGAGGCCGGCGAGTTCTCGCGCGAGTTGTGCGGCGGCTGCCACGTTGCCAACACCGCCGAGATTGGCTTCGTGAAAATCGTGTCTGAGAGCAGCGTCGGCGCAAATCTGCGTCGTATTGAGGCTGTGACGAGCTTCGATGCTTTGGCCTACATGAACAAGGTCGAGGAAGAGCTCAAGGAAACTGCAGCTGAGTTGCGCGTCCCCTTGTTCGACGTTTCCGAGCGTACGGCGGCGAACATCGCCACCATCAAAGATTTCGAGGCCAAGCGTAAGGCCAACAAGAAGATGGCGGCCGAGGGAAGCATCGTCGAGTATCTCGAGAATATGGTGAACGTGGGCTATCCGCTCATTGTCGCCCGTATCGACGGCTTGGATGCCGGCGGCCTGCGCAACGCGTGGGATATTCTGCGCGGCCGCATGCCTGAGCCTGGCGCGTGCGTTATTGGTACTATCAATAACGACAAGCCCGTGCTCATGGCTGCCGCGACCGATGAAGCCGTTGCCGCTGGCTTTAACGCTGGCAACGTGATTAAGGCTATCGCAGGCAACATCAAGGGCGGTGGCGGCGGCAAACCGACCATGGCTCAGGCTGGCGGCAAAGATGCAGCCGGCATTGACGCTGCGCTCGACGCCGCGCGCGAGCTTCTTGCAAAATAGTCTGGTAAAAGCCCCGTTCGCGGGGCTTTTTCGTACCCGTCGTTCCGCGGCTTGTTGTGACGCTTTCGAATTGCAGGAATGCGTTTCCGCCTCGGTCAAGTCCTGCTCGCGACGAACAGCACAGTATGTGCTGTTCTGCTCGTGCGGAATCTAGCGTAAACGCACCCCTGCGATTCGAAAGCTGGGGATTCGCGCTTCGGGCGCATTCCGCATAGGGCCGTCTGCGCTCATTTTTGCTTTTCATTCCAAAATGAAGCGCAGCCAGTCGAGCGCGTAGTGAGCGAAGCGAACGGTAGCGAGACGTGGCCCTGGGCGAAATGCGCCCGAAGCGCGTTTGCGGGATTGAATTCAGAAAGGACATATATGCGTACATTGGCGCTTGACATCGGCGAGGTCCGCGTTGGTCTCGCGGTTTCCGACTCGGCGGGCAAAATCGCCACGCCCCTTAAAGTGCTCTCTGCCGATGTGGTGCTCAATCACGGCGCTGAATTCCGCCGCATTGTTGAGGATTGGGAAATCGAACAGCTGGTGAGCGGTCTTCCTATGACCATGGCCGGCGAAGAGGGGCCGCAGGCGGCATCGATTCGCGAGAAAGCGCAAAAAATCGCGAAGGCGTGCGGCTTGCCGTTGTTTTTTTGTGATGAACGCCTGAGTTCTCGCGAGGCAAAGCGTATTTTGCGAGAAGAAGGTTTGGATGAACGCGCCATGCGCGGTAAAGTAGACATGATTGCAGCCAGCCTGTTCTTGCAGGTCTGGCTTGATTCTCAGGTGTAAAGACGCGTCTCGCGCGTTGCGCGAGTTAAGGGAGAAAACAGTATGCCCCGTAGACAGGTTACGTACTCGAACCACCCCAACCATCGTGCGCGTATGGTGCACGCTCAGGGCGAGCGCCAATTCCGCACCTACGATACGTCGCATATTCGTCCGCGCAAGAGCAAAGGCCCCGTCATTGTTGGCATTGTGCTCGCCATTGTTGTGGTGCTTGCTCTGGTATTCGGCGTTTCCGCCGCCTTGAAAGGTTGTTCGGGCGATAACGTCGATGGGTCTGCCGTTGTGGTTCAATCGACTGTTTCTGCAACCATTCCCGACGGCTCTTCCGCAAACGATACCGCTTCTATTCTGCAGAGCGCGGGCGTGGTTCCCGACTCCAAGGCGTTTTTGTCGCGCGCCAAAACGATGGGGCTTGATAGCAAATTCCAGGCTGGTACCTACACGTTTTCGAGCGGTATGACGCTCGACGACGTGGTGAAGGCGGTTGCTTCGGGCGATTTCGGCACTGTTGCAATGGCTATCCCCGAAGGCTATAAACTCTCCGATATTGCTGCTGCGGTCGATGCGGCCACGGGCGGCAGGGTGAGCGCCGATGAATTCACCAACGCCGCTTCCGATGCGAGCGTGTACGCTTCCGACTACGATTTCTTGGCCGATGCGGGCACGAATTCGCTCGAGGGCTTCCTGTTCCCGAAGACCTATTCGGTAAGCGAGGCCGATACGGCTGACTCGCTTATTCGCGCCATGCTCAACCAGTTCCGCACCGAGACCGCGGGTTTGGATTGGTCGTATGCGCAAAGCCGCGGCCTTTCGATCTACGATGCGGTGAACCTTGCGTCGATCGTCGAGAAGGAATCGAGCGGTGACGAGCAGATTCGCGCGCAGGTTGCCGCCGTGTTCTACAATCGCCTGTCTTCGAGCAACAGCGAGACGAATGGGTACCTGCAATCGGACGCCACGACTGCTTACGAGGTCGGCCATGACCCGTCTGCCCAAGAGGTGCAGGCCGCAACGCCGTATTCCACGTATTCCAACCCCGGTTTGCCCCCGACGCCCATTTGCTCACCGAGCCTTGATTGTTTGCAGGCCGTGTGCGCTCCCGCAAGCGATTACGACGGTTATTACTACTTCATTTTCTGGAACGACGATTCCGGAAAGTTGCAGTATCAATTCAGCCGCACGTATGAAGAACATCAGCAGGCAATTGTCGAACATCTTCAGTAAACGGAGCTTCGCCCTCTATGGGCGTTGATTCGAGAAGCGGGGCCGACATCGCGTTCGATGCCGGCCCTGATTGTCTTTTTGGGCGCAGCGTGGTGCATTTTGACGATCGAGCGTTTGGCTCGCTGGGCGAGCCGGCTTCTGGCGCTCGCAGCGGCCTTTTCTGGTATGGTGAACGTAAAATATGCGCCCAGTTTTTCGCCACCTATTGATTGACGAGGGGATTCAATGCCGTTTACTCCTGATAGATTCTTTACGCGCGTGACGCAAATCGATATTGAGTGCGATATCGTGTCCCGTGGCGTGAAATGCGTGCTTATCGATTTGGACAACACGCTTCTGCCGCGCGATACCCATCAGGTTCCCGACGACATTCGCGCATGGCTCAAGGCGCTTTCGGCCGCGGGCGTTCGCGTATGCATCCTCACCAACAATTGGCACCATGGCGCGCATGAGTGGGCGCAGCGTTTGGGGCTGCCCATTGTGTCGCACGCGATTAAGCCGCTGCCGTTTGCGTATGCTCTTGCGCTGCGTAAGATGGGCGCGCGTTGCCGCGAGACCTTGTGCATTGGCGATCAGCTCATAACCGATGTGTGGGGTGGGCATTTCATGCACATGCCGGTGTATATGGTCGAGCCGCTCGTTTCGGTCGATTTGAAACACACGTTGCTTTTGCGCCATGTGGAAGCGCTGTTCATGAAGAATATGCACCCAGAGAAATAATGCATCGATGGCCGCCGCAAGGTGGCCATTTTTGCCATATGCGCGATGTTTTCGCGCCAAATTCCGCTGCGCTAAAGTGTCTCTCTGTCACGTGCTAGAATCTTTTGCGAAAGATGAGATACGTTGCACGTTGGGAGCAACCATGAAGTACATGACCGCAGGGGAGTTGCGTGGCGCAAGCTTGGTTGCCATTGTTGACGACGTTCCGGCCGGCCTGCGCCTTCAGGCTGCTTCAATCCAAGCCGATTTGGACCGATGGTCGCACGGTTGCTCATGTGGCGAGCGACGTGAGGTCGATTGCGCCGCGATTCTTTCGGGCGTTTCAGCGGATGGCCGCACAACGGGTTCGCCTTTGTCGCTCGTTGTCGACAATGCGGCATATCGAGCGTCTCTTGAAGACGAAGCGCCTGGCCAAGCCGCCGTTCCACGTCCTGGTTCGGCTGATTTGGCGGGTCTTTTGGCGACCGATGCCAATGATTGCCGATCCATCGTCGAGGGCTCTTCGGCACGTTCGCAGGCGGCGCTTATCGCCGCATCGGCGGTGGCGCGTGAATTCTTGGCCGAATTCGGTGTTGAAATCCAATCCTACGTCACGCGCATTGGCGCTGCTGCCATGCGCGAGCAGCCAATCGATTTCGAGACCCTGCGTTATACCCCTCTCGAAATCGAGTCTTCTCCCGTTCGTTGCCCATCGGCGCAAGCTTCTCGAGCTATGGAGGAAGAAATCGCTGCGGCGCGCGTGGCGGGCGACACGCTTGGCGGCGAGGTCGCCGTGGCGATACACGGCGTTGCTCCCGCCTTGGGGTCGTATCGCGGCGGCGGCATGATGGCCCGCCTGTCGAAGGCGGCGTTTTCCGTGAATGATGTGGTAAGCGTGTCGTTCGGCTCGGCGTGCGATGTGACGCGCCGCCGTGGTTCTGCAGCATATGATTCTGCCGTGCTCGGCGCGCATGGCTTTGCTCATGCCACGAACATATCAGGAGGCATCGAGGGCGGTCTTACTACGGGAGCGTCTGTTGTCATGCGCGTGGGCGTGGCTCCGAGCGTTTCTCTTCGCGCGCCCCAGAAGAGCATCGATCTTGAGACGCTTTCCGATGCTGAAAGCTTTTCCGCCGCGTACTCACCCTGTTTGGTGGGAGGCGTTGCGGTGGCGATCGAAGCGGAAATCGCGTTTGCGTTGGCGAGTGCGTATCAAGAACGCTTTGGTGGAGTGGCGATGTCCGATATCCATTCGTCATATGATGCCTATATGCGTCGTTTGAGACTCGCGGCTCGGTGACGTTTGTGGGTACGCTGAAGAAAAATGTCTTCCTGGTGGGCTTCATGGGCGTGGGCAAAACCACGGTTGCCCGCCGTATGGCGCGCGACATGGGCGTGGCCTGCGTCGATGTGGACGCCTTCCTTGAACGAAAACACGGCAGGTCGGCGGCGGAGCTGTTTGGCGAGTTCGGCGAAGATGTGCTGCGCGAACTTGAATATGAAGCCCTCGTCGAATGCACGAATATGGGGCATTCCCTTATCTCGTGCGGCGAAGGCATCGTCGCTTTCGACAAGAGTCGAGAGCTTCTGAAGCGCCGCGGGTTCGCCGTGATGCTCGAATCGAGCGAGGCGACTTCTTTGGGGCGCATTCATAATTTGAGCACGCGCCCGCTGCTTGCGCACGATTGCGACATTGAGGGCCTTTGGGAGCAGCGCAAGCCTCTTTACGAGGAGGTTGCGCGCGCGAAGATTAATGTGCAGGGCCGTTCTACGGGCTCGGTTGCGGACTTTGTGGCAAAGGTGCTTGCGCGTGCGGGCGTCTATACGCCCGATTCCGAAGACGCCGTCGCGAAGAAAATCGAGGCCGACTCGCTTAAACGCCGTAAAAAACATCGGCATTCGAAGAGCGGAAGGCCACGTTCGGCGGCGGAGCGCTCGAATGCTTCTCGCAAGGGCCAAAAGGCCGCGGGCGCCTTCAGGGAAAGCACAGCCTCGTCAAAGAGGCACGCTGCGCATGCGCCCGCGAGTGGGCAAGGCGCGGCAGAGAAGAAGCAGAATGGTTCTGGCGCGCCTAAGCACCGTCGTCGGCGAGGAAGCCGCGGGCGAGGCAAGATGCGCGCCTCGAATAATCGGCAAAATGGCCAGCGCGGCGCGACGCCGCCCGCCAATTAAATCAAGAAAGGGAGAAAGCCCCAAAATGGCGAACTCAAGGCTTGAACGCATGCGCGAGAACATGTCGGCATGCGGCATCGACGATTTTTATTGCCGCGATATTTCCAATGTGCAGTGGCTCACTGAATTTGAAGGCGTCTTTGACGACGAACCGGCTCATTTGGCGTTTGTGACGCCGAAGAAGGCCTTCGTGCATACCGATTCCCGCTATGCCGATGCGTGCAATCGCGCATCGCAGCATACGCCGTGGGTCATTGACGCATGCGGCGGCGCCCATGCTGCCTGGATTGCGAAGAAATTCGCGGCATTCCATGCGGCAGCGGGCACTCCCGAGGGCGAAAACGTATGCGCCATGGGCATCGAGGACTCGATTGAACTGCGCGAATTCCGCGAGCTCGAACGGGCATTTAGCGAGGCGAAGTGGAAGCCTCGCTTTGCCGAGACCGATGGCTTCGTGAAAAAGATGCGCGCAGTGAAAGATGAGCGCGAGCTTTCGGCCATGCGCGCCGCCCAGGCCATCACCGATGCGGCGTTCGAGCACATCGTTGAGTTTATGAGCGAAGGCATGACCGAACTTGAGGTGAAGCGCGAGCTCGAGAAAACCATGCGCCGCCTTGGTGCTGAGGGCTTGGCGTTCGATTCTATCGTCGCGAGCGGCCCGAATGGCGCCGCCCCGCATAGCATTGCGGGCGAGCGCCGTTTGCAGGCGGGCGACATGGTGGTCATGGATTTCGGCGCGCGCAAGGGTGGCTATTGCTCCGATATGACACGTACCGTATGCGTCGGCGAGGCCACGCCGCTTGCGCGCGAGGTGTTCGCTGCCGTGCGCGAAGCGAATGAAGCCGTGGAGGCCATGATTCGTTCCGGTCGTACGGGCGCGGCCATGCATCATTTGGCCGAAGACGTGCTCGCCCATAATGGCTTCGCGGGCAAGATGGGTCACGGCCTAGGCCATGGCGTGGGCATCGATATTCATGAGCTCCCCGTGCTTTCGCCGCGCAATGAAACTTCGCTCGAGGTTGGCAATGTCGTCACGGTCGAGCCTGGCGTGTATTTGCCTGGTGAAATCGGCTGTCGCTTGGAAGATTTTGGCGTCGTCACCGAAGACGGTTTTGAAGTCTTCACTAAATCGACGCATGAACTGGTTATAATCTGATAGTTTCATTAAAAAGGAAGGATTCTCGATGGCAACTGTTTCTACTGCCGACTTCAAGAACGGCATGTGCATCGTCTATAACGGCAAAATGTGCATCATCACCGAATTCCAGCATGTTAAGCCTGGCAAGGGCGGTGCGTTCGTTCGCATGAAGATGCGCGACATCAAAACCGGTCGCGTGCTTTCCGACACCGTTAACTCCGGTGTGAAGTTCGACACCGTTCGTCTTGAGCAGCGCGAAATGCAGTATCTCTACAATGACGGTTCCGATTTCTACTTCATGGATCCCGTGAGCTTCGACCAGATTTCCCTGCCCGCCGACCACGTGGGCGACACCGCTCAGTGGCTCAAGGAAAACGACACCGCCACGCTCGAGTACGCCGATGGCGAGCTGCTTGGCGTCGAGCCCAAGATGTTCGTTGAGCTCGAAGTCACCGAAACCGAGCCCGGCTTCAAGGGCGACACCGTTCAGGGTTCCACCAAGCCCGCGACGCTCGAGACGGGCGCCGAGGTGAAGGTCCCCATGTTTGTTGAGGTTGGCGACGTGCTGCAGATCGATACGCGCGACGGCCGTTTCATCAAGCGTATGTAATTGCGAAAGCGCCGTTCTAGCGAACGGCGCTTTTTCATGTGGGGCGTCCTGACGCTGCGCGGCAATCTAACGGCTAACGGCCAGTTTGGCCTTCGATTGCGGCTCGCGTACCGAGCAAAGCGCTCTTCCCAATTCGTATAAAGAAGGCTCGCAACCGTGCTGGTTGTGAGCCTTTTGTGGCTTATAGGACAAAAAGTGTGTCCAAAAATGGACGTTGACCCAGGTCAGCGTCC
>ERZ857840.1561-NODE-1561-length-25321-cov-10.056242_pt1 | contig 25321 bp, 24 predicted proteins | sample MGYA00519760_ERZ857840 | MGnify/ENA primary metagenome ERZ857840 (study PRJEB31778, sample SAMEA3449371) | human gut metagenome | biome: human gut; feature: human-associated habitat; material: faeces | place: United Kingdom | collected 2010/2012 ... | reverse complement strand
CACCGGCCCCGAGGAGGCCGCTCTGGCCGCGCTGGGCGGCGGTATCCATGCGCTGGGGGCACTGCCGCATGAGCAGATCGTCCAGCTGCTGACACAGGCGGACGCCTACTGTCTGCCCACCGAGTACGCCGAGGGCTTCCCCACGACGCTGCTCGAGGCGGCGGCCTGCCGCTGCCCCATCGTGACGACCCGCACGGCGGGCACCGACGAGCTGCTGCCCGGGGACGACTACGCGGTGTTTTTGGCAAACGCCGCACCCGAGACCATCCGCGCAGGGCTGGAAACGCTGGTGGCGGACCCCGCTGCGGCCCGCACCCGCGCCGAAAACGCCCGCCAAAACCTTTGCAGCCACTTTACATGGCAGGCTGTCTTTGCTACAATGATGGAAGCCGTAACGTCTGCCAAAAGGAGCTAAGATGTCAAAATTACTCATCGTCATCCCCGCGCACAACGAGGAAGCCAACATCGTGCAGGTCGTCGAGGAGCTGACCCGCGGTTATCCACAGTATGATTACGTGGTCGTCAACGACGGCAGCCGCGACAAAACCGCGGCGCTTTGCCGTGCCCACGGCTATCGGCTCATTGACCTGCCGGTCAACCTGGGGCTGGCGGGCGCGTTCCAGACCGGGCTGCGCTTTGCCGCGGAGAACGGCTACGACTGCGCCATGCAGATGGACGCCGACGGTCAGCACAAGCCGGAGTATATCGCCCCGATGCTGGCCGCGCTGGAGGAGGGCAACGACATTGTCATCGGCAGCCGCTTCCTGACCGTGAAGAAGCCCAAGACGCTGCGGATGCTGGGCAGCTACATCATCAGCTGGTCCATCCGCCTGACGACGGGCCGCGCCATCTGCGACCCGACCAGCGGCATGCGGATGTTCAACCGCGCCATGGTCGAGGAGTTTGCCCAGAACCTGAACTACGGCCCCGAGCCCGACACGATCAGTTACCTGATCAAAAACGGCGCGACGGTCAAGGAGGTGCAGGTCGAAATGGGCGAACGTCTGGCGGGCCAGAGCTACCTGACCTTCTGGCGCAGCGTGCAGTATATGGTCAAAATGTCCATCTCGATTCTGTTGATCCAGTGGTTCCGCAAGCGCGACACCGAGACGCCCTACCCCGAAAGGAGCCTGTGAAATGTTCGATCAAACGCTGATTCGTGTCTGCCTGATCCTGGGCAGCTTCATCACGGCGGGGTACATCCTGCGGCGCGTGCGGCACGCAAAGGTCCAGATCGAGGATACGATCTTCTGGCTGATGTTCAGCGCGGCGCTGCTGATCCTGGCCATCTTCCCCGGCATCGCCTATTGGGCCGCAAACCTGCTGGGCTTCATGAGTCCCATCAACTTTGTCTATGTTGTCATCATCTTTTTGCTGCTGGCCAAGCAGTTCTTTATGTCCATCAAATTGAGCCAGCTCGACAGCAAGGTCCGTATCCTGACCGAGCAGGTCGCCCTGAACGAGGAAAAGGCGGAGCGGGATAAGCTGGACCTGTGAAAAAGGCTTCCCCCTCGGGGGAAGGCTTTGGGGGTGCGCAAAATTAAAATTTGTATTCCCTCCAAAACTATGCTATAATAAAGTATTGACTAAAGAGAAAGAAGGTTTCAGATATGGCTTATACCCCGAAACTGACCTATAAGGGCCGCCCGCTGGTGCGCTGCGGCAACGATATTTACTACGGCTCGATGAAGGACCCGTTCGTTGTCTACCTGCAGGTGCTCTCGACCAAGAAGGAAAACGGCGTCGACGTGGCCGACAAGGTCCACATCGTGCTGCTTTCCACCGACGAGAGCAAGTCCCTGCCAGAGCGCATTGCCCGCCAGGCCAACAAAGTCGGCCTGTACAACGCGCTGTCCTTCGGCGACATCATGCTGCAGGGCGCGCTGCGGAAGAAGTAAGCGTCTCCCCTGCCCCGCACAAAACACAAAGCCCCGCAGCCAAACGGCTGCGGGGCTTTTGCACTTGATGTCAAAACGGGGCGGGCGGATGACGGGCATCCGCCCCTACAGAACGGAGATTTACTGCTTAGTGGTCCTGCTTGTCGGTCTCCTCGGCAGAGTCGTCCTCGGTGCCTTCAAGCTCGATGTCGAAGGTCGCGCCGCAGTGCGGGCAGACCAGATCGCCCTCGGGGTCCATCAGGGTCTCCTCGTCCAGCGTGGAGATCTGGCCGCAGTTCGGGCAGGTCACCTCATACATGGTGCTGTCGTCCTCGGCGTCGTCCTCGTCATCCTCGTCCTCATCGGCGTAGATGTCGCTGACGACGTCGTCCAGATCCTGGTCGAGGGTCTCCAGCTCGTCGTACACCTGATCCAGGGCGTTGTCGTGCTCGGTGACCTGGGCGGCCATCTCCTCCAGCAGGTCCATCATGGCGGCAATGACCTTGCCGTTCTTGGAGTCTGCGTCAAAATCCATGCCAGTCATCAGGCCGCGGATGTAGGCGGCCTTTGCATTCAGATCCATAGCCATAGTCAAAATCCTCCCTAATGTTAAAAAATGCCGGGCGCGGCGGTACGGCCATGCCCGGCAAAGAGAACCTAATCAGTTCACGCGCTCCATATACTCGCCGGTGCGGGTATCAATGCGGATCTTGTCGCCCTCGTTGATGAACAGGGGGACGCGGATCTCGGCACCGGTCTCAACGGTGGCGGGCTTCAGGGTGTTGGTGGCGGTGTTGCCCTTGACACCCGGCTCGGTAGCGGTGACCTCCAGCTCAACGAAGTTGGGGATCTCAACGCTGAAAACCTTGCCCTTGTAGCTCAGCAGCTTGCAGGTGTCGTTCTCCTTGCAGAACTTGAAGTTATCGGGCACGTCAGCCGCGCCGACAGGAATGTCGTCGTAGGTCTCAACATCCATGAAGTGGTACAGATCGCCATCCTCGTAGGAGTAGGTGACCTCACGGCGCTCGATGAAAGCCTGCGGGAACTTGGCGGTCGGGTTGTAGCTGGTCTCAACAACAGAGCCGGTGATGACGTTCTTGGTCTTGGTGCGGACAAAGGCAGCGCCCTTGCCGGGCTTGACGTGCTGGAACTCAACGACCTGAAGGACCTGGCCGTCCTGCTCGAAGGTGACACCGTTACGGAATTCGCCTGCAGAAATCATATAGAAATTCCTCCATAAATAAATTATACATACCTGTTTATATTTTACAGGATGAAAAGCAATTTTGCAAGTCCTGTGAGGACTTTTTTGCGGGAAAATTGATATTTTTTGTCCAATTTACAGCGCTGCGTACCCCTGGGCCAGCGCGGCGGCGTCCTCGGCCTGGGTCCCGGCGGATTCACAGATGATCGTCGGGGCCAAATGACGCTCCTTGAGCAGCGCCAGCAGCGGTGCGTGGGGCGGGCCGAACGCTGTATCCGCAAAGGTCAGATGGCACTTCTCACCGCCCTTGGTGTAGGCAATGCGGGAAAAATGCGCGTGGAAATGCACGGCGCGGTCATCCCCCAGCCGCGCGGCCAGCGTGTCCAGCAGGGCGGCGTAGTCCGCGGCGGCGGTGGCGTCGGCAAACTGCACGCCGCAGCTGCGGGCGTACAGGTGCCCAAAGTCGATGCAGGGCGTAATGCGCGGGTCGACCTCGCATAGAGCCAGCACCTCGTCCAGCGTGCCGAGCTGGTTGACCTTGCCCATCGTCTCGGGGCAGAGGATGCAGTCCTCAAACCCGGCCTCGTCGCAGGCTTTTCCAGCGCCGCCTCCCGGCTCTGCTTGCCGCAGGAGCCGGAATGGAAGATAACGCGCCGCCCGCCCAGCGCCTTGACGAGGGCGCAGCTTTGCAGCAGGTAGTCGATGCTGTGCAGCCGTTTGTCCTCCTCGAGGCTCGACATACTGATGTAGTACGGCGCGTGGACGGACAGGGTAATGTCCCGCTCGGCACAGGCGGCACCGAGCGCAGCGGCCTTGTCGTGGGCCAGCCGCACGCCGCGCCCGCACTGGTACTCAAATGCCGTCAGGCCAAAGCCCGCCGTGTAGGCGGCGATGGCGGCGGGGTCAAACTTTTTGACTGTGTAGCTGTCGGCCAGACCGGCTGTGCCGAAGCGCGGGGCATCATTCATACAGCTTGCCGCCCTTCTGATAGTATTTGTCGATCCAGTACGGCTCAAACTTGCGCTTTAACAGCACAAATTTGTTCTTGTCGTGGTTCGTGCGGGGCATCAGGTAGAGGCACGGGCAGCCGTACAGTCCGGCGGCCATCCGGTCCGCAAAGATCTGGTCGCCGACCATGGCCATTTCGCTCTTTTTGCAGCCCAGGCGGCGGCGCGCCACCCGCAGGCCAATGGTGAACGGCTTGCAGGCCAGCGGCACCCAGTCCAGCCCGATGCGCTCGGCAAAGGGGCGCACGCGCTTGGCCGTATTGTTGGAGACGATGGTCAGGCGTATGCCGGCTGCGCGCATCTCGTCCAGCCACGCCTGCACGGTGGGCTCCAGAACCTGACTGTTGTCAGCGGTCAGGGTGTTATCCACGTCGAGCACGAGCGCTTTGATGCCGTGTGCCGCGAGAAAATCCGGGTGGATGCACTCGATGGTTTTGAAGATGTATTCAGGGGTTAGAATCATGGTGGTGACCTTTATAAGGGTAATGAGTGGTTACGGCAGCGGCCAGCGGCGGCATGAGGGCATGCCGCCCTACGATGCACAATTCCGCAGGACGTAGGGCGGGGTGCCCTCACCCCGCCGCACCGACGCCTGCACGTAAAATAAAAGTGCAGGCCCGCGCATAACGCGAACCTGCACAGTCGTTCGTTGTAAGATACCTTACTTAAACTTGCGCTTGCGGGCAGCCTCGGACTTCTTCTTGCGCTTAACGGAAGGCTTCTCATAAGCCTCGCGCTTGCGGACCTCAGCTAACACGCCGCTGCGAGCAGTGCTGCGCTTAAAACGGCGCAGAGCGCTCTCGAGGGACTCGCCCTCTTTGACACGGATCTCCGACATCTTCTTCCCTCCCTTGACCTGAGACAGGAGTTTGCCGGTCAAATACTATTAACCAGTAAAAAAGATTATACTATATTGACCCCCTGTCTGTCAACAACAATTTTCGCTAAAATGAAAATTTTTATATTGTTCATATTTGGGACCCTTTACCCCAGCACCGTGTGCCACACCCACAGCGCACCGTAGATTACGGGCTGATGCAGCATGTAGACCAGCAGCGTATTGCGCCCGATGGCACACAGAGGACGCAGCGCGGCGGGCGGCTCTCCCCTGCCGGGGCACCACAGCCGCGCCAGAAACACCCCGCACCAGAACAAAAACACCCACGGAAGGATCGGGAAGTAATCCGCCGATGCGAACTGCGTCAGATCCGGGAGACCCAGCCAGAACCAGTTCGTCTTGTACAGCCCCGCAGGCACCGCACAGAGCCGCCAATTCTCGAAGCCCAAATACCCTTCGGGCAGCTGGTTCGTCAGCGCAAACAGCGCCGCAGACGCCGCCAGGCCCGCGCCCGCGGGCAGGCGCTGCAAAAGCGGATAGACCAGGCAGGTCAGCAGCACGGCGGCAGCGTTCAGGTGCAGAACGCCGAACCAGATCGCCTCCGACGGCATGAACACCGCGGTCACAAACGTCAGTACAGCCGCGCAGCCCGCCACGATCAGCCCGTTCTTTGCGGGCCGCTTTGCCAGCGGGAAGCTGAACCCCGACAGCAGAATAAAGCTCCAACAAATATATTGTTGCCACACATGGCAGCCGGGGACCCAGATGTTGTACCAGCTGCTTTCGTGGCCGAACACATATACCCAGTCGTACATGGCATGGTAGGCCAGCATGTTCAGCAGCGCCAGCCCGCGCAGGGCGTCGGGCTGCCACATACGGCTGATTTTGGTGCGCAGTACGGGCATTTTACCGCCTCTTTCCCAAAGATTTACTGTAACACTATTCTAGCACACCCGCGCGCGGCTTGCAATCGCGCGGGTTTTGCGGTACAATAAACCAGATAAGGGAGTGTGAAGGTATGAAGGACATCCGCCTTGTGGCGTTGGACCTCGACGGGACAGTTTTCAACGATAAAAAAGAGATCACCCCGCGCACGCTGGCGGCTATCCGCGCAGCCTGTGCACGCGGCGTGGCGGTGCTGCCCGCCACCGGGCGTACAGCCAGCGGCATCCCCGCGGCGTTCACGTCCATCCCCGGCGTGCGGTACGCGCTGACCTCCAACGGAGCCAGCGTCGTTGACCTGACAACGGGCGAGCAGCTGGTGAACCAGCCGTTCGGGACCGAGCAGGCATTGAAAATTTACGATCTTCTTGAGCAGGGCGGCGGCATGATGAGCATTTTCATCGGCGGCAAAAGCTACACGACCCGCGCAAACGCCGAGAACCACATGGATGTGGTGCCCGAAAACCTGAAAAGCTACTTCCGCACGACCCGCATTGAGGTAGACGACATGCACGCGACGCTGCGCACCCACGCGCACGAGATCGAAAAGTACAGCATGATCTACCACGACGAGGCCGAGCGCGACGCCGCCTGGCGTGCCATCGAGGCCGCCTGCCCCGGCGTGGAGTTGGCGTCCAGCCTGCCCCGCAACATGGAGGTCAACGCCCCCGGCGTGACGAAGGGCAGTGGTCTGCTGGCGCTGGCGGCACACCTGGGCCTGACCCGCGCGCAGACGATGGCCGTGGGCGACTCCGGCAATGACCGCGCGATGATCGAAGCGGCGGGTCTGGGTGTGGCCATGGGCAACGCCACCGACGACATCAGGAAAATTGCCGATGTCACGACGGATGACAACAATCATGACGGTGTGGCAGTGGCAATAGAAAAATACGTATTGTAAAATTACAATAAAATATACGAGAGGTAAATTTATGAAAAATGTTCTGGTTGGTCAGTCGGGCGGCCCGACTGCCGTCATCAACTCCAGTCTGGCGGGCGTCTATGAGACCGCCAAGGCTTGCGGCGCACCCCATGTCTACGGGATGCAGTACGGCATCGAGGGCGTGCTTGAGGGCAAGCTCATCGATCTGGACACCGTGCTGGGTGACAAGATGGACATTGAGCTGCTCAAGCGCACGCCGTCCAGCTTTCTGGGCAGCTGCCGCCACAAGCTGCCCGACCCCACCGTTGACGAGAAGCCGTTTGTGCAGCTGTTTGAGCTGTTCCGGCAGAACGACATCGGCGCTGTGTTTTACATTGGCGGCAACGACTCAATGGACACGATCTCCAAGCTGAGCGCCTACGGCAAGACCGTCAACAGCGAGATTCGCTTTATCGGCGTGCCCAAGACCATTGACAATGACCTGATGTTGACCGACCACACCCCCGGCTACGGCAGCGCGGCGAAGTACATCGCCACGATCCTGAAGGAGGTCATCTGCGATTCCAGCGTCTACGACCTGCGCAGCGTGACGGTGGCAGAGATCATGGGCCGCCACACCGGCTGGCTGGCTGCTGCCGCCAGTTTGGCTGCCGGTCCGGACTGCAACGGCCCCGACCTGATCCTGCTGCCCGAGTGCCCCTTTGACGAGGAGGCGTTCCTCAAGCGCGTGGCCGAGCTGGAAAAAGAGCGCCACAATGTTATTATCGCGGTCAGCGAGGGCGTCAAGAACAAGGACGGCGTTTTCCTGTGCGACCTGGTCTCCACGGCAGGTCAGCTGGATGCCTTCGGTCACAAGGCCATCCTGAGCGGCACGAGCCGCTATCTGGCGGACCTGATCCGCGTCCGCCTGGGCTGCAAGACCCGCGCTATCGAGTTTTCTACGCTGCAGCGCTGTGCCAGCCATCTGGCCAGCCGCACCGATGTGACCGAGGCCTATCAGGTCGGCGGCGCGGCGGTGGAGGCCGCCATGCGCGGCGAGACCGCCAAGATGGCCGCCATCAAGCGCCTGAGCGACCAGCCCTACCGCGTAGAGACCGAGATGGTCGATGTGACGAAGGTCGCGAACTTTGAGAAGAAGGTCCCCGCCGACTGGATCACCGAGGACGGGATGCACGTCAACGAGAAGTTCGAGCGCTACGCCCGCCCGCTCATCCAGGCCGAGCTGTCGCCGATCTACATCAACGGCGTGCCGCGGCATATTCATCTGTAATTTTGTAAAAATAAGAACGGAGCACCGTATGAAAATGCGGCGCTCCGTTTTTTGCTGCTGTAGGGGTCGGCGTCCTCGACGACCCGGGAGGCTTGCGGTGGCCGCACACGACCCGGCGGGGTGAGGGCACCCCGCCCTACGTATATTCCGCGGACAGACGTAGGGCGGCATGCCCTCATGCCGCCACGGGGGTGTTGAGGTTACCCGGAAAGCCCGTCGGAATCCCTCCGGCCCTGCGGGCCACCTCCCTTTGACAGGGGAGGCTTAGATGCAAAAAGGACCCGCATTTCCGCGGGTCCTTCCAAATCATATCAATACAGACGAAATCAGCCGGAGACCTTTTCCTTCAGGCGGCCACTGGCCTTGAAGCCGGGGATGGCCGTCGGCTCCAGCTTGCTGGTGACCTTGGTCTTGGGGTTGGTGAAGTTCTTGGTCTGGCGCTCACGCATCTCGAAGCGGCCAAAGCCTGCGATGGTGACCTTGTCGCCGCTCTTGAGGACATCGCCGATGGTGCCGAAGATGCCGTCCATAACCTTCTCAACTTCAGCAGCGGTCATGTTGGTGTCGTTGGCAACCTTGGTAATCAACTGAGATCTCGTCATAATATTTTTAACTCCTATCCTTATAGGCACACAATTGCCCGGTATTATTACGCTATTATTATAGAGAAAATTGTGCGCAGAATCAAGAGTTTTTTCGGGAATCAAACGTTTTTCGGCAAAAACTATAAAATTTTCGCGATCATCTCGTCAAAAAGTGACATTTGGCAAAAAATGCACGTTCCATGCAAAAATATTCTGGACGGGCAAAGTCTTACAGCCCCATGCGGGCGCGTCGCCCACCACGCGCAGACGGCGGCAGGGCGCATCCAGCTTGACGTACCGGCTGGTGCGGCCCCCGGACATGGCGTCGTCGGTGAAGGTCAGGCAGCAGGTGCGGTCCGCATCGGCATAAGCCAGCGTCAGCCCGCCGTCAAAGGCCAGCGAGAAGTCGCCTGCAGGGGCGGCAGTCAGGTCAAAGCAGACGTCCACGGCCTGCTCTGCGCCGTCCGGCAGGGCCACAGCGGCCCCGTGGCCCTGCCTGATGTAGTCGTAGTCACCGGGGAAAAGGTTCTCTCTCCCACCGCCTGCGGGCGGAGCTCCCTCGCAGAGGGGGCTAAGAAAAAACAAAAACCGCATCCTTGCGGACGCGGTTTGTTTGCTGCTTACTTATTCCCCTTTCGCCGCTTCGCGGTGCAGGTTCGCAATGTCCACCAGCTCCATCTGGCTGATGTCATGGTCACCGCGCAGGGCGTCGACGAGGACGCGGGCAGTGTCCATAGCCGTGATGGTCGGGATGGACAGCTCCGTTGCCTTGCGGCGGAACTTGACGGAGTCACGGTGCGGGTCGCGGCCATGCGGGCTCGTCGAGATGATGTAATCCACCAGACCGCTCTCCAGCAGGTCGATGACGTTGGGGCGCGCGCCGCTCATCTGGCGCACAACGCTGCAGGGCACCATCTCGCTGTTCAGGAATCTGGCGGTGCCGGGCGTGCCGTAGATCTTGTAGCCGTAGTCGTGCAGCTTCCAGGCAAGCTCGGCGGCCTCGGCCTTGTCGCTGTCCTTGACCGAGATGATGACGCAGGAGCCGGGGCCGGGCGTCTTGAACTGGTAGCCAGCGGCGACCAGACCCTTCATCATCGCCTCGTGGAAGGAGGGCGCAATGCCCAGGACCTCGCCGGTGGACTTCATCTCGGGGCCGAGCATCGTGTCAACGCCGTGCAGCTTTAAGAAGCTGTAGACGGGCACCTTGACGGCGTAGTAGGGGCTCTTGCCGTTGCGCCACAGGCCGGTGCCGTAGCCCATGTCCTTGAGCTTCTCGCCCAGCGTGCAGCGCACGGCCAGGTCGACCATCGGCACACCGGTGACCTTGGAGATGTACGGCACGGTACGGGACGAGCGGGGGTTGACCTCGATGACGTAGACACGATCATTCTGGACGGCATACTGCACGTTGACCAGGCCCACGACCTTCAGTTCGCGGGCAAAGCGGCCCGTGTAATCGACCAGCGTGTCAATGACCTTCTGGCTGAAGGTGTACGGCGGGTAGACGCAGATGGAGTCGCCGGAGTGCACGCCCGTGCGCTCGACCTGCTGCATGATGCCGGGCACCAGATAATCGGTGCCGTCGCAGATGGCGTCGACCTCGCACTCGGTACCCAGAATATACTTGTCCATCAGCACGGGATGGCTCATGTCAACGTGCTTCGTGATAACGCCCATGTACTCGATGACATCGGCGGAGTTGTAGGCGACGATCATGTTCTGGCCGCCCAGAACGTAGGACGGGCGCATCAGGACGGGATAGCCGACCTCCTGCGCGGCCTGCAGGGCCTCGTCCAGCGTAAAGACGGTGCGGCCCTCCGGGCGGGGGATGCCGCAGCGCTCCAGCAGCTCGTCAAAGCGCTCGCGGTCCTCGGCCTCGTCGATGGCGTCCGCCGGGGTGCCCAGAATGGGCAGACCGATCTCGTCCATGTGCTTAGCCAGCTTGATGGCGGTCTGTCCGCCGAACTGCACCACGCAGGCATCCGGCTTTTCGGTGGCAATGATGTTGTCCACGCTCTCCGGGTTCAGCGGGTCGAAATACAGGCGGTCGCCGGTATCAAAGTCGGTGGAAACGGTCTCGGGGTTGTTGTTGACCAGAATGGCCTCGCAGCCGTTCTTTTTCAGCGTCCATACGCAGTGCACAGAGCAGTAGTCGAACTCGATGCCCTGACCAATGCGGATGGGGCCGGAACCAAAGACCAGCACCTTCTTCTTTTTAGGCTCGCCCTTGGCTGCGGTCTCGGCTTCCTTCTCAGCGATGAAGCTTGCGGCCTCGTTGTCGCCGTCGTAGGTGGAGTAGAAGTAGGGGGTGTTGGCAGAGAACTCGGCAGCGCAGGTATCCACCATCTTGAAGCCGGCGCGGTAGTTCTCCACGGGCAGGGTGTCCACCTGTGCCAGACGGCGGATGGTCTTATCCTGGAAGCCGTACTTCTTAGCAGTCTTGTACTGCTCCAGAGACAGCACACCGTTGCACTGTGCCAGACCCTTTTCCAGATCTGCCAGATGCTGCATCTTATCCAGGAACCACCAATCGATCTTGGTGATGTCGTAGATGACCTTGTGGTCGATGCCGCGCTTCAGCGCCTCGTACACGCAGAACACGCGCTCGGCGTCCTGAACGTGCATGTGCTCCACCACTTCCTCGTCGGTCAGCTCCTCAAAGGGCTTGTGGGTCAGGGTATCCATGCCCAGCTCAATGGAGGAAACGGCCTTCATCATGGCGGCCTCGAAGCTGTTGCCGATGCTCATCACCTCGCCGGTAGCCATCATCTGGGTGCCCAGAGACTTGTCGGCGTAGACGAACTTATCAAACGGCCACTTCGGGTACTTGACCACGATGTAGTCCAGCGCAGGCTCGAAGCAGGCGCAGGTCTTGCCGGTAACGTCGTTGGTGATCTCGTCCAGCGTGTAGCCGATGGCGATCTTGGTCGCCACCTTGGCAATGGGGTAGCCGGTAGCCTTGGAAGCCAGTGCAGAGGAGCGGGACACACGGGGGTTGACCTCGATGACCGCGTAGTCGAAGCTGTCCGGCTTCAGGGCAAACTGACAGTTGCAGCCGCCCTCGATGCCCAGCTCGGTGATGATATCCAGTGCGGCGGTACGCAGCATCTGGTACTCGTGGTCGGTCAGGGTCTGGGAGGGAGCCACGACCACCGAGTCGCCGGTGTGGATACCTACGGGGTCGAGGTTCTCCATGTTACATACGGTGATCACGTTGCCCTTGTGGTCGCGCATCACCTCGTACTCGATCTCTTTCCAGCCGGCGATGCACTTCTCCACCAGGATCTGATGGATGGGAGAAAGGCGCAGACCGTTGGTGCCGATCTCGATCAGCTTTTCGCGGGTCTCGCAGATGCCGCCGCCGGTGCCGCCCATGGTAAAGGCCGGGCGCACGATGACCGGGTAGCCGATACGGTCGGCGCAGTCCAGTGCGTCCTGCAGGTTCTCCACCACCTCAGAGGGGATGATGGGCTGGTGCAGCTTTTCCATGGTCTCCTTGAACAGCTCGCGGTCCTCGGCACGGTCGATGGTCTCGGGATTGCAGGCCAGCAGACGGATGCCGGTGCGGTCCAGATAGCCGGAGCGTGCCAGCTCCATGGACAGGTTCAGACCCATCTGGCCGCCGAGGTTGGGCAGCACGGAGTCCGGCTTTTCGATGTCCAGAATGCGCTCCACGACTTCCAGCGTCATGGGTTCGATATACACATGGTCGGCCACGTCCGGGTCGGTCATGATGGTAGCGGGGTTGGAGTTCAGCAGAACGGTCTCGATGCCCTCTGCTTTCAGGGCGCGGCAGGCCTGCGTGCCGGAGTAGTCAAACTCCGCAGCCTGACCAATGATGATAGGGCCGGAGCCAATGACCAGCACTTTTTTGATTCTGGGGTCCTTCGGCATTTCAGCGTGCCTCCTTTGCTGCTTTGACGTTGTTCAGGAAGCGGTCGAACAGGAATTCGGTGTCCTTGGGGCCGCCGTTTGCTTCCGGGTGGAACTGCACGGTAAAGCAGTTCCACTTTTTGTACTTGATGCCCTCGCAGGTGCCGTCGTTGGCGTTCACCTGTGCCACCTCGCCCATCTCGGCGGGCAGTTCCTCGCCCACGACCGCGTAGCCGTGGTTCTGGCTGGTGATAAAGGTGCGGCCGGACTCAAAGTCGGTCACAGGCTGGTTGGCACCGCGGTGGCCGTACTTCAGCTTCATGGTCTTGGCACCGGCTGCCAGTGCGGACAGCTGGTGACCCAGACAGATGCCGAAGGTGGGGATTTTCAGTTCAAAGATGTGCTTGAGGTTCTCGATGATCTCCACCGGCTCGGCGGGGTCGCCGGGGCCGTTGGACAGCATGATGCCGTCCGGGGCAAGGGCCTTGATCTGCTCTGCCGTTGCAAAGGCGGGCATCACGGTCACCTTGCAGCCGCGCTTGACAAGGCAGCGCACGATGTTGCGCTTGCAGCCGTAGTGCATCAGCACGATATGGGTCTCGCCTTCCGGGTTGAACACCTCGGGTGCGGCGCAGGTCACGTTCTTTACAGCGTCGGTCACGGCATAGGCGCGAATCTCGGCCAGCAGGGCCTCGGTCTCGGCCTTATTGGCCGGGTCGGCGGGGTCAAAGGTGGTCAGGATGGCACCGTTCATCACGCCGCTCTCCCGGATGATACGGGTCAGGTGGCGGGTGTCGATGCCCTCGATGCCGATGGTGTTGTTCTTTTTCAAAAAGCTGTCCAGCGTCTCCTCACAGCGCCAGTTGGAGGGGGTGGTGCAGGCTTCGCGCACGATGTAGCCCTTTGCCCAGATGCGGTCGGACTCCATGTCATCGTGGTTCATGCCGTAGTTGCCGATGAGGGGATAGGTCTGGGTGATGATCTGGCCATAATAGCTGGGGTCGGTCAGGGTCTCCTGAAAGCCCACCATGCCGGTGGAGAACACCACCTCGCCCACGGTCACGCCCTGCGCGCCCACGGACTGTCCGGCAAAGACCATGCCGTTTGCCAAAAGAAGATATGCGTTCATAGTTTTCCTCGTTTCAACAAAAGCTTTCAGTTTACAGGGTCTGCTTTGCTTCCTGCTTCATCTTGCGGCTGCCCAGATGCACCAGCGGCAGCTTGCCCTCCTTGCAGATGGGGCACTCCTCCGGGGTATAGTTGGGCAGGTCCAGCTTCAGGGCGCTGGCCAGAATGGGAATGGGAGACGGAGCCTCGGGCTTGGTGCGGTCCACCACGCAGGTGATGCCAAGGCAAATGCCGCCGGCCTCTTCGATGACGCGCTTGGTCTCCAGAGAGGAGATGCCGGTGGTCACCACGTCCTCGGCGATGATGCACTTTTCACCCGGGTGGATGGCAAAGCGCTTCAGGCACATCACGTTGTCCACGCGCTCGGTAAAGATAGCGCGCTTGCCGGTCTGGCGGGCCAGCTCGTAGGCGTACACGATGCCGCCCATGGCAGGGCCGACGATGACGTCCACATCCATCTCCTTGACCTTGTCAGCCACAGCCTTCATCACCTCGGCGCAGCGGTCCGGGTACTGCTGCAGATAAGCCATCTGGCAGTATGCGCCGGAGTGCCGGCCGGAGGACAGCAGGAAGTGACCCTCCAGAAATGCGTCACAGCTCTTCAGAATTTCAAGTGCTTCACTCATTGTACTTCTCCCTCTCTTTTCAGTGGTGTATATTCCTTTGGGTGGTATTGTACCACGCTTTTACGTTATTTGCAAATTTATGCGCTAAGTTTTATTTTATGCGCATAATTGTAGATATTTTATGGATATATCAGTTTTTATTCTGCATGACGGGCGCAGCCGCGGATCTCGTCCAGCGTTTTCACGCCGTTTTTGTCCATCCATGCTGCCATCTCGTCGGCAATGGTCTCCATGGCGCGGGGGTTTGCAAAGTTTGCGGCACCCACCTGCACTGCGGTGGCACCTGCCATGATGAACTCCAGTGCGTCACGGCCGGTGGCAATGCCGCCCAGACCCACCACCGGGATGTTCACGGCACCCACGGCCTGCCATACCATGCGCAGGGCGATGGGGCGCACCGCCGGGCCGGACAGACCGGCAAAGATGTTGTTGAACACCGGGCGGCGCTTTTCCAGATCAATGGCGCAGGCCTGGAAGGTGTTGGTCAGGCTGATGGCGTCCGCACCGGCGGCCTCCACAGCCTTGCACATCTCGGGGATGCTCTCGGCCTGCGGGCTCAGCTTGACCATCAGGGGCTTTTTGCAGGCAGCGCGCACCATGCGCACCACCTCACCGGCAGCTTCGGCCTTTACGCCGTAGGCCATGCCGCCCACCTTGACGTTGGGGCAGGAGATGTTCAGCTCCACGATGTCCACTGCGCTCTCGCTCAGCATCGCAGCGCCTTCCACATACTCTTCCTCGCTGTGGCCGCCAAGGTTTGCAATGGCCACCGTGCCGTACTTCTGCTTCAGTTCCAGCATCTCGGGCAGCTCCACGTCAATAAAGTGCTGCACGCCGGGGTTCTGCAGGCCGATGCTGTTGATGAGGCCGGAGGGGGTCTCCCACAGGCGCTCGCCCTTGTTGCCGTACTGGCCGTGCAGGGTAAGGCCCTTGCCGGAGATGCCGCCGATCTTTGCAAAATCGGCCAGTTCCTCGTACTCCACGCCGTAGCCCACGGTGCCGGATGCGCCGATGACCGGGCTGTTCATCACAAAGCCCAGCAGGTTGGTTTTCAGGTCTGCCATCAGAAGAACACCTCCGTTGCGTCAAATACAGGGCCGTTCTTGCACACGCTCTTGCCCTCGCCGCCCTTGGTCTCGCAGGTGCAGCCAAGGCAGGCACCAATGCCGCAGGCCATCTTCTTTTCCATGCTCACAAAGCAGGGGGTGCCTTTTTCCGCACACAGGCGGGCGGCGTTCTTCATCATCACGGTGGGGCCGCACACCAGCACCACGTCGTAATCGGCGGGGTCATACAGCTGGGTGACAAAGCCATGGAAGCCCACCGCACCGGTGTCGGTGGACACCTTGACGAGGTTTGCGATCTCGCGGTACTCCTCCATGCAGTAGGGGGTGTCGCGGAAGCCGAAGAACACGTCTGGCTTTACTCCGGCAGCGGCCAGCTCGCGGGTGAGCTGGAACATAGGCGCAGTGCCGATGCCGCCGCCCACCACAGCGATCTTCTGATACTTGCTCAGGATATCCGGCACATCAAAGCCGTTGCCCATAGGGCCGGTGAGCTGGAAGGTATCCTGCCGCTTGAGCTGTGCCAGCTTCTCGGTGCCCTCGCCCACCACCTGATACAAAAACTCGATGGTGCTGCTGTCCGGGTTCCAGCGGTGCACGCTGATAGGGCGGGACAGGAAGGGGGCTTCGTCTGCGCCCCAGGAGCGCAGGGTGAAGAACTGGCCTGCGTGGGGGGCATGGTCGCGGTCCGGCCACACCACGGTCAGCAGGCGGATATCCGGGGCAATGACCTCATTGCGCAGGACGGTGGCTTCACAGCAGGCTGCACGCATGAGCAATGGCCTCCTTCATGTTCACACACTCGTTGTAAGCGGCCTCGTCAAAGGCAGTGCCCGGCTGCTTCTTGTAAGCCAGCAGGATGCCGCGGCTGGAGTTGACCACGCCGCCGTTGCCCTTGGTGAGGTACTGGGCGATATCCTCGGCCTTGCCGCCCTGTGCGCCGTAGCCGGGGATCAGGAAGAAGCTGTCCTGATACTTTGCGCGGATCTCGGTGGCCTCCTCGATGTGGGTGCCGCCGATGACCAGACCGATGGAGGAGTAGCCGTGCTCGCCCATATAGTCCTTGCCCAGCGCGTTCAGCTTGTCGCCCACCAGATCGTAGACGTGGCGGCCGTCGGCCAGCTTCTCGTACTCAAAGTCCTTGGCGCCGCCGTTGGAGGTGCGGCAGAGCACGAACATACCCTTGCCCTGCTTTTCGGCGTAGGGCAGGTAGGGGCTGATGGAGTCCAGACCCATGTAGGGTGCCAGCGTGACGAAATCGCTCTCAAAATCGCCGGTAAAGTGACCCATGGCGTACATCTCGGCGGTCTTGGCAATGTCACCGCGCTTGATGTCTGCGATCACCGGCACACCGGCCTCGCGCACAGCCTTCAGGGTGTCGGCGTAGGCCTTCATGCCCTCCATGCCCAGAGACTCATAGTAAGCGATCTGCACCTTGTAGCAGCCGGCCACAGCCTTGGTGGCATCAATGAGCTTTTTGTTGAAGCGCACGATGTTCTCGCCCTTGGTCAGGGTGCTGTCCACAAAATCGGCGGGCAGGTAGCTGAAGTCGGTGTCCAGACCCACGCACACCGGGCCGCGGGCTTCCACAGCTTCGTACAGTTTGTCCATGTTCGTCATTTGGGTGTCCTCCTGTAAGTCGTATTGTAGAACCCTCTCAGGCGCTTGCGCGCCAGCTCCCCGAAGGGGGAGCTTTTTCTCTTGAGGGCAACTGTTTCTTTTCGTGATATGCAAACTGCTTTCCGTGCTCTCTGAAGCTCCTCCTCGGGGGAACTTCAGAGAGGGTTTTGTTTTTTACTCCTCGGCCTGATAGGTGATCTTACCAGCCTTGATGGTGGCAAACACCTTGCCGTAAAGCTGTGCACCGTCAAAGGGGGTGTTGTGGCTCTTGGAGTGCAGCTTTTCCTTTTCCACCGTGTAGGGGGTGTCCAGATCCACCAGCACAAAATCGGCATCGAAGCCCGGCTCCAGCTGACCCTTGGCAAGACCCAGGATCTCGGCGGGGCGGGTGCTCATCAGATGCACCAGCAGCTCCAGCGGCAGTCCCTCCTGCTTGCACAGCTTTGTGTAGCACACGCCGAAGGCGGTCTCGCTGCCCACCATACCGGCCATGCCCTTCAGCTTATCCTCTTCGGAGTGGGGTGCATGGTCGGTGGCAATGGCGTCCACGATGCCGGTGCGGATGCCCTCCACCAGCGCCTCCACGTCATCGGCGGTGCGGATGGGCGGGTTGACCCGGTAGTCGCAGGTGTCGTTGGTGAACCACAGGTGGTGGGGGGTCACCTCACAGGTGACGGGTGCGCCCCGCAGCTTTGCCATGCGGATGGCGTCCAGCGCGCCCCGGGTGGACACATGGCACATGTGCAGCCGGGTCTGGTAGTACTCACTCAGCCAGCAATTGCGCACCGTCTCGATATCCTCGGCCAGACGGTAGTCCCACGGGCTGATCTCCATATCCTCGGCGTGGCTCATGACCGTGATGTCCTTCTGGGTGCAGATGGCAAAAGCCCGCGCCATGGTGGCGTTGTCCTGCACGCCGTGGCCGTCCTCGGTGATGAACTTCACGCTGGCGGGCAGGGTCTTGAGGTGGTCGATGCTCACACCGTCAAAGTTCTCGGTGATGGAGACGGTCTGGTTTGCATCGCACAGCCCCACCTCGGCGGCTTTCTGCTCCACCATCATGGCCTGTGCGGCGGAAGAGCAGACGGGCTTTGTGTTGGGCATCAGGTTTACAAAGGTGTAGCCACCGGCGGCAGCGGCGCGGCTGCCGGTCTCGATGTCCTCCTTGTACTCAAAGCCCGGGGTGCGCCAGTGGCAGTGCAGGTCCACAAATGCGGGCAGCACCGTCAGCCCACCGGCATCCACCACCGTCTCGTTCTCGGCGGCAAGGGCGGAAAGATCCTGCCCTACGGCAGCGATTTTGCCATCCTTTACATAGATCTCGAGCGGCCGTCCCTCGGTGTTCACAGCGTTTGTCAGCAGCATCGCGGTTCCCTCCTGTAATGGTATTTTTGTGTATCAAACGCCCGAAAACGGGCAAAAAAAAACTTTTCCCCGCAAAGGGAAAAGCTCATTGCGCAAAAAAAGGAAACAACGAAGCCACGGCAAAACCGGACGCGAACTGCTTGTTCAGTTTCGGGTTCTGGGCGCTGCACAGCATGGTGTTTCTCCTTTTCTTGATGGTTGCATTTTCATTCGTATTATTTTATCATAGAACCGCAAAATATGTCAATGGCTGCGCGCAAAAACAGGTGCTAAAAGGTTTCTGGTATCTCTCGCCGAATTTTGGATACTCTACCCAAAACCCGGGCCACGCGGCAAAATAAATGCCATTTTGTTCCACAATCCCTAGCGCGGCACTGTACTTTCGTCTCCTGCTGTGCTATTATAATACGGTAAAAGGGAGAGCCCCGCCGCGTGGGCGGGTGTTTATGGGAAAGAGAGGTTTTCCGCATGGGTTTACTTGAGGACGCGCGGAACATCCAGCGCAAGGACCCCGCCGCACGCAGCGTGCTGGAGGTAATGCTGCTGTACCCGGGATTCCACATTCTGGTGTACCACCGCATTGCGCACTGGCTGTATGGGCACAAGCACTTTTTTCTGGCACGATGGGTCAGCCAACATGGCCGCCACCGCACCGGCATCGAGATCCACCCGGGTGCCACCATTGGCAAGTGTCTGTTCATCGACCATGGCATGGGCATCGTGTTCGGCGAGACCTGCGAGATCGGGGATAACTGCACCATCTACCATGGAGTAACGCTGGGCGGCACCGGCAAAGATACTGGCAAGCGTCACCCCACCTTGGGCAACAACGTGCTTATCGGCGCGGGCACCAAGGTGCTGGGCCCGGTGTTCATCGGAGATAACGCCCGCATCGGTGCGGGCAGCGTGGTGCTGCGCAACCTGCCCGCCAACTGCACCGCCGTGGGTGTGCCCGCCGAGGTGGTGCGCATCAACAACAAGGCGGTGAACCCTGCCGACGATCTGGACCAGCAGGATCTGCCGGACATCGTCTCGCAGCGGCTCACCGATCTGGATCGCCGCCTGAGCCAGCTGGAAAAAGCGGCGCAGGGCGATATCCCGCCCACTGCCGCGCAGATCGCCGCCCGGCAGCGGAAATAAAAGATTTCTTTGAAAAAAAGAGGAGACAGGCTTCCCGGAAAGGGTCGCCTGTCTCTTTTTTGTTGTCAGCTGCGGTTATAACACCTGCTCACCGTTTTCTTTATTGCAGTACATCCGGGCATCGGCCTGCCGGATAGCCTCGGTCAGGGGCTGCACATTGCACACGCCGCCAATGCTTACCGAAAGCCGGAGCTCTGGGTGGCTGGGCACCCGTGCCGCCTGCACAGCGTTCTGCACCCGCCGGATAACGCTTTCTACACCGTCAGGGCAGTTCTGGGGCATCAGCAGCAAAAATTCATCGCCGCCGTAGCGGATCAGGATATCGGTCTGGCGCAGGCAGCTTTGCATGGCTACGGCCACGGTTTGCAGCGCCTCGTCCCCTACCAGATGCCCAAAGCTGTCGTTGACCGACTTGAACTGGTTCACATCGATCATAGCTACACCGCCGTGCATCTCGCCCCCGGCAAGGAACTTATCAAAATAGCGGCGGGTGTAGGCTCCGGTCAGGGGGTCTACGAAGGCGCTGCGTTCCATGCCGTCGCAGCGGTCCAACAGCAGCCGGTGGCCGCCCATATCCAGCCAGCGGCCATCCGTCAGCCGGGTGACCATTTCCAGCATACAGCCCCTGCCGCCTACCTCGATGTACTTCGAAATGACAAAATAGGCTTCCTCGTCCTTGAACTCGATCTTATTCAGAATGGTCTTGCGGGCGTAGGCTTTGGCCGAGATACAGTTTTCGCACCGGGTATCCCGGTTCCATACCATGTGGCAGTTGCCGGGCTTTTCGGTCAGGATGCCGTCACTGTCCAGCGCAAGCACCTTGCGGTGCTCCGGGTCTACCAGACGCACCACATCAAAGATGCCCTGCAGCCGCCGCAGGAAATGGGCCGGATCTTCCTCCGGGTCGGTCGCAGTCAGCAGCTCTGTCTGATGCTCCACGCGGTGCTGTTCATCGGTGAGCTGCCCCAGCACGTTCACGCAGCGGCGCACCCCGGCACCGCTCCAGATAGTATGCAGCGCCATCCGGTGCAGGTGCGGCTTCCCATCTTGCTGCACCATGACCGGCAGCACCACGTCCGGTGCTTCCGGCGTGGCGCGGCTGATGGCCTTGGAAAGCTTGCGCTGATCCTGCTCGTTCAAAAAGCCAAGTCCCCTGCCCTGTGCAAAATCAGTCACCGTTTTTTGCTGCAAGGGCTCGGCATGGTAGTCATATACGGTCACACTGCCTGCCAGCAGGTCGTAGTCGAACCGGATGCCGCCGCACTGGGCGGCGTAGAAATCCGTGCGTTCCTTTTCCTGCTCCAGCAGCAGCTGGGAGTGGTTCTCCCGGGGCAGCGCCTCCCGGTGCAAAATCTCCTCGGAAAGGCGGTGGGTCTCCTGCCGGAAGCCCCTGTCCCACTCCGAGCGGGTCAGCTCGGTGCGCAGCTGCTCCGAGGACTCTTTCATGCAGTCCAGCAGCAGCGGGTTGAACGCGCCGCACTCGCCGTTCAGGATCATGCGCAGCGCGGTGTCGTGGTCGTAGGCGTGCTTATAGCAGCGCTCGCTGGTCAGGGCGTCGTACACGTCCGCCAGCGCCACCACCTGCGCCGCAATGGGGATCTCGTCCCCTTTCAGCCGGTCAGGGTAGCCATTGCCGTCCCAGCGCTCATGGTGCCAGCGGCAGATGGCGTGCGCCACCTGCAACAGCGGCTCGTCCCGGGCAATCGCCTGTCCCAGATCCTGCAGCATCTGCGCACCCGCCACGGTATGGTTCTTGATAATGGCAAACTCTTCGGCGGTCAGGCGTCCGGGCTTGTTCAGGATTTCCTCCGGGATGACGATCTTGCCGATATCGTGCAGCGCCGAGGCGGTGCTGATGCGGGCGATATCGCTTTCGTCCAGCTGATAACGATCGGTCTTTTGCACCAGCCGGTGTAAAAGCAGGTCGGTCAGGGTGCGGATGTGCAGAACATGCAGCCCGCTCTCGCTGTTGCGGAACTCCACCACATGGCTCAGGATGCTGATCATCAGCACGCTGTTGTGCTCTTTTTCGTACACCTGATCGGTAACAAGGCGGGTGAGCCGCTTTTGCTTGGCGTACAGCATGAGGACATTCTTCACCCGGCGCAGCACCATGATCCGCTCGAAAGGACGGCGGATATAGTCCGTTACCCCCAGATCGTAGGCGCGCTCGATGTTGGCGGTATCCTCTGTCGCCGAGATGACGATGACCGGGATCTCGTCCAGCCATGCGTGATACTTCATCACCCGCAGCACATCAAAGCCGTCCATGCCGGGCATCATCAGGTCCAGCAGCAACAGAGAGATATCCGTGCGCTGCCGCATCAGCTCCACTGCCGCTGCGCCGTCCTCTGCTTCCAGATAGTCATAGCCATCGCCCAGTATCTCCTTGAGCAGGGCACGGTTGATCTCGGAATCATCCGCGATCAGGATCTTCGGTTTCTCGTTCATGGCCATGTTTCTCCTTTTGCGGCGCATCCTTCTGCCCCGGCTTTGTTCCGGGCACACCGTCCGCACTGACTGGATGTAATAGGTTTTCCCTAACATCCGCTTTATTGCATTCATTTATACTTTACTGGATTTTACAGCAAAATGCAAGGCTGCGTGCAACATTTCTGCCATTTTCCGGTATTTTCTGCAAACGTTCTCATTCCCGGCTGTATAAATGCAATTCAATTTTTACAGTACCCTTTGCAAACGTTGTTCGAAAGCAAGCCGTTTGTCGTTACAGCCCTTCCTGTGAAAATGCGGTTGCCGCGCTCCGCAGAGCGCGGCAACCGCGAAATATAAACCTTATTTCCGCTGACGATGCGCAGAGCAAAGCGGAGCGCATTTTAAATCGTTCCACGCAGAAAGAAAAAAGGACCGCTGCGCAAAACACGCAACAGTCCTTTTAAGATTCATTCTTGGGGCATCATGGCATCGAACCAGCCCATCAGCTCCGCAGCCATCTGCTCCAGCCGGGTCTCCGGCTGCCATGCAGGCTGTGCGGGCTCCGGGGGCAGCGCCTGTTCCGGGGCACAGAGAGTCTCCTCCGTTTCCGGTACAGGCTGTTCCGGGACAGTGTCGCACTGCGGCTCAACCTCGGGGGCTGTATCCGGCTGCACGGGTGCTTCCTGGGCAGTCTGCTGCATGGCAGCAAGAGCAGCTTCCACTCTGCGGCAGGCGGCCTCAGCCTGTTCTGCCCGGGCATTGGCCTGTTCCAGCTGCTCCCGCGCCTGCTCACAGGCGGCTTCCAGCTCTGTATTCTCGTGCTTGAGGGCAAGCAGGGTGCGCTCAAAGGCGAACATCCGGGTCTGGTACCGGCGCACCTCGGCGCGTGCCGCAGCCAGCTTGCGGCTCAGCTGCTCTGCCTGCGCCCGGGCGCTTTCCGCCTGTGCTGCGGCAGATGCCTGTACAGCGGCCTGCCGGGCAAATTGTCCGCGCAGGGCACCGGTCTCCCGCTCTGTCTGCACCATGATGCCCTCCCATGCACACCTTGCACGGGGCTTGCGCTGACCGCATGGGCGCAGCTGCCAGCCCCATTGTAGCCTGTAATTACTTCCGCTTGTTCAGAATAGCCAGCAGCTCGTCGTAGTAACGGTTATCGCTGCTTTCCTCTTCCACGGCCTTCTTTTCAGCCGGAGCAGCAGCCGGGGCGGCATTGCTTGCCGGGGCTGCGGCTGCGCCGGTGTCGCTGCTGAACACCGCAGACGGCACAGACTGTGCACCGCCCATGGCGTTGTTGATGCTGTTGCGCAGGTCGCTGGCGCTCTTGTTGTCGAAGCCGGTGGCCACAACGGTCACGCGCATCTCATCGGACAGGTTCTCATCAAAGGCAGTACCCCAGATAATGTTTGCATCGGGATGTGCGCTCTGGGTAATGAGGCCTGCGGCGGTCTCCACGTCCTCCAGACCGATGTCCGGGCTGGAAGTGATGTTGATGATAACACCGTGCGCACCGGCGATGCTGGTCTCCAGCAGCGGGCTGGAGATAGCAGCCTTGGCGGCGTTCTCGGCCTTGCCGGCACCCTTGGCGCTGCCCACGCCCATGTGGGCGTAGCCAGCATCCTTCATGATAGAGCGCACGTCGGCGAAGTCCAGGTTGATGAAGGCGGGCACATTGATCAGGGCAGAGATGGACTCCACGCCCTGACGCAGCACGTTATCGGCGGCCTGGAAGGCGTTCATCAGGGTGATCTTTTCCTGACTGATCATCTTCAGGCGCTCGTTGGGGATGACGATCAGGCTGTCAACGTGCATCAGCAGGTTGGCAATGCCCTGCTCGGCCAGCCCCATCTTGCGCTTGCCCTCAAAGGAGAAGGGCTTGGTAACGATGCCAACGGTCAGGATGCCCAGATCGTGTGCCACCTCGGCCACAACGGGTGCTGCACCGGTGCCGGTGCCGCCGCCCATACCGGCGGTGATAAAGACCATCTGGGAGCCCTTGAGGGCGTTGGCGATCTCGTCCTTGCTTTCTTCAGCGGCGCGCTGGCCGATCTCCGGGTCTGCACCCGCACCACGACCCTTGGTCAGCTTGGAACCCAGCTGCACCTTGACCGAGGCATGGTTCTTAGCCAGTGCCTGCTGGTCAGTATTCATTGCGATGAACTCCACGCCCTGCAGGCCATCGCTCACCATGCGGTTCACGGCGTTGCCGCCGCCGCCGCCCACACCGATCACCTTGATCGTCGTAACGTTCTCGTCCAGTTCTTCATCGAGCATCAATGCCATAACTTTGTCCTCCATCGGATTTTTATGTGGAACTGCGCAAAAGCCGCACAGATATTATCATACGATACTTATATAACAGTATCGTATCATTTTTTCATTCCGATTGCAAGACAAAATTGCTTTTTCGTGGGTGTTTTTTTCATAACCCCACTCCGGGCGGGTATTTCCTGCCAAATCTGTGCGCCCAGCCCCGCCAAAAGCCGGTCAAGGTCTGCATAGCCGCGCCGGACAAACTCCACCCCGCCAAGGCGGCTGCTGCCCCGGGCAGCCAGTGCCGCAATCACCAGCGCTGCCCCGCCCCGCAGGTCCGGTGCTGTCAGCTTTGCCCCGTGCAGCACCCCGGCGGGCTGCACATACAGGGTGCGCTCTGCCACCCAGACGTTTGCCCCCAGCGCCGCAAAGCCCTCGGCACAGGCAAAACGGTGCTCAAATACCCTGTCCTGCAAGCAGCTTTCGCCCTGTGCGCAGAGCATCACCGCCGCCAGCAGCGGGGCGGCGTCCGTGGCAAGGCCGGGATAAGGTGCGGTGTGCACATTTCCCGCGCCGCGCAACGCCCCGAACCGTGAAATGGCGGCAGCATCGCGCGCACGCTCTACGGTGCAGCCCATTTGTTCCAGAATTTCCAGCAGCGGCGCATACAGCCCGGGCGCACAGCCTGCCAGCTCCACCCGTCCTCCAGCTGCCGCCGCCGCACAGGCCAGCGTAGAGGCGATAATACGGTCTGCCACCGGCGCAAAGGTGCAGCCTGCAAGGCAGCGCTTTCCCTGCACCCGGATGGTGTCGGTGCCCGCGCCCTCCACGCAGCCGCCGCAGGCGTTGAGAAAGGCGGCAAGATCCACGATCTCCGGTTCCTTTGCGGCACCATGCAGCACGGTCTGCCCCTGCGCTGTGGCAGCAGCCAGCAGCAGCGTCTCGGTAGCGCCCACGCTGGGAAAGCTAAGACAGATCTCCGCGCCCCGCAGCCCCGCCGGGGCGTACAGTGTAAGCTGTCCGGGCGCTGCGGGCAGCTGCCGCACGCCCATCTGCGCCAGCCCCTGCAAATGCAGGTCGATGGGTCTTGCCCCGATGCGGCAGCCCCCGGGCAGCACGGTGCTTACCCGCCCAAGCCGCGCCAGCAGCGGCGCACAGAACAGGATGGACGCCCGCATCCGGCCTGCGGCCTCCGGTGCAAGGTCGGTGCGCATGGG
>ERZ857840.1560-NODE-1560-length-25330-cov-5.912799_pt1 | contig 25330 bp, 29 predicted proteins | sample MGYA00519760_ERZ857840 | MGnify/ENA primary metagenome ERZ857840 (study PRJEB31778, sample SAMEA3449371) | human gut metagenome | biome: human gut; feature: human-associated habitat; material: faeces | place: United Kingdom | collected 2010/2012 ... | reverse complement strand
TGATCGGCAAGAGTGCCTCCCAACGCACCGATACCTGCTTTGATAAGACCCATAAAAATTACTCCTTTCTAATTGTAAGAATGATCGATATATATTTCCCGGCTGAAGCCGGAAGATTACTGATTCTTTTCCGCGTTCCCGACGGAATACGGGTTTTTGTTTGTTTTCGGCAAATCGCGCTCCGAGCCGCATCTGCCCGCCCAGCCGATAAAGGACACCCACATAATCAGATACAAAACCCATGCGATGAATGCACCGACCGACCACCACACAGATATTTTCAGCCAAAAATGTAGCACCAATAAAACCGCAGCCGGCAGCAGTCCTCCGATATTCATAAGAACATTGATGAAGAGACAAGGGAAAAAACTGCCGCATCGTTTTGAATTACGCATTAATTTTCCTCCTTTCGTGTTGTTTCGCCCCGGAAACCGCTCACATTCCGCCTGCGGCATCACGGGTATGGAGAGTTCGCCTCATGCACCGAAGTCGTGTTCTCCGACAAAACGCCCCGCCGGAGTCCGGTCAGGTGCGAAGCCGGTCATATGCACGTCCTCAAACATACGGGAACCCCCGCCGTTTTCTTTTCTTCAATATGCTTTTTTCCGCTTTTCGCGCGACCCCGTCACATCGCGTAGATTTGATCCATCAGATATTCGGCGGACATCGAGCCGTAGAAAAACTGGTCTATAATACCGTTTTTCTTTGCGTCCCTGATATCCTTTGCCGCCTGTTTTTCGGTGTTTGAATCGACGATGAGAGCAATCTTGCAATCGGGACATACAGACTTTACCTCGTCCCGGAGCTTTAACCTCTCACACAGCAGCCACGGAGTGTATCCCGTCACTTCCATCACAAGAACAAACGGCTTATACACCCGGCACAGTTCGACTGTATCTTTCGGGGATTCCGTACGAACTGCGTCGATATCATAGTCCGAATTTCTGAAAGCGGTCGCTATGGTATCGCCGAACAGATAATTCTGCATGTCGACCACAATTCTTTTCATCGAACCATCCCTCCTTTTCTTTCGGGATATATCTGATGAATTTGATTCATCTTGCTATCCGGTATTATTATATCAGAAAAAAACGGCTCCGTCTGTCCTCAAAAAAGAGGACAAATGCCGGTCAAATTGTAAATATATTATGAACTCCCGTCTTTTTTCCTCCGGACAGCGAAAAAAGGGACTGTTAAAAACCATGTGTTCTTAACAGTCCCTCAAAAATGACGCAATGCATAAAGTCATCATTTTACTGCATGTTTATCGTTTTTCTTCGTGCTCATCAAGCCAGCATCCGGGCACGACCATCCGTTTGCCGACGGCTGCAATCATCAGCCGGTTGCGGTTCGGATAGCCGGTTTTTACCAGCATACGGTTGATGTATGTCCGCACCGAGGATTCCGCCACGTTCAGCTCCGCGGCGATCTCGGTATTGGTTTTTCCCTCACAGAGCAGGCGCAGAGTCTCCATCTCGCGGTCGGATAGTTCACAGGAAAGCGTTTTGCCGAGCCGGACAGTCGGAACACCGTCAGGCCAAAAGCGTTTACCCGAAAGAGTGCCTTCAATCACGCTCACAAGGTCACCGGAAGGGGAATCCTTATACCAGAAGCTGTCGGCGCCGATCTTTTTTGCCCGATCAAGAAATCGTCCCTCCAACATAGATGTCACTATAACGATCTTTATCATGGGATAGGACTTCTTAATCGATTCGGCAGCAGTCAGACCGTCCGAGTCACTTTCGGTGCATATATCCATGAGAATCAGGTCGATGTGACCCTCGCCGCACCGGTAAAGCGCCGCATCGGCTTGCGGCAGTGTGCCCGCGACCTCGCAATCCCTGCACTTTTCCACGCAGGAGCACAGATAGGTTCTCGCCAGTGCCTGATCTTCAACAATCAGTATTTTTCTTACAGCCATAGGTTATCCCCCCGCATTTCGGCTTTGGGTATCTCGATCACAAGAGAAAACTCCGGCAGGCTCTGTACCGTCATCCTCCCACCCGAAATTTCGACACGGTGGCGCAGATTGGAAAGACCGCCGCCCTCCGTAATCTTTTTCTCCGGCGGCTTGCCGTTGTTGCGTATCATAACCGTGTAGCCGCCCTCGCTTTCCCAGATGTTTACGGAAATCACGGTGGCTCCGGCATACCGAATGGCGTTGTCCAGACAGACCTGCAGGGCGGTGTACATCAGCTCCGCCTCGGCGTCCGTCGGCTCTTCGCCCCTTATTCTCACTGCCACGCCGCTGGTCTTTGCGCTGTCAAGCAGTTTTTTCTTTGCCGGCAGACGGATCGATTCCCGAAAGGCAATGGCTTTCTCCCATTCGTGGCAAACGGTATCCGCATCAATACCGTCGAAATCTCCCGTTATATACTGCTTTGTCAGCGTAATGCAGGCGGCAAGGCTGTCGTGCATGGCGGATTTTGCGGCGAGAAGCTCCTTTTCCCGCGCCAAAGCCCCGACATTGTCGGAAAGCTGCTTCAGCTTTTCCGAATCCTCCTCCAGCTTTCTGCTGTCGTCGGCAAGCTGCACAAGAGCACGCTGAAGCTCGGTAACGTCGGCGGCGGTAAGCTGTATATAGCTCTCTCCGTACCGATCGGTAACCTCGGTTTTTTCGAATCTCCACACGGTTTTATCCGGAAACCGATATGTATTCTCCACATCCGGCACACGGACAATGCCGTCCGGAAGATCAGACAGCGCCTCCTCGACCTCTCCGAGATATTGCATATCGCTGTCAAGCAGATATCGGCTCAGTTGATACATCTGCCGGTTGCAGAGAACTATGCTTCCCGCGCTGTCAAAAAAGCACGCCGCGGTGGGAAGCCGGTCAAAGCTCTCCTTGATAGAATTGAAGCCCAGCCATTTCGGTTTACGCATCGTCACAACCTCCTATCAGCGTGCGGACGAGCCACAGACCGTCCTCCCGCCTGACCGTTATATCCGAAGAAGCAATGAAAGACAGATCGGCGGTGCACTCCACCGACAGGTCCATCTCGCTGTCGGACACCGAAATAAACAAGGACTGCAGCCCGTTTATCGTCATTTCCGCAACCGTTTTCAGAAGGTCAAACAGCCTCATCACCTCTGTTGAGCGCATGGGCTTCGTTGTACGGTAGACCACACTGCACTCCGTGCCGCAGACGGTCATGACTCTCACCGCCTCGTCAACGGTCAGCCGGAGCTCCTGTTGAGGCAGAAGCTCATATTCCATGCCGAGGAAATACAGATTGGCGCCGCGCTTGATGTAGGTACCCAGCAGAAGAATTCTTTTCAGCAGGTTCTGCACTTCCGCAGGTCCCGTATCCTCACATTGCTTCAACAGCTGCCCGATTCTGTTTATTTGCTTTCCGTACCTTGCCTCCAGCTCATCGTAAATACGGTTTTTTTCGGTCAGCTCATACAGCTTCTTCTGTATGAAATAAGCCTCTTGCAACTTCTCCTTGTTGTTTTTGATTATGGCTTTGTTACCGCTCAGTTTTGCCCGCAGTTCTGTCAGCGGACGCACATTGTCCTGCCATACGGCATATCCGCCGCTTATCGGTGCCGACGAGATTCGTATTCCGTCGGGACGGAAGACCTGAGTTCCCTCCTCCGGACAGGCTATGTCCTCACAGGCGGCATGGGAGCGGAGAACAATGTTTCCGCTGCTGTCAGCAATACAGGCAGCCAGCGTCGTTGCCTCGAAAAGCTCGACATATCCCGTGTTGGACTGTATCATCCGGCAGCGTATACAGCTTTCGTAAATCGCGGCAAACAACAGGCAAAACATCACATTCATATCGCCGAACCACCAGCGTACAGCCGGCAGTCCAGACAGATAAAGGACTCCGTAAAGAACCGTTATGCAGCCTGTAACAAACGGCGCAAGATTCTTTTTTCCGCTGCCCGGTATACGGCTTTTGTTCAGAAGCCGGACAAGCGAAAAAACCATGCAGGCGACCATCCAGACGAGACAGGCAAAATACAGCGGACGGTGAGAAAACGAAAAGTTGTCCTGTCCCCCCGGCACTCCGCCGCTGAACGCAAACACCTGCTGGTGCAGGTCGTTGGTAATCACAGACAGAAAAAGCACAGCCGGAACAAGCGCAAGACAGCCGGTCCTTACGTTCAGACGGATTTCCTGTGGTTTTCCGAGAGACAAAGCAATATACACCCCGAGCAGCGGTATAAAAAGCATGGGTAAATAGTAAAGATACCAGATGTACCGCGCCACCGTCGGATCGGTGACGATCTCGTATTTCAGAGTGCGCAAAACAAGCCACACGAGCATCAGGGCAGCCGTCAGGCGCAGACAGTGCAGAGTCTGTGGCTGTATAATGCGGCGGTCAAGGGAATAACCCCAAAGGGAAAACAGAAGTAAATAAAGCGCCGCGCGGATATAGTTCACATAAACCCCGCCGATGTCGAATTTGGCAAGCATCCTGCAGGAATAAGCCGCGGCAATGATGGCAAAAACAACGATCAGGGAAATCAGCTGTCTTGTGTTCCGTTTCATGGGGAAAATCTCTCTCTTTCTGTCGCAGACAAGGGATTCCCCCTTGGCGTTGTTTTTGTGTTTCCGACAGGTCGTTCCGGACGTGCGTTTCCGCAAACGGCACGCTCATGCCAACCCGACAGCACCGTACGGATTCCCGAACCCTCATTTACGTTCAGGTCGGGCACTGCTCCGGAAACGGAAACCGCCGTCTCTGACTGTCGGTAGTCGGTAGTATGATAACACATTTCCCGGAAAAACGCAAGAGTTTACAACACTCGGTGTTATTTTTCTGTGTGTTTTTCAAACCTTCACCGGAACTCCGCAAAGTCATAGCCACCGTAGCAATGTACAGCAATATAGAAGAAGGAAATTTGCATCCGAACCGCGACGGAGTTTGGATTGCAATACGTGAAAAAGATCGGCGGAGCGATCTTTCACAGTGACCGGGGGGAAGTCAGCATACCAGAGAAGCATTCAGAACCGTGCTTCGGGAGACAGGGCTTGTTCAAAGCCTCAGCGGTACCGGAGATTGCTTTGACAATACGAGAATGGAAAGCTTTTTGCGACCTTGAAGAAGGAAAAATCGGCCACAAGCTGACGCAGGGTCAGGTGAAGAGCATCATTTTCAGGTACATATTCGTGTACTATAACCGGATTCGCATATCCTCGGTCAATCCCGGAGAGATTTCCCCGGTTACATATCGCGAAGGGGCTGAAGCGAACGCGCAGACGGTCGCCTGATGTCGCCGCGCCGCACCTGAATATCCTTCGTTCCGCTACGCTCCACTCCCACTTTGTAAATTCGGGGGCGGTTATCAATCGCTTTCATGTTCAGCGTGAATTCTCAAAGTAAATGCAACAGTAGGGAAGCCCTTGCATTTAGAATGAGAAAACGGTAGCAGTAAGTATGAGAAAAGAGCGAAAATAAGCGAAAAAACGACGAAAACGCAGAAAAAAGCGTGAGAAAAAAGCCTGAGAGGTAGAATTCTCAGACTAAATGCAACCATGGTTGCGTTTACTATGAGAAGATTTTGGACAAAAGTTATTTAAAAAGGATCTTGAAAAAGACCATGAAAGGCGATACAATATAAAATAAATGTCCCTGCACACCTTACTGAAAAATCTGATGTCATTAGTATATGGGTCTACGGACTGAATGAGGGACAATTATACTAAAAATGCCAGAGGTGATGTGTATAGTGGAAGATATATTAGCTGTAAGCTCTTTTCTGGTATTCTGCATTAATAAGGGTCTACCTTTTATTTTTCAGGGAACATGGTGTGTCACGGTATGAACAAGCTCAACTTTCTGACCACCATAATACAGGGGCTTCGCAAACTGCCTTTAAAAAAGAGTGATATCTTTTTTGGCTGACAGAAAATAATTCCTATGGTTTTGTTTAAATCGCGCGGAAGCAGCGAAAAAAACATAAAAAACGCTGAAATCCCTTATGCCATAAGGATTTTCGAGTAATATCTTTTTTGGCGGCGCGATACAAGTCTTTAGGTCGATTTAGATCCGACCGAGAAAAAACGAGAAAAGCGGAGATTTCGAGAGATTTCTCCGCTTTTTTCGCGCCTAACTTTTTTCGAATTTCGATATATCCATTTTCGATTTTTCTTCGAGTCGAAGGATTCGAACTACCGAAAATGCGATTTTTCAAGAACTGAATACGGAACACAAGCAACCGGAAGGACTTGAACCCACGACAGGGTTTCAAATTCTTCCGGTTTTTTGTGTTAGACATAAATTGTTTACAAACAGTCCCTTCCAAAACAGAGCCATCCCTTCTTCGAAAGGATCCGAACCCACGAAACGCTAAAAAAAGATTTTTTTGAAATAGATCCATTGAGCCGACAAAAGGATTCAAACCAGCGAATCCCAAATATTGCCCACTGAAGACAAAGAAAAAGCCACGGCGAACCGTGGCATATTCTTTCAAGTAAAACTCCCCGACAAATTGGAATTTATGGGTGCAAAACAAATACTTGATTGGGGTACCCAAATTCTTCTGTCAACTCGCCTTCCTGAAATCCAAATTTTCTGTACAGCGCCCTTGGTGCAATCCCTTTTTCATCATTTTCACGAAACGTTGACACCGTGATTTCCCGGCTTCTATCCAATTCATTCAGTGCCTTTCTCAAAAGGATCGAAGCAATACCCTGCTTTCGATGCTCAGGGTCCACAGCCATACAACAAATCATGTTCTTTTTGTGCGAAAAAAGAAGAACACCAATGATTGTTCCCCGGCTTTTGACGCATAATGCCTGTTTCTTATTCATGAACTTCAGTACGGTTTGTTCATGCTCATATATACACTCTTCCGTTTCAAGTCCTGGAAAATTCTCACTTACCTTTCTAACAAGCTGCATCCACGAATCGATACAGGAGCTTTCCCCAAACACGGCTTCCATCTCATTACCTCGCAAACTCTTATTTGTCGATGAGATAATTATATCACAAAACCGAGATCAAGTAAACCCGTATCCTGTAAACAATCGAAAATATTCTTTCTGCATAGCCAAATGCTTATCAGCCAAGCGTTTGGCTTTTTTATTTGCAGAAAGGATTGATAACAGATGAATGCAATTATTTCAAATGGCAACTATATGCGATGTAAAAAGGTAAAGCTGGCATTGTCTTGACTCATAGGTATCCTCCTGTAAAAAATCCGCCTGCCGGAAAACCGACAGGCGGCATACTGCCTTTTATACTTCCATCATCTATAGGCTATAGTGATTAAAGAACCAAAGAAGGAGCGGAGTAAATTCGTGCTGCCAATTCCTGATTGAGCATATACAAACTCTTGGGATCGGAGCCAAAGAGTTCCATTTTGGAAATCAAATTATTTGCATTGGTTTCTTCTTCACCTTGTTCTTTCACAAACCAATCGAGGAACTGCATGGTACGGAAATCCTTTGCTTCGTAAGCCTCACTATAGATATCATTAATCAGCGAGGTCACATATTTTTCGTGCTCAAGACCTGCCTTCAAAACATCCATATGGCAAGCTGCATTCAGATCAGGCTTGTCAATGGCTTCAAACGTTACCTTCTGGTTTTCGTTTTGCAGGTACTGATAGAAAAGCATGGCGTGGTCACGCTCTTCCTGAGCCTGAATTTTATACCAGTTGGCAAAGCCGTCAAGCCCGACTTCCTCGAAATAGTTTGAAAAATTGAGATAAAGGTATGCGGAATAGAATTCCTTATTTATCTGTTGATTGATAAGCGCATGTACTTTTTCGTTCATTTGTAAAAATCTCCATGTTAAATTTCAGTTTTCCACAAGCCGTGGAGGTTGCAGTATGCGTAAACAGCCACTGCCTTGTCATCTCCCAAGCAGAAGGTGACATTGGGTTTGTCATCGGGTTTCAAAGCCTTGCGCTGCCCACCGTTTTCGGTCTGGACATAGACCCACTCGATGAAGTGTTCCGAAAGCATCGGATGATCCACACTGCCCACATTGACGGTGACGGTATTGCCCTCTACCTTGACTACAGGCTTGTGTTTCTCACCGCTGGCTTCCACGGTGTTGGGTAGCAGGGCAGTCATTTTCTGCCCGCAGCACATCATAGGTACGCCGGAGTCGTGAATCATGCCCACCAGATTGCCGCAGTGTTCGCAGACATAAAACTTTGCACCCATTTTCATTTCTTCCGTTTTATCAATAGTTTTCCGCACGCACTTCGAAGAATGCCTGAGGATGCTTGCAGACAGGGCAGATCTCAGGAGCCTTGGTTCCTACTACGATATGTCCGCAGTTACGGCACTCCCAGATGGTAACGCCGCTCTTCTCAAACACCTGCATGGCCTCCACGTTGCTCAAAAGCTTGCGGTAGCGCTCCTCGTGCATCTTCTCAATGGCAGCTACGCCACGGAACTGTTCAGCCAGATCATGGAATCCCTCCTCATCAGCTTCACGAGCCATGCGGTCATACATATCCGTCCACTCGGCGTTCTCACCTTCAGCAGCATGGAGCAGGTTCTCGGCAGTATCGCCCAGCTCGCCCAGAGCTTTGAACCACAACTTGGCGTGCTCCATCTCGTTTTGTGCAGTATGCAGGAACAGAGCAGCAATCTGCTCGTAACCGGCTTTCTTGGCTACTGAAGCAAAGTAAGTATATTTGTTGCGTGCCTGAGATTCACCAGCAAAGGCTTCCCACAGGTTCTTCTCCGTCTTGGTGCCTGCATAGGGATTCTTTGCAGGAGCCGCAGCATCCTCAATCTTCACAAACTTGTCGGCAGGCTGCTTGCAGATGGGGCACTTAAAATCAGGTGTCATAGGGCCTTCGTGAATGTGACCGCAGACTGTGCATTTCCATTTTTCCATTTTCTTTTCCTCCATTTTTTCATTGAATTGAATGTTTTTTAACAGGGATTCCACAGCATCCACAGGAATGCCGGGATACGTTTTAATACTTTCCAGGAACGCCCTGGTGTTGCTGCTCTGAGGCAGCATAAAGCCGGCTTCTCTGCACAGATCCTCAGCCATCAGGCGAGAGGATTTTTCCACAGCGACGCTCAAGACATCAGGAAGCTGCGAAGCAATGTTCTCTGCATTGGCTTTGCTTTGCACTAAGCCACGAAGTGCTTCGACAACTTTTTCTTCTTTCGGCTGCTGCGGCGGCAGTTCTTTTGGAACCATAGAGATTGCAGAGGATGGACAGGCTTCGGCACAGGCACCGCAGCCGATACACTTTTCAGAATCAATGATGCTGTTCTCTGTATCAGTCGCTCCGGTAGGGCAGACATAGAGGCAAAGGCAATCCTTGGTACATAAGCGAAGATTTCTTACTGCATATTTTTCAGCCATAGTTATGCCCTCCCTTCCATTTTTTCAAATTTCCAACTGGGAACCTTACACACCGGACATAGCTCCGGAGCTGTGTCACCAACATAGACAAAACCACAGACCGTGCAAACCCAGACACCGGTGTTTTCCAACATCTTGTCTCCCTCAGATTCATATCGAGTCAGCAGAGATTGGAGCATTCGGGTAACCTTTTCACTCCACACCTGACAGCGCAGACCACCCCGATCAGGCTTTTCACCGGCTATAGCATTGCCATAGGGATACCCTACAGACAAATCCTTGTCAATGAGTTCCAGCAGCTTGGCTGTGCTGGCCTCCTCGACGGGTGCAGCCTTGCTTCTGAAGAACTCTGCCAGTTTTCTGAAATCATCTGCCTGCTGGGGCAGATACTGCTTTTCGCAGCCACGGGCCAGATTGGAGCAGATGATGCTCATTTCCATGGGAGAGAGTTCCTTGTCCACATGGGGCTTTTCAAGGACCTCCTGGGACGCTGTTTTTTCTTCTTTGGGTTTGAAAGCGTCTTTGCCTGCTTTACAGACAGGACACTTCCAATCGGCAGGTAGGTCTTCCCACTTGCCACCGACAGCTTCATCGTGAATATATCCACAAATGCCGCAAACATATTGTTTCATAGGTTTTACCGCCTCCTTTATCTATATTATATCAAATCACGACACATATTCCGTGACTTAATCACCTATTTCAGTCGCAGGAGTGATGGCCGCAGCCGTGGGAACCGCAAGAGTGACCTTCCCCATGGTGGTCGTGATGATCACACCGGACATTGGGGTTGAAGTCCAGCTCGCCTGCTGCCAGTGCTTCTGCTGCTGCATCAGCGTTGCCGGAAACACCACCATAAAGCCGGATACCCACATCGCTCAGTGCCATCTGGGCACCGCCGCCAATACCGCCGCAGATCAGGGCATCCACCTTCAGTGCACTCAGGACGCCTGCCAGTGCACCATGTCCGCTGCCGCCAGCATCCACAACCTTAGACGAAATGATTTTTCCATCTTCCACATCGTAGATTTTAAACTGTTCGGTGTGACCGAAGTGCTGAAAGATTTCTCCGTTTTCATAAGTGACTGCAATTCTCATAATATTATCTCCTTTCGGTTTTTCGTGCATCGGATGGATTTTTTGCTGATAGCAATTTCTGCACCCGTAGGCTGTGCTGTTTCCGCTGCAGAGTGTAAAATCCCCTCCCTCGATTCGCAGAGGAAGTCCCTCAACCAGCGCATCGGCCAGTTTTTTGCGGGCAGCTGCATAAATCTGCTGAACCGTTGTTCTGGCAATACGCATATATTCTCCGCATTGCTCCTGAGAAAAACCTTCACGGTCAATCAGGCGAATGGATTCATACTCATCCACATTCAGGACAATGGGAGTCAGTTCCTCGCCGCCACGAACCGGAACAAAACCATCATTATCCGGCAAACAACAAACTTTTCTGCATTTTCTCGGTCTTGGCATAGATTCAACTCCATATTATTTGCGGCATATGCCATTTATACGATCATTATACATCTTCCTCTCCTATATGTCAACGAAATTATTGACATATGCCATAAATTATGTTATACTATATGTATTCAAGGAGGTGTACCCATGGATTTTTCATCCTATTTTCCAGTTTGGAACAAACTGACACCGACCCAGCAGCAAATTTTGGAGCGAAATGCAGTTTTACGAAAAGTGGACAAAGGGACCGTGATTCATAATGGAACTGTGGAGTGTACTGGTCTTCTGCTGGTAAGAAGCGGACAGCTTCGTGCCTATATTCTTTCCGATGAAGGACGAGAGATTAGCCTCTATCGTTTGTTTGATCGGGATATTTGCCTGTTTTCCGCCTCCTGTATGATGAACAGCATTCAGTTTGAGATCACCATTGAGGCGCAGAAGGATACCACGATGTGGGTTATTTCTGCTGACACTTATGGACGCTTAATGAAAGAGTCTGCTGTGGTAGCGAATTTTACCAACGAAATTATGGCTACCCGTTTTTCTGAGGTTATGTGGCTCATGGAGCAGATCATGTGGAAAAGCTTTGATAAAAGGCTGGCCGCGTTTTTGCTGGAAGAAAGCGCGCTGGAAGAAACGCAGGTCCTCAAAATTACCCACGAGACCATCGCCAACCATCTGGGAACTGCCCGGGAGGTGGTCACCCGGATGCTGCGGTATTTCCAGAGCGAGGGCATGGTGAAGCTGGCGCGGGGCACCGTGGAGATTTGTGAAAAAAGGAGATTGCAGGAACTTTCTGATACATAGAAGACCTGTATCGTTGATGATGAAAATCGTATTGCTCACCGCCCTCGGCGTGGGGGGCGCGACCATTTTTGGAAGTCTCATTGGCTTTGTCTTTCGGAATATCTCCCACAAATTCTCCGACATAGTGCTGTCCTTTGCGGCAGGTGTTATGCTGTCTGCGGCTGTACTGGGACTGATTCTGCCATCTCTCAATTATGGCGGAACTCATGGGATCCTCGTTTCCATCATCGGGATCTTTACTGGGGCGGTGTGCCTGAATCTCATTGATAAGCTGGTTCCCCACCTGCATAGGCTGGTGGGAGCCGATACGGAAACACACCGCAGCACCAACCTTGACAAGGTATTGCTGTTTGTCACAGCCATCGCGATCCATAACCTGCCGGAGGGGATTGCCGCCGGTGTCAGCTTTGGAAGTGAAGACACGGCGCAGGCGATGATGATCGCCTTCGGTATCGCCCTGCAGAACATTCCCGAAGGCATGGTGATCATTGCGCCCATGCTGGCAGCAGGCGTATCCCCGGTAAAAACCTTTGTCTGCGCCATGGTGACCGGGCTGATCGAAGTCGTCGGTACGCTTCTGGGATATTGGGCCGTAAGCATTGCTTCGGCCATTCTCCCCTTTGCTCTGGCTTTTGCGGGAGGAACCATGCTCTATGTCATCGGCGATGAAATGATTCCCGAAACCCATGCCCACGGTAGCCAGACTGGAGCAACCTATGCGCTCCTGGCCGGATTCTGTGTGATGCTGGTCAGTGATTTCTTTTTGGGGTAAAGTGTGATTCAGATGTTTGAAATGTTTGCTGCAGTCAGAGGATGAAAATCCGCCGCATCTCTACCAAAATTGTTGGAGAGATGCGGCGGTTGTTTATTTGTCCATGCCGCAGGCGGTGGCCGATTCAATGAGGCAGCGGTCGTGCATCACCGCGTCGTAGAACCGAAAGCCGCCGGAGAAGTTATAGCAGTTAAAGCCGTTTCCGGCCAGGATACGACAGGCAATGTAGCTGCGCAGACCGCTCTGACAGATGACGTAGACAGGCTTACGCTTGTCCAGCTCACCCAGCCGCTCCCGCAGCTCGTCCACCGGGATGTTAAAGAAGCCGTCAATGTGTCCGTGTGCGAATTCTTCCACAGTGCGGGTGTCCAACAGAGTTACGCTTCCGTCACGAGGAAGATGATCTGCATCTTCCAGATGCCACTGTTTCAGAACACCTTTTGCGATATTCTCAATCATAAAGCCAGCCATATTTACCGGATCTTTCGCAGAGGAGTAAGGCGGTGCATAGGCCAGATCCAGATCCTTCAGTTCCGTGGCTTTCATTCCTGCCCGGATAGCGGTGGCCAGCACATCAATGCGCTTATCCACACCTTCATAGCCTACGATCTGCGCACCCAGCAGGCGATAAGTCGCCTTTTCAAATACCACCTTCATTGTCATGACTTTCCCGCCGGGGTAGTAACCTGCATGGCTCATGGGCGACAGGATAACCGTATCAACATCCAGTCCTGCTTTTCTGGCGTTGGTCTCGTTCACACCGGTAGTAGCGGCAGTCATGTCAAAGACCTTGATGACAGAGCTTCCTTGGGAGCCGGTATAATGGCTGTCTCCGCCACAGATGTTGTCCGCAGCGATTCGTCCCTGTTTATTGGCAGGGCCAGCCAAAGAGATCAGAGCATCCTGCCCGGTGACGAAGTGCTTCACCTGCACCGCATCGCCCACGGCATAGATGTCGGAAATGGAGGTTTCCATTCGGTCATTGACCACAATACTTCCTTTAATGCCCAGTTCCAACCCGGCATCCTTTGCAAGGGTGGTTTCGGGAGAAACACCAATGGCCAGGATTACCATATCCGCATGGAGAGGCTGTTCGTCTTTCAGCAGCACATCCACGCCGCCGTCCCTTTCCTCAAACCCTTCTACGGTATGACCAAGTGCCAGCTTTACACCGTGCTTGCGCATTTCATTATGGATGAAAGAAGCCATATCGGCATCAAAGGGATTCATAAGCTGTTTTGGACGCTGGACAATGGTGACATCCATCCCCAGCTCTCGCAGGTTTTCTGCCAGCTCCAATCCAATGAAGCCACCACCTGCCAGTACAGCGGATTTGGGATGGTTTGCATTGATGTAATCCTTGATGCAGAAGGTATCTTCAACAGTGCGCAGGGTAAACAGCTTATCAAGACCTACACCGGGAAGCCGGGGCTGGGTAGGCTTGGCTCCGGGAGAGAGAATCAGCTTGTCATAGCTCTCCTCGAACTCCTCACCGGTTTCCAGATTTTTCACGGTAACTTCTTTTTTTTCGGGATGGATAGCCGTGACCTCATGGCGCACCTTCATGTTTACATGGAACCGGGAGAAGAAGCTTTCCGGGGTCTGGAGGGTCAGATCCGACCGATCGGTAATCACATCACCGATATAGTATGGCAGACCACAGTTGGCATAGGAGATATACCCCGAGCGCTCAAAAACTACGATTTCTGCCTGCTCATTCAGTCTGCGAATACGGGCGGCAGCAGTAGCACCGCCTGCCACACCGCCTACAATGACAACTTTCATATTATCGTTCCACCTTTCCCGCATAATCGGAAATTCCGCCTATGTTTTTCACGTTGGTATAACCCATCTGCTTCAAAATAGCAGCTGCCTGACGGCTTCTTGCACCGCTGAGACAATGAACAAAAATGGGGGTAGATTTATTGTCAATCATGCCAGCCACTTTGCTAATGGACTGCAAAGGAACATTTTTACTGCCGGGGATATGCCCCTGCCGGTATTCGTCGGGGGTGCGAACATCCAGCAGGACTGCGCCATCCGTAGTGCTATATTCTTTGACACCCTGATTGATGTCAGGGCCTTTCAGGAAATCGAAGAATCTCATCTTTGCACCTCCTTACAGCATGGCGAGAATCTGAGCCTTAGGTCTGGCACCGGTGACTTGATTGACAATCTTTCCGTTCTTCATAACCACCAGAGTGGGTATGCTCATCACACCGAACTGCATAGCCAGTTCCTGTTCCTCATCCACATTAATTTTAACAACCTTGATATCGGAGCGCTCCTTGGCAATCTCCTCTACCAGAGGAACTACCATGCGGCAAGGACCACACCAGGGAGCCCAGAAATCCATCAGGACGGGCTTGTCCGAGTTCAAAACCTCTTGATTGAAATTGTTTTTATTAACATTGATAGCAGACATATTTAAGTCCTCCTGTTTTCTTTTTTATGGCTTTATTATATCCAGCAGTCGTTCCTTGTTCTGTGATTTTATCACTTATCGCCGGTGACTGTTTCACCGGGCCAACTATTAATTCCGCCGATCTCAATGATATTGGTGTAGCCCAGTTTCACCAGTTTTTCAGATGCCTGCTTACTCCGATTACCGCTGCGGCAGTATACCAGAATCAGCTGATCTTTATCCGGCAGTTCAGAGATATCCTCTGTGCCAATGGATTCGTTGGCAATATTGATAGCACCGGGAATATGCTTTTCGCTATATTCCTGAGCAGTACGAACATCGAGGATGATGTATCCGGTTTCCTCCTCCATCATCGTAATAGCTTCCTCCATAGTAATCTGTCGATAGGTTTTTTCAGCGGATTGCGTTGCACAACCAGAGAGAAGCAGTAAAGTCATTAAAATGGGAATGATTCTTTTCATGTGTATACCTCCATATTTTGAAGATAGGGCAGCCGTTTCCAGCTGCCCTGTTTCCTTTTTTATGTTCTTGCCATTCCGTCTACACTGAGCACAACGCCCGTGATATAGGATGCTTCGTCAGATGCCAGGAACACAAATGCATTGGCAATATCCTCCGGCTGACCCAGGCGGCGCAGAGGGATCTGCTTGATGAGCGGATCAATTACTTCCTTGGGAACAGCCTTCATCATATCGGTCAGGGTAATACCGGGAGCGACTGCATTCACTCGAATACCCTTCGGACCCAATTCTCGGGCCAAGGAAACCGTCAGGCCATTGACAGCAAATTTGGATGTGGGATAAGCAACGCCACTGGGCTGGCCGTAAATGCTGACCATTGAGGATGTGGATAGAATAACACCTTGACCTTTTGCAATCATGCACTCACTGGCGGCTCTTGTAGCATTGAACACGCCTTTTACATTCAGATCCATAACCTTATCAAAGGTTTCCTCCGTATACTCGGTAAAGGGAGTGCTTTCGGATACACCGGCATTGTTCACCAGAATATCAATGCAACCGTATTTTGAGGCAGCTTCTCGGAACGCATTGCGGACAGATTCCAAATTGGACAGGTTAGGACTGATTCCCGCAACTGTTGCATTAGGGTACTTTTCTTTCAGCTGTGCAACCGCTTTGTCAGCAGAACCTTGCGAGCTTGCGGTCAGGATTACCGTAGCACCTTCCTTCAAAAATTTGTCTGCGGTAGCGTAGCCAATGCCACGGCTGCCTCCGGTGATGATTGCAACTTTATCTTTCAGTCTCATAAGAATACCTCCTTGTGTTTTGTATTTGTAGTATAACCTGTTTCGGAGGCGCTCTCCGTGATAAAATCACATTTTTCCAAGAAGGAATGATAGAAAAATCATGCCCGTGCATAAATAAAAAAGTCACAGTTGTGGCACCTGCCGTAGAGCAGATGCCACAGTTATATTCGCCTCTGGCGAGTTCTATTGCTTCGCAGTGGTATTCGGCTATCGCCGAGTGATATTCGCTATGCGAGCTTGAGAGGCGAATATATGCCCCGCATGGACGAAAACGGAAAAGCTATCAGTCCAGAAAAGCACGACATCGTTTTCGATCATGTGAACTTCTCCTATGAGCAGAAACCCATCCTACACGACATTTCCGTTACGCTGCCGGATAAGACGACAACGGCGGTTATCGGTCCCTCCGGCAGCGGCAAGACCACCTTCTGTAATCTCATTGCTCGCTTTTGGGATACCGAAAGCGGCAGCGTCAAAATCGGCGGATATGACGTGAAGTATTACACCTTGGAATCTCTTATGGATCAGATCCGCGTGGTGTTCCAGAATGTTTACCTCTTTGCCGATACCATCGAAAACAATATAAAATTCGGCAGACCTGACGCCACGCACGACGAAGTGGTCGCGGCAGCAAAAGAGGCTTGCTGTGACGACTTCATCGAGGCTTTGCCGGATGGTTACAATACGGTCATCGGCGATGGCGGCGCCAGCATTTCCGGCGGTGAAAAACAGCGTATTTCCATTGCGCGTGCCATGCTGAAGAACGCACATATCGTCATTCTGGACGAGGCAACGGCAAACGTCGACCCCGAGAATGAGGACAGACTGCAAAAAGCCATCGAGGCACTCACTCGGGATAAGACCATCATCAGGATCGCCCAAAGGCTGAAAACCGTGCGCTATACCGATCAGATTCTGGTCATCGATCACGGGCGCATTGTGCAGCATGGTAAGCACGAACAGCTGATAAATGAACCGGGCATTTATGCCGATTTCGTCGGCGGCAAGAAACAGACCGTCGGCTGGAAGCTGTGAAGAGGCGAAAGCACTCATGTTCATGACATTTTCTGTTTCGGTCTCGCTTTTTTAACGCACCCTTTTTAGACGATGCGAAGCAAAGCCTTCTCGGACGTTGTTCGGGAAGGCTTTGCTTTTGAATTCCTCGCTAAGCCGATTAAAAGAGACCGGTACAATTTTTTTGTTTTTTCTTGTCGAAACCTATTGACAAACCGTTATTCACGATGTATAATCAAAGTTATGTATAATTTGAATTGTATATGGAGACGCAACCATGCCTGCACGAATAAAAGTCACAAAAGAAATGATCGTTGACGCTGCCTTTGCGATTGCCCGTGAAACGGGAGCTGAAAACATCAACGCAAGAACCGTGTCGGAAAAGCTGAATTGTTCAACACAGCCTGTCATGTATCATTTCGCAACGATTGAAGAATTGAAAAGAACTGTCTATGCAAAGGCGGATCGTTATCATTCTGAATATCTGATGAATATGAAAAAACCAAAAAACGGTGTTATACTCGGAATAGGGAGGAACTATATCCGCTTTTCGATTGAAGAACCGCATTTGTTCCGTTTTCTCTTTCAGTCGGATTTTTTCGGCGGAAGCACCCTCCTTGAACTGATAGATGCCGATGAACTTACTCCCGTCCTTTCGGCTATGCGGGAAGCGCTTGGTATGGAAATGGAACAGACGAAAAAGGTTTTTTTAACGGTTTTCCTGTTTGCTCACGGGTATGCAAGCATCATCGCCAACAATTCGCTGAAATACGACGAAGAAATCATAAATTCACAGTTGGAACAGGCATACAGAGGCGCACTGTTGGCTGTACATGAAGAAATGAAATAAGAGGAAGGAACACACAATGAACTGCTTTTTTTGTTTTTGCCTTTAATTTTACTTATATGTTTTCTTGGCACAGCTTTCATATTGAAGCATTTCTCGGCGAAACCGTGCACCAAAAAACATGAATAGGAGCAATACATGAATTACATACATATCACCAAAGAAAACATCGACAAGGAACACATCTGCTGCGCTATGTCCGGCAAGCAAAGCATCGCCAAAAAGGAATGGCTCAGGCAGCGTTTTGATGAGGGGCTTGTTTTTTACCGCAGCGAGGAACGCGGCAAGTGCTTCATCGAATATATTCCCGCGGAAAATGCATGGGTGCCAATTGAGGCAGACGGCTGGATTTACATCAACTGCCTGTGGATTGCGGGTGCCATGAAAGGACACGGATATTCAAATGATCTTCTTTCCGAGTGCATCCGTGACGCGGTGTCGCAGGGAAAGAAGGGTGTTTGCATTCTCTGCGCCGAGGGGCGGAAGCGTGAATTTCTTTCCGACCCGAAGTTTCTTGCATACAAAGGCTTTAAGACGGCAGACATATCCGACTGCGGGATAAATCTCATGTACCTTCCGCTTGTACCTGATGCCGAACCGCCGAAGTTCAAGGAATGCGCCAGACATCCGAAGACGGACGCGGCAGGATTTGTCCTTTACTATACCGACCAGTGCCCGTTTACATATTATTGGGTACCGAAGGTAGAGGAGGCTGCGAAGGAGAATGGCATTCCGCTGAAAACCATTCATATCACCGACAAAGAAACTGCCCGGAATGTACCTGCACCTGTCACGACATATGCTCTGTTTTGCGACGGTAAATTTATCACACACAGCATTCAGTCGGACAAAAAATTTCTTGCGCTGGCAGGGGTCCGGAGCTGAGCCGCCGCATATAAGATTTACGGAGAATATAATGGAAAATATATATGAAACAAAAGACATTGATCACCCGGCTTTTATTGCTCTTTGTTCTGGGAGCTGCGGTATTCCTGACCGCTTGTAATCAAAATAACTTTAACGGAACCCGCGTGGCAAATCCTGATTCCTACCGTTTGGATATTGAGCAAATGACCGGAACGGACGCTCACACACTGGAGCTGGAAGCGTGTGATACACTTGAGATCCATTTTGAAACCGAACGCGGGAAATTGCACATGCAGATCAAATCACCTGACGGCACGCTCATTTATACGGGTAACGGAGAGGAAGCGACCGATTTTACCGTGAATATTTCCGAGAGCGGTGAGTATTCCATTCATGTGGAAGCGCACAAAGCAAGAGGAACGGTTTCCATTCAGCGGATAGCATTACAGGAGGAAAAGAAATGAAAAAGTTATATGAGAAAAACGAGCTGACCTTTGCGATCGTGTGGATCGTGGTTTACTGTGTTTTGCAGTCTGTCGCAAATCCTTTGAATAAACTGATCGGGGTCGATTATTCCGCAAGCGCCGTTTTCTGCGTTTTGCAGACAATCGTTCTTTTTGCCTTCATCCGGAAGAACAATTTGCAGAAACGATACGGACTTTGCAAGTCTCAGGTTCCCGCATGGCGGTTTCTTTACTATGTGCCGCTGCTCATCCTGGCATCGGGGAACCTATGGAACGGTGTCACTCTCAACTATTCACCGGCTGAAACGGCTTGCCGTATCGTATGTATGCTTTGCGTCGGATTTTTGGAGGAAGCGATCTTCCGTGGGCTTCTGTTTGTTGCCATCGCAAAAGATAACATAGAATCCGCCGTTATCATATCAAGCGTGACTTTCGGAATCGGACATATAATCAATCTGTTCAACGGAAGCGGCATGGATCTTGTGAATAACCTCTGCCAGATCGTATTTGCTGTTGCGGTCGGTTTTCTGCTTGTCACGATTTTCTACCGCGGCGGGAGCCTTATTCCTTGTATACTCGTCCATTCCGCGATCAACACGCTTGGTACATTTGCAAATGACACGAACTTTACCACGAAAATGCACCTGCTCCGTCTCACTGCTTTGATCGTAATTACGGTTGCTTACACATTGATACTCGCAAAAACACTCCCGAAAATCGGATCCGAACAGATCAGAATAAAAAAATGAAAGGAAACGAAAATCGTGAAAAATGTACCGTTTGAAATCGTCCGTGCGCAGGCAGATGATGCCGCCGCACTGCTGGAGTATCTGAAAATAATCGGCGGGGAAACAGATAACCTGAGCTTCGGTCCCGAGGGCGTTCCGCTTGATGCGGAGAACGAACGATCCTATCTCGCCATGCAGGCGCAGTCAGACGAAAACATACAGCTGCTTGCAAAAGTAAACGGGGAGATCATCGGCACCGCCAGCCTCAATCGCAAGCAGAAGCGTATGAGCCATCGCGCCGTGTTCGGCATAAGCCTGAAAAAGGCATGGTGGGGCTGCGGCGCGGCAACCGTCCTCGCAGAGGGCGTGCTTGATTTCGCAAGGAAAGCGGGAATAGAACAGGTGAATCTTGAGGTACGGAGCGACAACAGACGCGCCATCGCGCTCTATGAAAAGCTCGGCTTCCGCAAGCTGTGCACATTCCCCGGATTTTTCAAGATCAACGGCGAGCTGATCGATTTCGATCTTATGAACCTTGAACTTGTTCCGACAGCTAAAAACAGTGAAACACTCTGAATATCAGGTGAAAAAAGGGGCTTTTCAACAGCCCCTTTTTCATTTGTGTCGGTTCTCATTCAGTTTCTGTCCGGATATCGCCCGTACCGGTGCCGATTTCGCATCGACCGCTTGTTATCGTCTTGGGAACGTCAACGCTGTCGGTGTTTTTGTGTATCGGTAACGCGGCGTAAACTGTTTTCGGAAGACAAACCGTTATTTTTGCGAACCGAAACGAAACCCGATATAGTCGTACTTTGCAATTTATCTTGACATTCTGTTTTTGCACGATATAATAGATGTATGTACAACGATGTACGTACAACAATGACGGAATGAAAAAATACTACGCGGAGGATATATGGATATTACCGAACGTAAGATAACAAAGATCGCAAGAGAGGCGGAAAAGTTGGTTCTGCTCATGATGCGGGAAAAGGGGGTCGGTACGGCTGAAATCGATCTGATTCACGCGCTGCGTCATAACCCCGGCTGCACCCAGGCGGCGCTTGCAGAGACTCTTCATGCGGACAAGGCAGCCATTGCCAGACGGACAAAAAATCTCGAAACAAAAGGGTATCTTGTGCGTAAGGACGACCCGAACGACAGGCGCAGTCAGCGTCTTTTTCCCACGGAAAAGGCGGAAGCTCTCAAAGCCTCAAAGGCGGAGGTAGAAGCGTCGTTTTACGGTTATCTGATGTCCGTACTGACCGAAAAGGAAGCGGCGGATTTTGCGTCCGCACTCGATAAGCTTTATAAGGTTTCGAAGACCGAAAGCCGTGCGGGATTTCCTCATTTTATCAAATCCCGGGAAAAGGAAAGCAGGCAATGAGAAACGAAAAGAAGCTTTGTCCCGATAAGATCGGCTCGTATTTCCGAGCGGAATGGATGGCTCTCACCTTTATAACCGTTTCCGGACTGCTTTACAACGTGGGATTGCTTGCCACGCCTTGGTTTGAAGGACGGCTTGCGCAGTGCCTTTCCGATATCCTCGGCGGAAACGGGAACGTGACGGCAATGGCTGTGCCGGTGCTTGCCTATATCGTCGTCACACTTCTGGTGCAGGGAGCGCGGTTTGTCAAGCGGTTTTATGTGCGTCGCTTTGCAAACAACATAAACCGGCGGATGAAGGGCGTGCTGTATGCGAATCTTGTGCGCCGGAGCCGTACTGAGCTTGAAAATGAAGGAGCCGGTGAGCTGATGACGAAGGCTGTCTCTGATGTTGACGACTGTGTGGAGGGAATGCGTAAATTTACCACCGAGGTCTTCGACACCGGCGTGGCTCTGCTCGGTTACGCCGTCATGCTGTTTATATACGACCGGCGTCTTGCATTGCTCAGTCTGCTTTTCACGCCGATATCGTATTTTTGCGCGGCACGCATGAAAAAGCCGGTGCAGCGTGCGGGAGCGGCATACAAAAAAGCGGCGGGGGCGTTCAGCACCGCAACGCTCGACCGCGCCGAAAACGCCGTTACCTACCGTATATACGGTTGCGAGGACGCAAGAGCCGAAAGCTATGAAGGCACATTGAAAGGATACGAGAAAGCCGCGGTGCGGTCCAACGTATGGCAATCGGCACTTCCGCCTCTTTATCTCGCGGCATCCGGAGCGGGCGCTTTGTTCATCATTTGGTTCGGTGCGAAAAACGTACTCGGAAGCGGCTGGAGTTCGTGGAATATTGCCGCGTTTACGACATTTCTTTCATGTTTCACAAAGCTGACGGTCAAATCCTCAAAAGCCGCAAAGCTGTTCAATTCCGTGCAGAAAGCGGAGGTATCGTGGAAGCGCATCCGTCCGCTCATGAAATCGCCCGAACCGCTTGAAGCGCTTGAAATACCGTCGCCCGAACCCATTGACATAAGCGGACTGTCGTTTTCCTACGGCGAAACGCTCGTATTTTCGGGACTCTCGCTCACGGCTCAACCGGGCGATATCATCGGTGTGACCGGTCCCGTTGCCTGCGGGAAATCCACTTTCGGGCGCGTGTTCCTCTGTGAAGCGCCGTACAAAGGCTCGGTACGCTTCGGCGGAAAGGAGCTTTCCGGAATGTCGGGAAGACAGATCGCGTCAACGGTCGGCTATCTCGGTCACGACCCGGAGCTTTTCTCCGACACGGTTAAAAACAATGTTCTTTGCGGCAGCAGCAGGGACGCATCGCAATATCTTTCGGCGGTTTCGCTGAAAGGTGAGGTTCTTGATATGGAAAACGGCGCCGATACTTTGATAGGCAGCAGCGGTATGCGCCTTTCGGGCGGACAGGCGCAAAGACTTGCGCTTGCAAGGACTCTTGCACATCCGCGTCCTGTGTTTATACTTGACGACCCGTTTTCCGCGCTTGACAGGAAAACCGAGGACGCCGTTTTCGGCAGCCTGCGTGAATATGCAAAGGACAAGGTCGTTTTCCTGATCTCACACAGACTGTATCACTTCCCGCAGCTTCGGAAGATCATATTCATGGAGGACGGTAAGACGGTTGTCGGAACACATGACGAACTTATGGCGGATGTTCCGGCATACCGGCACCTTTACGAAAGTCAGACAGGAGGCAAACAGCATGAAGAAAAATAAACAGTGCGTATTTTCGACTCTTGGCGCGGCGGTGTCGTCTCACCGCTTTCTTGCGGCAGGTACGGTGCTTTGCGTTGCGGCATCGGTAGCGGTGTCGCTTGTTCCGCCGCTGCTGCTTGCCCGAATCATCGATGATCTGACGGGCGGAATTCCGGTCGCCTTTACCGCGGCACTTATTTATTTCGGCAGCCTCGTGCTTGAAGGACTGCTTTCCTCCGCTCAGGAGACGCTGCTTGTTCTTTTCGGACAGAAAATGACCCATGCACTCCGCTCCGAAATGTCGCGGAAGCTCATACGTTTGCCGGCTTCCACGTTGACAGCCCGGAATCCCGGAGAAGTAGCCGCAAGATTTTCGGGCGACGTCGACGCAGTCGAGGCGCTGTTCACCTCCGGCATTATAAGCATGGCGGCTGACGCCTGCCGTATCGTTTCGATCCTTGCGGTCATAGCGGTGAAAAACACGGGTCTTGCACTGCTTCTGCTCCTCATACTTCCGATTTTTGCCGTTTTCACCCGGCACGTACAGAAAAAAATGCTTGCCGCACAGCTTGAAAACCGTAGGGCTGTTGCCGCAGTATCCGGTCAGGTACCGGAAACACTGCATAATATCCGCACCATACGCGCTCTCGGTATCGAAAGCTTCATGGAGCGCCGATACGACCGTCTCATCGGCGAAAGCTATGCCGCAATTGAGAAGACGAATTTTTATGATGCGATATATTCACCCGTCGTACTGCTCCTGAATGCCGTGGTCGTCGGGATTGTGATGCTGCTGTCCGCCTCCGGCAGCGCGGAAATACTCACTCTTTTCGGTATGTCGGTCGGTACCTCCGTTGCAGTGATCAATTACATATCTCGCATATTTTCTCCGATCGAAAGCCTCGGCATGGAGATTCAGACGATTCAGTCGGCAATGGCGGGAGTAAAGAGGATCGACGCATTTCTGAGTCAACCGGAGCGCACTCTGCCGAAGGAACGTGAAAACGCCGCGCGTGGCGATATCGTGTTTTCGGATGTCACCTTCGGTTACGGTGAAAAGCCTGTTCTCAAAAAATTTTCGATGACCGTGAAGGAAGGCGAGCAGGTCACGCTTATCGGCAGGACCGGAGCCGGAAAAAGCACTGTTTTCCGTCTCCTTCTCGGGCTTTATGCCCCCGGAGAGGGAAGCATCACGATCGGCGGCGTCAACGTCTCCGATATTACCGACCGCGAGCGGCGCACCTGCATCGGCTGTGTGGAACAGCATTTTTCCCGCGTTTCCGGAACCGTCCTTGACCAGATCACCCTCGGTGACCCGGGTATCACAGCCGATATGGCAAAGAAGGCTGCAAAACTTGCGGGAATAGACGGCGCCGTTCTTGCTCTTCCCGATGGGTATAACACCGCCTGCACCGACGGAATGTTTTCGCAGGGAGAATGGCAGCTCCTTTCGATTGCGCGCGCGGCAGCGGCAGATCCCGCTGTGCTTTTGCTTGACGAGATCACGGCAAATCTCGATGCCGAAACCGAAGCGCGTGTGCTTGAAGCGCTGAGACGCGCGTCGGAGGGACGCACGGTCCTTTCGATATCCCACCGGATATACGAAAATCTCGGCGGCAGAACAGTTGAGATCAGACCGGCGCTTTAACTTCTGTTTAACTGACAAACGACCGCCGCTCACGAAAGACAGCTTGCGCTCGGCGCGCTTGTCGGCAACATCTGTCTTAAAAATCTGTTTGCCCGTCCGCGTCCCTGCCGGACAGACACGGCGGTGCAGCTGCTCATCCCGTGCAGCAGGATTTTTCATTTCCGTCGGGACATACTCTTTATAGGTCATCGCGGCGACCGTACAGACAGCCGCCGACCGTGGAGTTGCCTTCTCGGCAAATTTGGTTGCGGCATTGGTCGCTTTTTCACGGCTTTATCACTTCGTCCGTTTTCCGGCCGATGTCCGGCGTCAGTGCTTCTCGGTGACGGTATCGGAACTCTTGTCCGGAAATTCGGTGGAATTTTACCGGACAGAATACTTTGCTTTCTGCGGCGATAATAGGGTAATAATATGGTAATTGCAGGTGTTTTTTATGTCAATTCAACCCTATCGGACGCAAAAAAACGCAAAAATAAACCCGAAAAACGGTCTGAAAAAAAGCGGAAATTCTCAGATTGAATGCAATTCCGAATTGCACTGTTGCATTTACTTTGAGAATTTACTTCCTGAAAAAAATGGGTTCATTGTAAAATGAAATAGGACATATAGAAAGAGTCATAGCGGACGTGGTA
>ERZ857840.1545-NODE-1545-length-25538-cov-9.294863_pt1 | contig 25538 bp, 17 predicted proteins | sample MGYA00519760_ERZ857840 | MGnify/ENA primary metagenome ERZ857840 (study PRJEB31778, sample SAMEA3449371) | human gut metagenome | biome: human gut; feature: human-associated habitat; material: faeces | place: United Kingdom | collected 2010/2012 ... | reverse complement strand
GCTTTAACGCTTTTTTCGCTTCTCCATCCATAGCCCCTCAGTCGCTGCGCGACAGCTCCCCCAAGGGGGAGCCTTTGAGCTCCGCCGGGAACTTTACCGTCACCGCAATAAACCGTTCCCTTGAGGGACGACTTCCCCCGCTCCGGGGGAAGATGTCGCGTAGCGACAAAAGGGGGAGTGTGGCTTGACGCGAAGCGGCAAGACGGAAGGGGTAACTGCCGGGAAAGCAAGCGCTGCACTTGAACCAAAAACTCCCTCTGCATCTCACGGTGCAGAGGGAGTTTGAATTTACAGGCTGTTACTTATTCTTGTACATATCCTGATAGTAGTTCTGGTAGTCGCCGCTGGTGACGTGGTTCATCCACTCCTCGTGGTTCAGGTACCAGTCGATGGTCAGCACGATGCCCTTCTCAAAGGGAGTTTCGGGGTACCAGCCCAGATCGTTCTTGATCTTGGTGGGGTCGATGCCGTAGCGGCGGTCGTGACCCAGACGGTCGGCAACGTGCTTGATCAGCTCCTCGCTGATGCCCTCGTCCTGCAGGCGGTCGTGCAGCTGGTTGATGATGGTCTTGACGATGAAGATATTGGGGCGCTCGTTGTGGCCGCCCACGTTGTACACCTCGCCGACCTTGCCGCCGTTTGCCACCATATCAATGGCCTTGCAGTGATCCTCCACATACAGCCAGTCGCGGATCTGCATACCGTCGCCGTAGACGGGCAGCTGCTTGTGGTGCTTGACGTTGTTGATCATCAGGGGGATCAGCTTCTCCGGGAACTGGTAGGGGCCGTAGTTGTTGGAGCAGCGGGTGATGTTCACCGGCATGCCGTAGGTGTCGTGGAAGGCCATGACGAACATATCGGCGCTGGCCTTGGAGGAGGAGTAGGGGCTGTGGGGGCACAGGGGCGTGGTCTCCATAAAGAAACCGTCCGCACCCAGAGCGCCGTACACCTCATCGGTGGACACCTGCAGGTACTTCTTGCCCTCTTTCCAAGTCTTGGCATCGGCGTCATACCATGCCTCCTTGGCGCGCTGCAGCAGGTTGACGGTGCCCATCACGTTGCTCTGCACAAAGATCTCGGGGTTCTTGATGGAGCGGTCCACATGGCTCTCGGCGGCAAAGTTGATGACGTAGTCGAAATCGTACTTTGCAAACAGGCTCTCCACCAGTTCCTTGTCGCAGATATCGCCCTGCACGAACACATGGCGGGGGTCGCCCTCCACGTCCTTCAGGTTTTCCAGATTGCCTGCGTAGGTCAGCTTATCCAGATTGACCAGCAGGATCTCCGGGTATTTTTTGAGCATATAGTGCACAAAGTTGGAACCGATAAAACCGGCGCAGCCGGTGATCAGATAGGTTTTCATAGGTCAGTATCCCTCTTTATTTATTTGTTGTTGTTCCCGGACTGCGGGCGGGCTGCGGCGCGGGCGCGTTCCTCCTCGGCGCAGCAGTGCTTTGCCACAATGCTGTTCATGGTCTTGCCCATGGCCTTGGTGTACTCCTCCAGCCCTTGGTTCATGCTGTGAAGCTCCTCATAGGTGGCTTGGGTGTACCGTGCCAGACCCTCGCTCATGTTGCTGAGTTCCTTGTGGGTGGCTTTAGTGTACTCCACCAGCTCCGCAAAGGCGTACACCGCCCATGCAAGGAACATTTGCAGCACCCAGAACACCACGGCGACCACCAGCCCCAGCACGATGGCTGAAAACTGGCTGAAGGGCTTCAGCATTTCATGGACCGCGCCGCACAGCATGGATGCAAGCACAAAGGCCAGCACACACTGCACCTTTGCAAGGATCTTTAATATCTTGACAGATCTGCCAAAAATCGCATCAAACATGATACATCCTCAGTTCTTCCGCAGGGGGTATTTTCAGTTTTTTCTCAGCCCTTCATGCCGTTTTCGCCGTCCCAGTGGGCGAAGAAGCAGGCCAGCGCGTCCTTCCAGTCGCGGACATCGTTGCCCACGGTGCAGCGCAGCATCCGGTTGTCCAGTGCGCTCCACTTGGGGCGGTCGGCGCTGTCCGGGTGCTTTGCCTTGTACTCCTCGCTGGTGCAGGGGGCAACAGTGGCATCAACACCGGAAAGGCGGATGATCTCGGCAGCAAAATCGTACCACGAGCAGATGCCCTCGCCGGTGCAGTGGTACAGGCCGTACTCGTGGGTCACGCACAGCTGCAAGATCTCGTGGGCAAGGTCGGCAGCGTTGGTGGGGTTGCCGCACTGGTCGTTGACCACTTCCAGCTTGCCGAACTTTTTGCCTGCGTTCACGATGGTCTTGACGAAGTTTTTGCCGTAGTAGCTGTACAGCCATGCGGTGCGCACGATGAAGTGGCGGTGGCAGAACCGCTCCACATACTTTTCGCCCATGAGCTTGGTAGAGCCGTAGGCGCTGATGGGCCCGGGCAGGGTGGCTTCATCCTGCGGGATGCCGCCGTTCTCCCGGCCGGAGAACACATAGTCGGTGGAAACGTGCACCAGCCGTGCGCCGGTCTTTTCGGCAGCCTGTGCCAGATTGCGGGGGCCAAGGGCGTTTGCCTTAAAGGCATCGTCGTGGTGCACCTCGCACCCGTCCACGTTGGTGTAGGCGGCGCAGTTGATGATGATATCCGGGCGGTTGCGCCGCACGAACTCATCCACCATCTTGTAGTTGGAGATATCCAGCTCCGGCAGATCCACCGGGATCACCGTAGCGTTGAGCAGCTTTTCGGGGATGGGGCCCAGCTCGCTGCGGCCTTCCTGCAGCTGCTTGAGCAGCTCTGTGCCCAGCTGTCCCTTGCAGCCTGTGACAATGATTTTCATACCAATGTGCCTTTCCTTATGCTTAGTAGCGCAGCTTGCCGTCGGCCACGTTCTTCAGATGCTGGCCGTAGGGGCTCTTGCCGTAGCGCTCGGCGCTTTCCAGCAAGGTGTCGCGGTCGATCCAGCCGTACTTGAAAGCGATCTCCTCCGGTGCGCTGATCTTGATGCCCTGACGCTTCTCGATCATGTGCACAAAGTCGGCAGCCTCCACAAGGCTTTCCATCGTGCCAGTGTCCAGCCATGCAAAGCCGCGGCCCAGCAGCTGCACATCCAGCTCGTCCTTCTTCAGGTACATATCGTTCAGAGAAGTGATCTCCAGCTCGCCGCGGGCAGAGGGCTTTACCTGCTTTGCCATCTGCACCACTTCCTTGTTGTAGAAGTACAGGCCGGTGATGGCGTAGTTGGACTTGGGATGCTGGGGCTTTTCCTCCACGCTGAGCACCTTGCCGTCCTTGTCGAACTCCACAATGCCAAAGCGCTCGGGGTCCTGCACATAGTAGCCGAACACGGTGCAGCGGCCCTTGTTCTCTGCGTTTGCCACGGCGCTCTTGAGCAGCTTGGAGAAGCCGTTGCCGTAGAAAATGTTATCGCCCAAGATCATGGCGCAGCAGTCGTCGCCAATGAACTCCTCGCCCAGAATAAAGGCCTGTGCCAGACCATCCGGGGAGGGCTGCACCTTATACTGCAGATGGATGCCGTACTGGCTGCCATCGCCCAGCAGCGCCTCAAAGCGGGGCGTATCGGTAGGGGTAGAGATGATCAGGATATCCTGAATGCCCGCCAGCATGAGGGTGGACAGAGGATAGTAGATCATGGGCTTATCGTAGACAGGCAGCAGCTGCTTGCTGGTGACCATCGTCAGCGGATAAAGCCGGGTGCCGGCACCGCCGGCCAGAATAATGCCTTTCATAATTTGTGCACTCCTTTATTTGTATTGAAAAAGTTGTGCAGCTATACGGGGTGAAACGCTCACCTCGTAATATTCAAAGCGGAGCTGCGTCCGCTGTCAACAAAGTTACAGGGTAAAAGTTCCGGCCGCGCGGGGCGGCATCAGATAGTTTTACACCTTATTCTACTCTCAAATCGAAAAAAAAGCAAGAAAAAACGGCCTGTTCCAGAATTTTTTCCGGAACAGGCCGTCAAACAGAACCGTTCAGCCGCCCACGGCGGCAGCACATCGCGATGGTGGAGCGTTTCTTACCACTTGAAGCCCCACTTATGGAAATACTTCAGCAGGTTTCCCGTCTGCCAGAGGGCGGGCTTGAGATCCCGGTGGGCAGCGCGGTGCCAGGCGTGGATGGCGGTATACTGGGGCACCAGATACACCTTGCCCCGGGTGCGCATCTTCTGGGTGAGATCCGCATCCTCCACATACATGAAGTAGCTCTCGTCAAAGCCGCCCACCGCCTTGAAGGTGCTGGTGCGCACACCGGAAAAGCTGCCGGTGCAGAACTCGATCTCGATGGGCCTGGTCAGGTCCTCATCCAGCATCAGGTAGTGGTCGTTCTGGCCTTTCCAGAAGCTGAGCCGGGGCAGCTGGCGGTAGAGCATGGGCCGCAGGGCGCACCGGCGCAGGGGCAGCTGCTGGGGCTTGCCGTCCGGGAACACCAGCGAGGGCCGGGCCATCACGGCATCCGGGTGGGCGGCCATCCAGTCGGCCAGATCACTCAGGGTATCAGCGGTCAGCTGGATATCCGGGTTGAGGATAAAGTGGAAATCACTGTCCAGCTCGGGCAGGATCATATTGTGGCCGGTGCCAAAGCCGCCGTTCTCGGTGCGGCAGTGCACCACCACCTGCTGGCCCGGGCCTGCTGCCAGCAGGCCGTCCGCCACGGCCTGCTCCAGCTTTTTGCCGCTGCCGTCCGGGCTGGCATTGTCCACCAGATACAGGGTCACCGGGTAGCGGCGCGTGCAGTGCAGCACCGTCTGCGCCGCCTTCAGCGCCTCGTCATAGCCGTTGTAAACAACAATACAAGCAGAGAGTTTCATCAATTCACTCCAAAGGCAGGATCTTCAGCGTGAAGTCCTCACGCTGGATATCAAAGTTGGGGTTGGTGCAGGGATCGCCCGCGGCCAGCAGGTCTCCCCAGCGGGCCTGGAAGCGGAGCACCTCGCCCTGGAAGCGCTTCTGCTTTTCGGGGTTGTCCTCGGTGCCGCGGCTCTTGCTCTCGTAGTGGTAGAGCTGGGCAAAGGGGGTAAACACGTTGGTGTAGCCCGCCTCCCGCACACGGACACAGAAATCCACATCGTTGAAGGCCACGGCATAGCTCTCGTCCAGGCCGTTCATCTCATCATAGATTTCCCTGCGGATGAGCAGGCAGGCGGCGGTATCGCCGTAAACATCCTGCACATAGTTCAGCCGCCCCATGTAGCCATCGGATGCCGCCGGGAAATACTTGTGCAGGTGGCCCGCCACACCGCCGATGCCAAAGCCGATGCCGGCGTGCTGGATGGTGTCATCGGGGTAGAGCAGCTTTGCACCCACACAGCCCACCCGCTTCTGCTGGGCGTACATGACCATTTCTTCCAGCCAGTTGGGGGTGATGACCTCGGTATCGTTGTTGAGCAGCAGCAGATATTCGCCGGTGGCATACTGCTCACCAAAGTTGTTCAGGGCGCTGTAATTGAAGCCCTTGCCCTCCCAAGTCACGACCTTGAGGTTGTCCGGGTGTTCCTTCTGCATCCGCTCGTAGGCGCGGAAAGTCTCGGGCTGCTTGCTGTTGTTCTCGATGAGGATGAGTTCAAAATCCGGGTAGGTGGTGCGGGCATAGATGGAATCCACGCAGAGCTCCAGATCCCGGATGTGGTCGCAGGTGGGGATGAGGATGCTCACCCGGCCCGGGTGCTCGATGGTGTAATCGGTCTTGTAATAGCCCGGAGTGCCGGGGATGAGGGCAACATCGTCCACAGCGATCCCGCAGCGGGCATAGTGGGCCTTGAGGGCCGCAATGCCTGCGTCGATGCAGTAGGTCTTGGCGGAGATATCTGCCGCCGTGCTGCCGGGGCTGGAGCGCCAGTAATACAGGGCATGGGGAATGTGAACGATCTTCTCAGCCTGCTCCGTCAGGCGGAGGAACAGCTCGTAATCCTGGCTGCCGTTGTACTCCATCCGCTCGCCGCCGCCGGCCCGCTCCATCAGGGCGCGGCTGAACACGGTCAGGTGGCAGATGTAGTTATTGGAGCGGAGGTTGTCCAGCATGAAATCAGGCTTGAAGTGGTAGAGTACCACATGCTCCGGCTTCCCCTCAAAGGTCGCCTCGTCGGTGTAGACAAAGTCGGCCTTCTGCTCGGCAATGGCCCTGGCCGCGTACCACAGGGCGCAGGGATGCAGCAGGTCATCGTGGTCCAGCAGGGCGATATACTCACCGGTGGCCATCTCAAAGCCCTTGTTGGTGTTGCCGGGGATCAGCTCATTCTTTTCCAGCTTCTGATACCGGATGCGTGCATCGGCCTTCGCACGGGCCTGCACATGCTGGCCTACGGCCTCGTCCTTACCGGCATCCACGCAGCAGAGCTCCCAGTTCTTGTAGGTCTGGTTCACCACGGAATCCAGCATCTCGTCCAGGAAATCCAGCGGGGTGTTGTACAGGGGCACCACGATGCTGATCTTGGGACCGGCAGGCTGATCGTTCGCCTGCCTGACCAGCAGCTCCACCGGGGCAAAGCGGTCAGCCCGCAGGAGGTTCCCCGGGAAGAGGGCGGCATATTCCCGCCTGGCGCGGGCGTGCTCCCGCACTCCAGAGATGCCGTCCCGGCGCAGCTCACCCAACAGGACGAAAAGCGGGAAGGTGTGCCAGATCTGGCGGCTCTTGCTGACAACATACCGCATGGGCCAGGTCAGCTTCCAGAAGGTAGAGCTGGTCACCTCGTTCAGGGTCTTTTCCAGGTTCTTGGCATGGCTGCGGCTCAGGGAAAGATCGCTGCGGAGCCGCTCAATGAGGGCGGCTTCCTCGTTGCAGGTGCGCTCGGCACGCACCATCCGGTCACGCAGGAGATCCAACTCCTTCTCATAGCCCGCGATCATCTCGGCGGTGGCAGGCTGGACCGTGCAGTACAGAGCCGACTGCTGGGCACGGCCCCGGCTGCGCCAGCGGAAATCCCGGTAGTAGCCCCGGCGGGCCAGTTCCTCGGCCCAGCCCTCAGCCACGTTGCTGCCGGTAAACACCAGCAGCACCTGTCCGGGCAGCTGCGCGGGCATCTCCACCCAGGCGGGGTCCTCCACCACCAGCAGGTCTGCCTGCCGGGCAGCCACTGTAAAGGGGTTGGCATCCACGCCCGCCCGGTGCAGGGCCTTTTCCAGTGCCGGGGTCTCGGCGTTCAGCACCGCAGCTGTTGCCGGGGCCAGCTCCTCCGCAATGCGCTGTGCCAGCAGGCGGCAGCGCTCCATGTCCTGCTTTGTTTCCTTTGCTTTCTCCAACTGCATTCCGACTTCTCCACTTCACTGGGCCATTCCGCCGCCCAGACGCATTTTTACAAACTATAATAGTATACCAGATTTCGTCCCGTTTGAGAAGCGCTTTTCCGCATTTCCTGCGCTTTCCGGTACAAAATTTATTGCAGTCCCAGCAGGCTCCACAGCCAGCCGAACAGGCCGCCGTTCGAGCTGCCGCTGCCCACCGTGCCAAAGGACACGCCGGTATAGTAGTGGCGCAGGATGTCCCGGTAGCCCATGCCCTGCTCCTGCGCATAGCCCACCATGCCGCACTGGCTCATGCCCACACCGTGGCCGAAGCCATAGTAGTTCATGCAGGGGGTTCCGTTCTCGTCCGCGCTGAAATCAAAGCAATAACGGGAGGAAACGAACTGGCCGATGTAGCGGTAGCTCTTTCCGTTCGAGACAAAGGTATTGTACTGGACAAAGCCGCCCAGATCCTTATGGGTGGTGTCGGCACTCTCGTAGGGCTGGCCGGTCTTGCTGTCGTTATACTCGATGTAGCGGTAATCCTTGCCGATGATCCGGCGCATCAGGTTGTGATACTGCTCCTCGTAGGGGCTTTCCACGCTCTGCAGATAGGGCACATCGGTGCCCCAGGCATCCAGACCGGAGCAGGTGCCGTACACGCCGGTCTGGGTGTTGTATCCCGCGCTGGCCGACCACACTGCATCTATGACGCTGCCGTTGCAGGTCAGCACCTCGTCCTTGACCTCAGAGACTGCCCTGCGGATGGCGCTGCGGGCAGCGGAAGGGATCTGATCCACGGGGGTGTACACCAGCGCGTTGGCCGAAGATCCGTATTTCTTGTGGTATTCCAGATAGGAGTGGATGGCCACCGCCTGCGCTTTCCACGCCTGCTGTGCCGCCGCGTCACTAACATAGCTGCCGATGGAGCCCAGCTCGGTGTAGGTGATGCCCACCAGACAGTCCTCAAGATCCAGGGTCACGTTCCGGCGCAGGCCCTGCCCTTTGACGTTCAGGTAGGGCATGGTGATGGTATCGCCGGAGCCGAAGAGCCAGCTCAGGCAGTTTTCCTCCTCGTCCGGGATCAGAGTAGTGTTGGCACCGCCCATGGTGGTGGCACCAGCGGGCAGGGTGTCCCCTTCCGCTGCAAAGGCGGCAGGCACTGCCATGCAGAGCAGCACCACCGCCAGCATCAGCGCCGCACACCGGCGCGCAAACTTCGACATCCGTTTCAAGTTCCTTGTCCTCCTGCGTTCTGTATTTTATTCAGTTTAGCACAGTGCAGGGCCGCGGGCAAGGACTTGAATCAAGAAAACGCCGCCGGGCAGAGCCAAAAGCTCCACCCGGCGGCGTTTCACTGTTTCTATCTTATGCTTCCTGTCAGCGGCTCTCCCCGCGCTGTGCAATGCGGGAGAAGCGCTTATCCTTTTCGTCATCCTTCTCGGCATCTTCAGCCGGGGCGGCGGGGGTCAGGCGCACCTCCGTCACGCGGCGCTTGGCGGTGCGGGTAACAACACCATCGTACTCGCCCAGGGTAAAGCGGTCGCCTACCTTGGGCAGATGGCAGGTCTTTTCCTGCACCAGACCGTTGACGGTATTGGAATCGATGTCCTCTTCCTCCGGCAGGTCGAGCTCCTCATACAGATCATCGACGCTGGCAGAGCCGGACACCAGCCAGCTGCCGTCCGACTGCTTGCGGAAGTCCTCAGTGACCTCGTCGTGCTCATCCCAGATCTCACCCACCAGCTCTTCCAGGATATCCTCCAGCGTGATGATACCCTCGGTGCCGCCGTATTCGTCCACAACAACGGCCAGGTGGTGGTGCTGCTCCCGGAGGGTGCGCAGCAGCTGGGAGATCTGCGTGGAGCCCGTGGTATACAGGGTGGGCACCACCAGATCATCGATCTTGGTCGCCTTTTTCAGGCGGGCGATATAGAAATCCTTTTCATGTACCACACCAATGATGTTATCAATGGTGCCGTGGTAGACAGGCAGACGGGAGTAACCGGACTCCGCAAAGGTCTGGGCCAGCTCCTCCAGCGGGATATCATCCTCCACAGCCACCACATCCACACGGGGGGTCAGGATCTCCTCCACCTCCACGTCATCGAACTCGATGGCGCTGCGGATGAGCTCGCTTTCCCGGTCGGTCAGTTCGCCGTCGTTTTCAGCCTCGCTGACCATGGTCATCAGCTCACCCTCTGTGATGGTATCGGCCTCGCCGCTGTGGACAAAGTGGCCCAGCAGCTTTTTCCACTGGGTGAACAGCCAGGTCAGCGGGGTCATCAGGGCCATCAGGAGCACAAGGAAGGGCGAGACTGCCGTGGCCACCTTTTCCGGCATCTCCTTAGCCAGGCTCTTGGGGGTCACTTCGCCAAAGATCAGCACGATGATCGTCAGCACAATGGTAGACATCGTAGCGCCCCGCTCGGCACCCAGCATCTGGGTAAACAGGATGGTGCCGATGGAAGCGGCGGCGATGTTCACGATATTGTTGCCGATGAGGATGGTGGAAAGCAGCTTATCGTATTGCTCCGCCATGGCCAGCACCCGGGCGGCAGAGGAATCGCCGTCCTCGGCGCGGCTTTTCAGGCGGATCTGATTCAGGGAGGAAAATGCGGTCTCGGATGCGGAGAAAAAGGCGGAGAAACCCACCAGGATCACCAGCGCTACCCAGAGCGTCATACTGCCATCGTCCATAATAAAGGAAAATCACACTCAACTTTCTGTTTTTTATTAAAGAACGGACTCCCTCAGTCTGCTTCGCAGCCAGCTCCCTCAAAGAGGGAGCCTTGCCGCACGGTCAGCCTCCCTCACCGAGGGAGGTGGCATCGCGCAGCGATAACGGAAGGAGTTCTTTCCTAGGGATACAAAAATGTGCTTCCCACCGTGGCTGTTCCGCGATGAAAAGCACATCAATGTTACTTGTTATAATATCATATTCCGCACCCCCATGCAAGCATTACAGCCGGCACAGAGGTACAAAACTGGTAAAACTGTGGAAAATCATTTCAGCACAAGGGCATTTCCGTCGTAATCCACGGTCAGGGTGCTGCCCTCGGCATAGCGGCCCTGAATGATCGCCTTGGCGATCAAAGTCTCCACCCGGCTCTGGATGAACCGTTTGATGGGGCGGGCACCATAGACGCTGTCGTAGGCAGAATCGATGATGTAGTCCTTGGCGGCGGTGGTCACGTCCAGATTCAGATGCTTGCCCTCGTCCATGCGGCTGCGCAGGTCTGCCAGCTGCAGATCCACGATCTTGCGCATCTCGTCCTTGGTCAGGCTCTTGTAGTAGACGATCTCGTCCAGACGGTTCAGGAACTCGGGGCGGAACTTGCTTCTCAGCAGCAGGTCGATCTGATGCTTTGCCTCGTCGCTGAGTTCGTTGGAACCCTGTGCCCGGCGCTGCTCCAGATCGTTCAGGATGATGTCACTGCCCAGATTCGAGGTCAGGATGATCACCGTGTTCTTGAAGTCCACGGTACGGCCCTGGCTGTCGGTGATGCGGCCATCGTCCAGCACCTGCAGCAGGATGTTGAACACGTCCGGGTGGGCCTTTTCGACCTCATCGAACAGCACAACGCTGTAGGGGTGGCGGCGCACGGCCTCGGTCAGCTGGCCGCCCTCCTCATAGCCGACGTATCCCGGAGGCGCACCGATCAGACGCGAGACGCTGAATTTCTCCATATACTCGGTCATGTCGATACGGACCATGTTCTTCTCGTCGTCAAACAGGGCCTGCGCCAGCGCCTTGGCCAGCTCGGTCTTGCCGACGCCCGTGGGGCCGAGGAACAGGAAACTGCCGATGGGGCGGTTCGGGTTCGCGATGCCGGCGCGGGAGCGCAGGATAGCGTCCGAGACCTTCTGCACGGCCTCGTCCTGGCCGATGACCCGCTGATGCAGCGTGTCCGGCAGGCGGAGCAGCTTCTCGCGTTCACCCTCGACGAGCTTGGAGACCGGGATGCCGGTCCAGCGGGCGACGATGTTCGCAATTTCTTCTTCCGTTACGCGGTCACGAAGCAGGCTGGATTCTTTCTTTGCCTCGGCCAGCTTTTCTTCTTCCTCCAACTGCTTTTGCAGGGTGGGCAGCTTGCCGTATTGCAGCTCGCCGGCCTTGGCGTAGTCGCCGGTGCGGGTCGCCTTTTCGATCTCGGCCTTGGTGGATTCCACCTCGGCGCGCAGGCTCTGCACCTTGTTCACGGCGTTCTTCTCGTTCTCCCACTGCGCCTTCTTGCTGTTGAAGCTGTCGCGCAGCTCGGCCATCTCCTTTTCCAGCGTGGCCAGACGCTGCTTGGACAACTCGTCGGTCTCTTTCTTTAAAGAGGCCTCCTCGATTTGCAGCTGGGTGATGCGGTGGTTCATCTCGTCCAACTCGGCGGGCATCGAATCCAGCTCGGTCTTGACCATAGCGCAAGCCTCATCGACGAGGTCGATGGCCTTATCGGGCAGGAAGCGATCCGTGATGTAGCGGTCCGACAGCGTCGCAGCGGCGATCAGGGCGGCGTCCTGAATCTTGACGCCGTGGTAGACCTCGTAGCGCTCCTTCAGGCCGCGCAGGATCGAGATGGTGTCCTCGACAGTCGGTTCATTGACCATGACCGGCTGGAAACGACGCTCCAGCGCTGGGTCCTTCTCGATATACTCGCGGTACTCGTCCAGCGTGGTCGCGCCGATGCAGTGCAGCTCGCCGCGGGCCAGCATGGGTTTCAGCAGATTGCCGGCGTCCATTGCGCCGTCGGTCTTGCCGGCACCCACGATGGTGTGCAGCTCATCAATGAAGAGGATGATCTTGCCCTCGCTCTTCTTCACCTCATTCAGGACGCTCTTCAGACGCTCCTCGAACTCGCCGCGGTACTTTGCGCCAGCCACCAGAGCACCCATGTCCAAGCTGAACACGGTACGGTCTTTCAGGTTCTCCGGCACATCGCCCCGGACGATACGCTGGGCCAGACCCTCGGCGATGGCCGTCTTGCCGACGCCCGGCTCACCGATGAGGCAGGGGTTGTTCTTCGTCTTACGGGACAGGATGCGGATGACATTTCGAATTTCCTGGTCACGGCCAATGACGGGGTCCAGCTTCTGCTTGCGGGCCAGGTCAACGAGGTCCTGACCATACTTCTGCAGGGCATTGTAGGTGTCCTCGGGGTTGTCGTTGGTCACGCGCTGGTTGCCGCGCACGGCGGTGAGCTGCTGTAAGAACTTATCCTTCGTGATGCTAAAGGCGCGGAACAGCTCGGAGGTGTTCTGGGTCTGCTCGTCCAGCAGGGCGAGGAAGACATGCTCGACACTGACGTAGTCGTCCTTCATGGCCTTGGCCTCGCGGGCGGCGGCGCTCAGCACCTTGTCGGTGGCCTGCGAGATATAGACCTTGTCGGGGTCACGGCCAGAGCCGGACACCCGGGGCATTGCGGAAAGCTTTTCGGCCACAGCGGCGGAGAAGCTGCCTGCGTCCACATTCAGTTTCTGGAGCAGCTGGGGGATAAGACCCTGCTCCTGTGTCGCCAGAGCGTGGAGCAGATGCTCCGGCTCCAGTGCGTTATGCTGATACTCCACAGCCAGCTGCTGCGCTGCCTGCAGAGCCTCAAGGGTCTTCTGGGTATATTGACTGGTATTCATAAAGTCAAGCCTCCATTCATACCGGAAGTTGAGATCTGATGTCGGATGAGAGATTACATTCTATTGATTTAGCACTCTTACTCATCGACTGCTAAAAATATACTCCAAACACGCTGCAATGTCAATAGGCAAAACCCGGAAGAGCCTCGGATTCACAAAAAGTTTGCAAAAATGAAAAAAATCACACCATATCGTCTCACGAAGGCAAACAAAAGGCCCCTGCCGGGCGGAAAGCCACAGCAGGGGCGGAAGGAATGAGAGGATTATTCAGCAAACAGCGGGGTGGACAGATAACGGTCGCCGGTGTCGGGCAGCAGGACGACGATGTTCTTGCCTGCGTTCTCGGGGCGCTTTGCCAGCTGGATGGCAGCCCAGACAGCAGCACCGGAGGAGATGCCCACCAGAACGCCTTCCTTGTGGCCGATCAAGCGGCCAGTGGCAAAGGCGTCGTCATTTTCGACGGCAATGATCTCGTCGTAGACCTTGGTGTCCAGCACGTCGGGGACGAAGCCTGCGCCGATGCCCTGGATCTTGTGCGCACCGGCGGTGCCCTTGCTCAGGACAGGGGAGGTAGCGGGCTCAACGGCCACGACCTTGACGCCGGGATTCTTGCTCTTGAGGTACTGGCCCACACCGGTGATGGTGCCGCCGGTGCCGACGCCGGCTACAAAGATGTCGACCTTGCCGTCGGTGTCGTCCCAGATCTCGGGGCCGGTGGTGGCGATATGAGCCTTGGGGTTGGCCGGGTTGACGAACTGGCCGGGGATGAAGGAGTTGGGGATCTCTTTTGCCAGCTCGTCGGCCTTGGCGATAGCGCCCTTCATGCCCTTGGCACCCTCGCTCAGCACCAACTCTGCGCCGTAAGCCTTCATCAGCTGGCGGCGCTCGACGCTCATGGTCTCGGGCATCACGATGATGATGCGGTAGCCCTTGGCAGCTGCCACGGCAGCCAGACCGATGCCGGTGTTGCCGGAGGTGGGCTCGATGATGACGGAGCCGGGCTTGAGCTTGCCGGAAGCCTCGGCGTCATCGATCATGGCCTTGGCGATACGGTCCTTGACGGAGCCGGCGGGGTTGAAGTATTCCAGCTTTGCCAGAAGCTTGGCAGAAAGGTCTGCATCCTTCTCGATATGGGTCAGCTCCAGCAGCGGGGTGTGGCCGATCAGCTGGTCTGCGGAAGTATAGATCTTGCTCATAATAGTAAACCTCCCTATTGCGGGCGATGCGCCCGGCTGCACCGGATAAAGCCAGTGTCGTCTCGATGTCCCTCATATTCCCGTTAAACCAATGTGATTTGTGGGTTTGACTGTATTATAGCCTCCTTTGGGGCAGTTGTCAATGAGAAATCGAAAATTTCTGATTGAAAAGTTATAAACCCTGTTGTATAATAGGTTAAAACGAACGGAGGCGTGTTTCGCAGCTGACCCAGCTGCCTCACAATAATAACAGGAAAGAAGAGAAAGGAATGTCTATGATCGTTTCCACCAAGGGGCGCTATGCGCTGCGCGTGATGATAGATTTGGCTGAGCATCGCTCTGAAAAATATGTCCCGCTGAAAGAGGTCGCCGCCCGGCAGGAGATCTCCGAAAAATACCTCGAAAACATCCTCAAGGTTCTGGTGCAGAACGGCTTCCTCGAGGGCCTGCGCGGCAAGGGCGGCGGCTATCGTCTGACCCGCGAGCCCGACCAGTACACCGTGGGTGAGATCCTGACCCTTACCGAGGGAAGCCTTGCACCGGTGAGCTGTCTTGCACAGGGCGCGGCATCCTGCCCCCGGATGAGCAGCTGCCGCACGTATGATATGTGGAAGGGCCTCGATGACCTCATTGAGGACTACTTTGGAAAGATCACCCTTGCCGACCTCGCCGCACCCGATGAGGCAGGCAACGACTACGTTATCTGAATGATGAGCAAAAGAAAATCCCTGCCATCGGCAGGGATTTTCTCATGTGCGGATCGAATCAGGAAACGACCGCGCCGCTGGTCAGCGTGCTGGTGACAGCGTCCATCAGGGCCACCATGGTGCAGTAGTTCTGGCCGTAGGTGTCCTTATAATCGGAGTAGGCGTCCAGCTGCTCCTGCGTGGGGGTGATGTCCAGCGACTCAGCCACGGCCTGATAGAGCAGAGCTTCCTTGGAGTAGTCTTCCAGACTGCTCTCGAGATGGGCCAGCATATCGTCGGTGCTCTCGTAGCCCAGCAGATTCTGGACGAGGCCGTCGAGGTCATAGCCGTAGTAGCCCGCCAGCGTGCTGTAGTAGTTCAGGCACTGGTTGACCTGATAATCCATCACCTGCTGAGGGATGGACTTGAAGGTGGAGTTTTCCAGCAGGTCGTCCATGACGGCGGTGTTGAGGTTGGAGGTGTAGAGCTGGTCCTGATAGTAGGCGCGCAGGGCCTCCACGGTGTAGATGTTGTTGGAGGTGCCGAAGGTGCTGGCCACCCAGCTGTCGGTGAGCTCGGGCAGGACGCTCTCACTGATGTAGTTGAGGGTCACGGTAAAGACGGCTTTCTGGCCGCTGAGCTTCACAGCATTGCCGCTGGCATCGGTGGAATCGCTGTAGCCGTCGGGGAAGGTGACGTTGACGTCGAAGGTCTCGCCGGGCTTGTGGCCGATGATCTGGTCTTCAAAGCCGTCGATGAAAGTGCCGCTGCCCAGCGTCAGATCGTAGTTCTCGGCGCTGCCGCCGGTGAACTCCACGTTGTTCACAGAGCCGACATAGTTGATGTTCACGGTGTCGCCGTCGGCGGCAGCGCGGTCGGTGATGTGCTCGGTGGAGGAATGCTGGCTCAGCAGATTGCTGATCTGCTCCTCCACTTCCTCGCTGGTGGGCTCGATGTCCGAGCGATTGATGGCGACGGATGCAAAGTCTTCGGGCAGTGTCACATAGTCCAGAGCGCGGATGCCCTCCCAGTAGCCTTTCTCGTCCAGACCGTCGCTGTAGTTGAAGTTCTGGTAGTCGTAGTCGGACGCGCTGCCGAGTGCGGAAGAAGATGCCGTGCTGGATGCAGCACTGTCGGCCTTGCCGCCGCAGGCAGCGAGGCTCAGCGCCAGAGCGCCGGCGCAGACAAGGCAGAGTGCCTTGGTGAAAATACGCTTCAAAAGAATTCCCTCCTGTTGGTAGACCGGTATTTTGCCGGTGGTTCGAAAAACAACCTCTATTATATCGGGTAAAAATGAAAAAGAAAAGTTTTTTGCAAAATTTCCACACTCTCCCCGCCCTTTGTCGGACTTTTGGGGCCGGAGAGTGCGAAAAGGCGGAAAATCGGTGGAAATGGGGAGGGGGTTCTGATACAATGAGAGTAATAATAAGGAATAACCTCTCCGGCATTGCTTCGCAATGCCACTGCCCGGGTTGCGGCACCCAGCATCCGCAGCGCTTTGCTTGCGTCTTGCTGGCCGCGGCCCCAACAGCGACTCCCTGTTTCCGCCACTGGCGGCGGTCGTCGTTGTTGCTCCTATCGAGGGGAGGCCTTGGCATATCGGAAAAGTCAGCCTCTTCGCCAGAGGCTCCCCTACAAGGGGAGCTGGCGGGCGCAAGCCCGACTGAGAGGTTGGATGAAGGAGCAGTCAACCAATAAAGGAGTCTGTATGGCATCAATTATTACGGCCCATGACCTGAACCTCTGGTACGGCGACTTCAAGGCCCTCAAGGGCATCTCGCTGGACGTGGGCGAACAGGAGATCACTGCCCTCATCGGCCCCTCGGGCTGCGGCAAATCCACCTTTCTCAAGACCCTGAACCGGATGAACGACCTTGTGCCAAACGTCCGCATCGAGGGCGACGTCCGGCTCCGGGGCGAGGATATTTTCTCAAAGGAGATGCAGCTGACCGACCTGCGCCGCCGCGTGGGCATGGTCTTCCAGAAGGCGAACCCCTTCCCCATGAGCATCTACGACAATATTACTTACGGCCCCAAGCTCCACGGCGTCCGCAATAAGGCGGAGCTGGATGAGCTGGTGGAAAGCTCCTTGCGGGGCGCTGCCCTCTGGGACGAGGTGAAAGACCGCCTGAAAAAGAGCGCACTGGGCCTCTCCGGCGGTCAGCAGCAGCGCCTGTGCATCGCCCGGGCTCTGGCTGTCAAGCCCGAAGTCCTGCTGATGGACGAACCCACCAGCGCCCTCGACCCTGGCTCCACCATGAAGGTGGAAGAGCTGATGAGCGAGCTGAAAAAGAACTACACCGTCGTCATCGTCACCCACAACATGCAGCAGGCGGCCCGTATCAGCGACCGCACGGCCTTCTTCCTGCTGGGTGAGCTGGTGGAGTGCGGCCCCACGAGCGAGATTTTCAGCACCCCGAAGGATAAGCGCACCGAGGACTATATCTCGGGCCGCTTCGGTTAAAAAGGAGGGTTTGCGATATGAGCACACGCACACAGTACGAAGCCGACCTCGCGGCCCTGAAGGGATCGCTGGCCAAGATGAGCCAGCTCTCTGCCGACGCGGTGGAAGATGCGCTGGAAGCCCTCTGCACGGCGGACGCCGAGGAAGCAAAGGGCATCATCAAGGGCGACACCGAGGTCAACCGGATGGAGCGGGACATCGAGCACCGCTGCATGACCCTGCTGCTGCGTCAGCAGCCGGTGGCAAGTGATCTGCGCTTTATCTCTGCTGCCATGAAAGTGGTGACAGACGTGGAGCGCATCGGTGACCATGCCGCCGACATCGCGGAGATCGTCCCCCATCTGGCCGGCGTCCGCAAGGCGGGCGACTCCGCCGTGAGCAGGAGCATTGAGATGGGCCGCAAAGCCCACAAGATGCTGCAGGACGCCATGAGCGCCTTTGAGGCAGAAGATGAGGCGGCGGCAAAAGCCGTCATCGACGCCGACGACGCGGTGGACTACGACTTCAACACCATCAAGCGGATGCTGGCGGCGGAGATCGCCGCCGACCCCGGCAAAGTGGATGCCGCGCTGGATGTGCTGATGGTCATCAAGTACCTCGAGCGCATCGGCGACCACGCCGTGAACATCGCCGAGTGGGTGGAGTTCCTGCGCACGGGCCGGTATCACCACGAGAAGATGTTCTGAGTTCTGTTTTCCTCTTTTTCTTTTCCTGAAACGCTGCTGCCCGAGGCGGGCGGCAGCTTTTGTTTTGTCGAAACCCCGTCTGAAAAAATTTGGAGTTTTTTCTTGTCTTATGCAATTTCCGGCCCGGATGCGCCGTATTATAAGCAGAAGCCTCCCAACAGAGGGACGCTTATGAGACCTGAGCGCGGCCCGGCTCCGACATCCCCCATGTCCCCGGCTGCGCCGCAACGGAGGATACCTATGAGCATCAAGAAATTCCCGCTGGAAGCTTACGGCGCGGCCGTCAGCCGCGAAGAGCTGGTGCAGGCGGCTTTGGATGAGATCACCAAGAATTACCGTGAGGCCAGCCTCTCCAATGTGGCCCGCAGTTACGGCGTCTCTCTGGCCTATGTCAGCGAGTGCGTCCGGGCGCAGACAGGCCGTACTTATAAGGAATTGCTCCAGAAGCACCGGATGGAGACTGCCGCCCGCCTGCTGCGCCGTAGTGACTGGAACATCCAGCAGATCATCACCTATGTCGGCTACGAGAATACCAGCTATTTCTACCGCCTGTTCCACGAGCGGTACGGCCAGAGCCCCCGTGAGTACCGCCAGAGCCGCGCGGCCCGCACCCGCACACCGGCCTGACCTTGAGCACACTGCGAAAAAAGACGTCCCGTGTCTGCGGGACGTCTTTTGATGTCTTAAGATGGAAAAACGATGCAGAGTGTGTTACAATAAAAGCCAGACCTGCAAAAATGCGGGAGTGCGCCGCGGCGCACGGAAAGAGAAGGTGGAAACGGAATGTTTCGTGGAGCACGGCGCTCTGATTTGGAGCAAATTTTAGAGATCTATGCTCATGCCCGGAAAGCAATGGCGGATTCGGGCAACCCGACCCAGTGGGGCGACAGCTATCCGCCGCAGGAGATGCTGGAAGAAGACATCGACTCCAACCGGCTGTTCGTCTATACGGTGAACGGCCGTCTCGAGGCGGTGTTTGCCTTCATCCTCGGGCCGGACCCCACCTACGCGAAAATCGAAGACGGCCAGTGGCTCAACGATGAGGTGCCTTACGGTACCATCCACCGGCTGGCCTCGACGGGTGACCGCAGGGGTGTGGCGTCTGAGGTCATCGCATGGTGCCTCGAGCACTGCGAGAGCCTGCGGGCCGACACCCACGCCGACAACAAGATCATGCAGCATCTTCTCGAGAAGAACGGTTTTGCCCGCTGCGGCATCATCCATGTGGAAGACGGCACGCCCCGCGTCGCCTACCAGAAGCTGTCGGCCACCGTACACATGCAGGAAGAATAAGGAGGGACTGGCATGAAGATCACACAGGTAAAGCTGGGCCGCATCTCGACCCCGCTCCGCGTCCCCTTCAAGACAGCGCTGCGCACCGTGAGCAGCGTGGAGGACGTCATCGTTGAGCTGCACACCGACACCGGCGCGGTGGGCTACGGTGAGGCACCTCCCACCGGCGTCATCACCGGCGACACCACCGGTGCCATCATCGGCGCCATCCGCGACCACATCGCCCCGGCCATCCTGGGCCGCGACCTCGACGAGTTCGAGGATCTGACCGCCGCCGTGCAGAAGGCCCTCGTCCACAACACCAGCGCCAAGGCTGCCGTGGATATGGCCCTGTGGGACCTGCTGGGCCAGAAGTACAGCGCCCCGGTCTACCGGATGCTGGGCGGCGCGCGCAGCAATATCGTGACGGACATCACCATCAGCGTCAACCCGCCCGAGGAGATGGCCCGGGACGCCCGCACCGCCATCCAGCGCGGTTATGACTGCCTGAAGGTCAAGGTGGGCATCGACCCGGAGCTGGACGTGGCCCGTCTGGCCGCCGTCCGCGAGGCCGTGGGCAAGGACGTCAAGCTCCGCATCGACGCCAATCAGGCGTGGAATGCAAAGCAGGCTGTCCGCATCCTCGACCAGATGCAGGAGAAGGGCCTGGACATCGAGTTCGTCGAGCAGCCTGTCCCTGCAGCTGACCTCGAGGGGATGCAGTACGTCACCCGCCACGCCAGCGTGCCGGTGCTGGCCGATGAGAGCGTGTTCAGCCCGGCGGACGCCCTGCGCATCATGCAGACCGGCGCAGCCGACTTTGTGAACATCAAGCTGATGAAGTGCGGCGGCATCACCAACGCCCTCCGGATCGCCTCGGCGGCAGAGGTCTACGGCGTGGAGTGCATGATCGGCTGTATGCTGGAAGCCAAGATCTCGGTCAACGCAGCCGTGGAGCTGGCCTGCGCCAAGAAGATCATCACCAAAGTGGACCTGGACGGCCCGGTGCTCTGCAGCGAGGACCACATCCTCGGCGGCGCGGTCTTCAACGAGAAGAATATCACCGTCTCGGATGCACCCGGCATGGGCATCCAGGGTTTCGTCCCCGGCAAAGTGACCTATCTGGACGACTGAAAAATCAGAAAAAATAAATAAGAATGACTACCCCCCGGCAGACAAACTCTGCCGGGGGATTTTTCTGCCCTGAGCGGTAAAATATTTCAACTGTGTATTCTTATGACGCACACATAAGGCGGCGCGGAGGAAGGCCGAAAATGAAAAATCTGCCGAAGCAGCCCGAAAAATTCACTGAAAACCTTTGACTTTTCTTCCGTGTGTGCTATAATAACAACTGTCTTCGGGTAAGAGACAGGAAAAGTGTGCGTCGAGGACGCACAAATACAGAGGAGTGTTTTATATGATGAATGGTGCAAAAGCCATTGCGAAGAAGTACAATGAGATCAGCCTCATCCTTCGCATCGTCGTCGGTCTGGTCATCGGCGCGGTGCTGGCGCTTGCGGTGCCGGGTGCAGGCTGGGTCGGCGAGCTGGGCAGCCTGTTCGTCGGCGCACTGAAGGGCATTGCTCCGGTGCTGGTGTTCGTCATCGTGGCGAGCGCGCTGGCACAGGGCAGCTCCAAGCTGGACCGCCGCTTCGGTACGGTCATCTGGCTGTACATGCTCACCACCTTCCTTGCGGCTGCTATCGCTTCGATCACCAGCTTCATGTTCCCTGTGTCGGTCGTTCTGGCAGACGCTGCCCAGTCGGACGTGGTGCCGCAGGGTCTGGGCGAGGTGCTGAGCACCCTGCTTACCAACTTCGTCGCCAACCCTGTCAGCTCTCTGATGAGCGGCAACTACATCGGCATCCTGTTCTGGGCCTGCATGTTCGGCCTTGCCATGAAGAACATCGGCTCTGACACCACCAAGAAGTTCCTCGCCGACACTGCCGACGCTGTGTCGCAGGTGGTGCGCTGGATCATCAATCTGGCTCCCTTCGGCATCATGGGTCTGGTGTACACCAACGTGGCCGGTAACGGTCTGGCCATCTTTACCCAGTACGGCAAGCTGCTGGCCCTGCTGGTGGGTACCATGCTCTTCATGGCGTTCATCGTTTCGCCCTTTATCATGTTCATCTATCTGCGCTGCAACCCGTATCCGCTGGTGTTCCGCTGCCTGAAGGAGTCCGGCCTGACCGCTTTCTTCACCCGCAGCTCTGCGGCCAACATCCCCGTCAACATGGCCCTGTGCGAGAAGCTGGGCCTCGATAAGGATATGTATTCCGTCTCCATCCCTCTGGGCGCTACCATCAATATGGATGGTGCGGCTATCACCATCACCATCATGACGCTGGCTGCGGCCAACACGCTGGGCATCCCCGTGACCCTGCCTGCTGCCATCGTCCTGAGCGCCATGTCCGCTCTGGGTGCCTGCGGCGCTTCCGGCGTGGCCGGCGGCTCTCTGCTGCTCATCCCCATGGCCTGCTCCCTGTTTGGCATCTCCAACGATGTGGCCATGCAGATGGTCGGTGTCGGCTTCATCATCGGCGTGATCCAGGACTCTGTGGAGACTGCGCTGAACTCCGCCGGCGACGTGGAGTTCGCCGCTACCGCCGAGTATCATCAGTGGCTCAAGCAGGGCAAGCCCCTGCCGGACTTCCTGAAGTAATTGCCTTCCTTCTTTCTTCGTGTATATTCATAACGCAGAGCGAAAGCCCTGAAAAAAGACCAGCATTGCATCCGCAACGCTGGTCTTTTTTGCGTGTGTAAGGGATCAGAAGAAGAACCCGAAAATCAGGCGAAGCTTAGAACGGGAAAAGGTCCTTGACCTTGTTCCATACCGCTTTCAGGCCGGAGCCGGAAGCGGAGAAAACGCCGTTGGTCGTCAGCTGGATATCGCTGAAGGTGACATTTGCATTGCGTGCCACATAGAAGCCGACATAGATGTAATCGGAATCAATGGCGGTCAGTGCGTAGTCGAAGCCTGTGGAAGCCGTCTCGTTGTCGCCGTAGATCAGAGTGAAACCGTCTGCCGTGCCGATGAGCTTCAGGTCAACGGTGTCGCCTGCACCGTACTTGACAGTCGCAGCCGGGCCGTCGTACAACTCACCGCTCTTGCGGCCGAAGCAGTTGATCGCACCCTGATTCCGGGTGCCGACGGCGACATAATCGCCGATGGGGTCGGAGATGCTGGTATCAACATACATCTCATCACGGGCCATCAGGCCGAAGGAGACCTGATTGTTTTTTGCCAGTGAGTTGACGGTGGCCTTTGCGGTCAGAGTGAAGTTGGTGCCTGCAGGCAGCTTGACGTAGTACATCATCAGGCCGTCCACCGTGGACGCGATCTTACCGCGGTTGTTGGTGACGCCGAGGGTGATGTTTTGGCCGTCAACTGTTGCGGTGAAATCGCCGCCGGAGATTTTATCATTGCCGCCGACATTGCCGAAGACGGAACCATTCCAGACGGTGCCGTTGGCGTCGGTAAAGGCCGGCCAGAGCGTGCTGTTCTCGGTGGGAGAGACATAGCTGGAAGGAACGTAATCCGGGTTTGCGGCATCGCCGTAGAACTGCTTGTAGGTGGGCTTTTCCTTGTGTTTGCTGTACGCGCCCAGCGGCGTGTCGATGGTGAGCTGGTCGATGAGCCATGCGTTCAGCTTTGCACCATAGCTGTTGGTGTGGGTCAAGTCAAGACCGGTGGGAACCAGATTGCCCTTTTTGCCTTCTTTTGCGCCGGTAAAGCTGTGGGTGTACTGAGCCTTTTTGCCCATCGTGATGTTCTCGTTGATGGTGGCATCGGTCAGATCCACGCAGATGAGGTGCAGCTCGCTGCACATATCACGGATGGCCTGTGCGTAATAGCCGCCCTCATAGACGGTGTCGCCAATGGTGACGGTCTGGGTCTTGTGGCCGGAAGCACTGTCGTAGCTGGCCTTGGTGTTCTCGTTCGTCAGGCGCGCAATAGGCGTGCAGACGACCGGGATGACACCGCGCTCCAGAGCAGGCTGGATGTAGTTGACATAGAGGCTGTTGGCAAAGGAGCCTTCGGTTTTGTAGTCGCCGTTGGGGTTGGTGTAACGGGCAGGCTCGGTCTTCTCGTCATTGTGGCCGAAGCCGATGATGAGGAACTTGTCGCCGGAAGCGTCGCCCAGAGCCGGAACGGTATCGGAACCGTTCATCAGGGTATTGTAGCTGCTCATGCCGGTAAAGTCCTTGCTGGACGCACCGGAGACAGCCAGATTGTAGACATCTGCGTTGAAGTAGTTCGCAATCTCCTCACCGTAGCCTTCACGCGGCAGATAATAGCTGTCGTCGAAAGCGGAAACGGTGGAGTCGCCGACGACCCAGATGGTCGCCTTGGCCGCCTCGGGCTGACCCCATGCGGAACCGCGTGCGCCTGCATCGGTGGCGGCCAGACCCTCAGCGGTCAGCAGGAGCAGGCCGTGCATATTGATGCTGCCGTCTGCGTTCCGGGTCGGAGCAACGGAGGTGTCGAGGCTCTCAAACCAGCTCTCCTTCACCGTGACGGTGTTGGTGGATTTGTTGTGGCTGGTCTGGGTTTCGGAATCCCAGTAGAAGTTGTTCGGGCCGTAGACAGCGGTGCTGCTCTGGCTCTGGAGGGTCAGCTGCTCCTTGCCGTCGGTACCCTTGCGGAAGGAGATGACACCGTCGGCGGCATAGTCGGTCACAGCGGACTTGTTGCCGGTGTAGAGCGCGACGTTATAGCCCTCGTTGTTGTAGGAAGTGGAGCTGTAGACCTTGACGTCCGGGCAGGAGTTGGAGTCGATGCCCTTGGCGGCGTTGTCGTAGGAGATGGAGTTGAGGAGCTTGTGGTTGCCGGGCAGATTGGTGCCGCCCATCTTGAAGCCGTTGCCGTTGCCTGCCGCGATGGTGACAGCAACATTGCTGAAGCTCAGGTTGCCGTCGTCGTCACAGGTGACGGTCGGGAACTGGAGCGACTGCTTCTTGACCGGCTCTGCAGCCAGCATCAGATAACCGTTCTTGTAGGCGACGCAGTTCTGGATGGTGACCGCGCCGATGGAACCGGTTGCAGCCTTTGCGAAGAGATCCCAGCCGTCATCGGCGTTGTAAGCAGCGATGCAGCCGTCGAAGACGTTGCCCTCGCCGGTGGTCAGTTTGGCGGCAAAGCCGTCGGCGTCTTCCATCGCGCGGTCTGCGTTGTTCATGGAGGTGCAGTTCTTGATGGTGTTGTGGCTGGGCCACAGAGCCTTGTTATCAGTGGACAGGCCGGAGACCTGCAGGCCGGTGTTGCCGTTGTTGTAGAAATTCATCTGCTCGAGGACGCAGTAGCTGCCGGCCAGCTGCATACCCTTCGCGCCGTCTGCGGTGTTGGTGATGTTGATCTTGCTGATGTTCCAGTAATTGCCCCAGACACTGAAACCAGTGCCGACGCCGCCGAAGTCCAGCGTTGCGTACTTGCCGTCAGCAGTCGTCATGGTGATGGGAGCTTCTGCGGTGCCGTCGCGGCCGCGCTCGACTTTCAGCTCACCGGTCAGATGGTAGGTGCCGCTTTCCAGCTGGATGGTCTGGCCTGCTGCGGCGTAGTTCAGCGCGGTCTGAATGTCAACTGCGTCTTCCGCACGGGTGCCATTGTTAGCTGCGCTGCCGTCCGGGGTGACGACGATGATGCCGTTCGCGCCCAGAGTACGGAGCGAAACCTTCTTCTCGATAGCAGCGGAATCGTAGCTGCTCAGCTTTTCGTACGCGCTGATAGCGTAGTTTTTGTCCGGGGTGAACTTGACCTTAAAGGTGGTATCGCCGGTCACGGCGTAGCTCTTGGAGAAGGGCTCACCTGCCTTGATGTCCACATTTTTGTCCACGACCACACCGTTTGCGGAGACGGTCGCTTTGCCGTCGGCGTTGGCCTTGAACACCAGTTCATAGCTGTCACCGGTGCAGGTGGCAGGGCTGGTGATCTGGTAAACGGGGGCAACATAGCTGGTAGGCTGGAGCGTCCACTCGGAAGCGTTCCACGTGCTCGTGGTGTAGGTGATGTTGGAGAAGGTCACGTTCATGCCGCGCGCCGCCGCAAAGCCCAGATAAGCTTTGTTGGCTTCCTGCACGGTCATGGGGTCGTCCAGCTCTGCGTACTTGGAGACGCTGGAAGCGGTGCTGTCCTTCGCCGAGATGTACAAGGTCGAAGAGCCGACGACGTCGCCGGTCGAGCCGTCGGCGTTGATGGCGTACTGGGTGGCGACGTAGCTGTTGCTGGTCTTGGCAAGGCTCACACGGTAGGTGTCGCCCTGCTTGATGGCCTGCGAGCTGAACGCCGCACGATTCGACTTGACGTCGTTGGAAGCAGCCGTCTCGTTGGAGATGATGCCGGTGTAGCTGCGGACGCCCACAGCGTCTTTGATCTCAACACCGTCCAGAGGGAGCTTGGTGCCGACGACAGAAATTT
>ERZ857840.1541-NODE-1541-length-25562-cov-5.194848_pt1 | contig 25562 bp, 19 predicted proteins | sample MGYA00519760_ERZ857840 | MGnify/ENA primary metagenome ERZ857840 (study PRJEB31778, sample SAMEA3449371) | human gut metagenome | biome: human gut; feature: human-associated habitat; material: faeces | place: United Kingdom | collected 2010/2012 ... | reverse complement strand
GCCGGGGCGACCCCGCACAGCCGCAACTGGAGCTGGAGAGCGGCCGCCACCGCCTGACATTCGCCCTCGACGCGGCCCCCGGGACGGAAACCCCGTCTGCGGACGACCCGAGGATACGACCCGCCCACCGAAAAACGAACCCTTAAAAACCGCTTTCGCCTATGACGCTCTGAAGACCCGGAACACGCAACGCAACACCCCGGCCCCCGGGCAAGGGGGCACTACCAACCGAACATACCAAAAATCAATACGCTATGAAAAAATACGTCATCATGATCGCCGCCGCGCTCTCCGCATGTGCATTCTCCTCATGCGACGAAGAGACGACGCTCCCGTACATTCCGGTCGAAAAGCCGGAAGACAACACCCCGCCCTCGGGCGAAGACCCGGAGACCTACACCGTCACCTACCGGCTGGACAAGGTGCTGTTGTGCTCCCCCGACAACACGAACGGCCTGGACATTTCCGGCAAGTTGGACTACTTCTCCCCGCTGCGCATGACGCTCAACGTTTCGCCGCTGGGAACCACCGTCGTATTCGAAAACGACGAAGTGCCCTTCTCGCCCTTCGCCGGACTGATACCCGAAGGGGGGGGGCCGATCGCCTGCGAACTGGACTCCGACGTGACACCCAACGTGCTGCGCATCAAGAATTCGGACACCGTGCTGGCCACCTTCGAACAGGACGGATTCACCACCGAGTTCCGGTTGGACAGCCGCCTGCTGACCTACAAATACAAATTCAAGAGCCTCTAACACCTTCCGACCATGAAAAGAATCACGAAACATAAGCTGCTTTTCGGCGCGCTCGCCGCGGCGCTGCCGCTGTTCGTCGTCTCCTGCCTCTACTTCGACAACATCAGCCAGCCCGAACGGGCCCTGCCCGGCTCCGAAATCGAAATCACGGCCCAGCTGCGGGTCGAGCCGGGCACGAACGACAAGGGACGTCTGGTCTTCGCCATGCTCGTCCCGAAGGCGTGGAACGCCGCGGAGACCGCATCGCTCAGCGTGACCACGAAGGATTACAGCCAAAACAAGAACGGGGACCCCGAAGTCGTGAACGAACCGCTCGAACCGATGCCCGCCGGGGAAAAAGACCCCAAGACGGGCAAGCCGTGGAGCGAAGCCTTCATGCAGGTCATGGGGCTGGGCGACAACGCCGGCCTCCCGGAGCAGACGGAGATGGAGTGGGTCGTATGGCGCTCCTCGACCGCATTCGAAATCTGGGACAAGATCACCAACCCGGACAACACGGAGACCAAGTTCAATCCCGTGCACGCCGACGTGAACATCCGGCTGAAAACCGGCTCCGAACCGCTCACCTGCTACCTGGGGTACAGCTACGGATACGACAGCTACGGCCTCAGCGTCGATGAGAAGCGCCATGCGGACGCGCAGTTCAAGCCCCTCACGGTCTCCGACAGGGTGTTCTCCACGACCCCCTCGGTGTTCCGCTACGGCGACGTGTTCGGCATCACCTTCTCGCCTTCCGGAACCGCGCTGGAAGGTGCTCCGGAGATCTACCTCTGCGGCACGGCCGTCCACGACGGCGGACAAAGGACCGAAATCAAGACCGCCGGGGACAAGAACCGCATGACGCCCGTCGAGGGACGCTTCGAGAAGTTCTTCTGGCCGAAGGACCTCTTCGGGCTTCCGAACGACGCGGTGATCGAGGAGCTGCACTTCCACTTCATCAACGCCGACGGCAGCATCGCGGTCATGGACGACGAGAACGGCGGCGGGGAGTTCTTCGTCGAGCAGTCGGCCGAATAACGGCGCACGGGTCCGGCCGGATGCCCGGCCGCCCCGTCCGAAGCCCGCTCCGCATCGCGCGGGGCGGGCTTCGCCGCGCCATGCGGCGGCGAAAAAAGCGGAGGGCGGACGAAATCCGGCAAAAAACACTACCTTTGTGAAAAATACCGCGACACGCCATGAAAACAGCCTGCCTGCAATTCAATCCCATACAGGAGAACACCTATGTCGTCTGGGACGACACGAAGCAGTGCGTCATCATCGACGCCGGGAACTCCTCGCCGCGCGAGGACGCCGCGCTGGACAACTTCATCGCCGGACACGGGCTCGAACCCGTCATGGCCATCAACACCCACGGCCATTTCGACCATACGCTGGGCGTCGGACACCTCAAGGAGCGCTACGGCATTCCCTTCGCCCTCTCGGGCAAGGACCGCTTCCTGCTGGACAACGCCTCGGCGAGCGGCTCGGTCTTCGGCGTGAAGGTGGGCGCGATGCCCCCGGCGGAGATCGACCTCGACGGCACGCCCGAAATCCGTTTCGGACGGACGATCCTCCGCGTGATCCCCACCCCGGGCCACACCCCGGGCCACGTGGCGTTCTACGAGCCGCAGGCGAAAGCGCTCTTCACGGGCGACACGCTCTTCCGCGAGTCGATCGGCCGCACGGACCTGCCGGGCGGCGACTACTCGTGGATCATGCGCTCGATCCTCGACGAACTGGTCCCGCTGGGCGACGAGGTCCACGTCTACCCCGGCCACGGCCCCGAATCGACGATCGGCCACGAGACGCTCTACAATCCCTTCATCGTCGAGGTGCTGAACGAGGAAGTGAACTACAAGGAGCGATGAAGGCCCTGATTCATAAGATTCTCTACCGGACGCTTCCGCTCGAAGGCTACCTGCGGGTCGTGAGCCGGATGTTCTTTCTCTGGCAGCGGCTCGGCATCGGACGCTACGCCCCGGCCACGGAGTACGTCTACCACCTGCCGCAGCTGGTGCGTCCGGGCGACACCGCCATCGACATCGGCGCCAACCTGGGCTACTACGCCCGCACGATCTCGCGGCTGGCGGGTCCTGCGGGGTGCGTCTATGCCGTGGAGCCCGTGGCTCCGATCCGCAAGGTCCTGAGCCGCAACCTCCGCCGCTGCGCGAACGCCGAGATAGTCCCCTATGCCCTCGGGACCGAGAACAAACCGATCACGATGGCCAACGATTCGGCGCGCGAAACGGGCTACTTCGGCACGGGACAGAATTTCGTCAACGACGGCGGCCAAAAAGCCGCCGCGGAGTTCACGGCGCAGATGCGCCGCGGCAGCGAGCTGTTCGGCAAACTGGAGCGTCTCGATTTCGTGAAGTGCGACATCGAGGGGTACGAGGTGGTGGTGATGAACGAGATGCGGCCGCTGCTCGAAAAATTCCGCCCCACGGTGCTGATCGAAACGGGTGGCGCGAATCGTCCGCAGATCGTCGCGCTCTTCACGGAGCTGGGCTACCGGGGCTGCACGCTCGACCGGGGGCGGGAGGTCCCCCTGACGGAAGATTCCACGAAAGACATTATTTTCCGGATCGGAGAATAATTGTGAATTATGAATTGTGAATTTTGAATTGCCATGCGCATTGACATCCTGACGGTCGTCCCCGAACTGCTGACCTCGCCGCTCCACGAATCCATCCTGAAACGGGCGCAGGAAAAAGGGCTGGTGGAGATCGTCGTACACAACCTGCACGACTACGCCCACGACAAACGCAAGACCACCGACGACTATCCGTTCGGCGGCGAGGCGGGCATGGTCATGAAGTGCGAACCGGTGTTCGAGCTGGTCGAGAAGCTCCAGGCGGAGCGGCCGTACGACGAGATCATCTACACCTCGCCGGACGGCATCCGGTACGACCAGCACGAAGCCAACCGGCTGTCAACGCTCGAAAACATCATCATCCTCTGCGGCCACTACAAGGGCATCGACCACCGCATCCGCGAACACCTCGTCACACGCGAAATCTCGATCGGCGACTACGTGCTCACGGGCGGCGAACTGGCGGCCTGCATCATCGCCGACTCGGTCGTGCGTATCATCCCGGGCGCCATCGGCGACGAAGCCTCGGCGCTCACCGACTCGTTCCAGGACAACCTGCTGGCGCCGCCGGTCTACACGCGCCCGGCCGAGTTCCGCGGCTGGAGGGTTCCCGACGTGCTGCTCTCGGGCAACTTCGCCCAGATCGCCCGGTGGCAGGACGAACAGTCCCTCGAACGCACCCGGCAGCTGCGGCCCGACCTGCTCGGCGAATAAGCGAATGCCATGAAACGGAAGACTTCGCTCATCGTCTGGGGTGCCGTCCTGCTGCTCGCCGCCTACGGCATCTACGACATCGTACGGGAGGTCAGGCGCAGCTATACTTCCTGCTACGCACACACCTATTCGCATGCCATCGGGCAGATGATGGGGCCGCGGTTCGATTCGCTCGCACCCCGGGGCGAGGGCATCCGCATCGGGGTGGTCGACGCCGGTTTCGGCGGGCTGCGCGACGACCGCTTCACGCGCCGTCTCCGTGTCGCGGACTACCTCGACCTGACGGACGGCGACACGACGGGATTCTTCCGCGACGACTGCGACCACGGCACCCGAGTCACACGGAACATCGGGGGCTTCTCCAACGACACCCTGCTGGGGCTGGCCTGCAAAGCCGACTACTACCTGGTGAAATCCGACCTCGAGCACGGCGAGCCGCGCGAGGACGAACGCCGCCTGTGCCGGGCCCTGGCCTGGCTCGCACAGCGGCAGGTCGACGTGGTCAACATCTCGCTGGGCTATACCGTATTCGACGATTTCGACGGCTATACGCCGCAGATGCTCGACGGCCGCACGGCGCTCTGCTCGCGTTTTCTCGACAGCCTGCTCGATGCGCACCCGCGCATGGTCGTCGTACAAAGCGCCGGCAACGAGGGGAAAAACAAATGGCGCCACATCTCGTTCCCCGGGGATGTCGCCGAGGCCGTCACGGTCGGCGCGGCCGACTCCGAAGGCACGGGGCGTTCGGGCAAGAGCGGCACCGGCTACTACCCGCACCCCGTCAAGCCCGACCTGGTGGTGTACGACTCCCCGAACGGCACGTCGTTCTCGACGCCCGTGGTCACGGGGCTGTGCGCCGCCCTGATGGGGTACAGGCCGATGGAACGCCGCGAGCTGATCCGCCTGCTGCACGCTTCGGGCACCCGCAGCGCAGCGCCCGACCTCGAAACGGGCTACGGCATCCCGCAGTGCGACACCCTGCTCGGATTCCTGGATACCCTCGCTGAATTACAAACCCTACCGCTAAACGCAACGCAATGAAATACTACCTCATCGCCGGCGAGCCCTCGGGCGACCTGCACGGCTCGAATCTGATAAAAGGACTCCTCAAAGCCGATCCCGAAGCACGGCTGCGCTTCTGGGGCGGCGACCTGATGGCCGCGGCGGGCGGCGAGGCGAACCTGGCCAAGCACTACCGCGAAACCTCGTTCTTCGGCATCGTGCAGGTGCTGAAAAACCTGAGGACGATCAAACGGCAGATGCGCGAATGCCGGGCCGACGTCGCGGCATTCGCCCCCGACGTGCTGATCCTGGTCGACTACCCCGGCTTCAACATGAAGATGGCGCGCTGGGCCAAAGAGCACGGCATCCGCACCTTCTATTACATCGCCCCGAAGGTCTGGGCGTGGCGCGAATGGCGGGTGAAGGCGATCCGCAGATACGTCGATCGGCTCTTCATCATCTTCCCCTTCGAACGCACCTATTTCCCGAAGCACGGCATCGAACCCGTTTTCGAGGGCAACCCGCTGGCGGACGCCATCGAAGCCCGCCGCGCATCGCTTCCGACGCCCGACGAGTTCCGCCGCCGGAACGGACTGGACGAACGTCCGATCATCGCCCTGCTGGCCGGCAGCCGCCGGGGCGAAATCCGCGCGAACCTGCCGCTGATGGCCCTGCTGTCGAAACGCTTCCCCGAACATCAGTTCGTGGTGGCGGGCGTCGCGTGGATCGACCGCGCGCTGTACGAACAACATATGGCCGGCAGCGACATCCGCTACGTCTGCGACCAGACCTACGAAACGCTGGCGGCGGCCGAAGCGGCCGTGGTGACATCGGGCACGGCGACGCTCGAAACGGCTCTGCTGGGGATTCCCGAGGCGGTCGTCTACCGCACGGTGTGGTGGCAGGTGTGGCTGCGCCCCTATGTGCTGAAGGTGCCGTGGGTGTCGCTGGTGAATCTCAACCTCGGGCGCGAGTGCGTGGCCGAACTGATCCAGTCGGACCTCTCGGTGGAGCGCGCCGAACAGGAGCTGCGGGCGATCGTCGCAGGAGGGTCGAAACGCGAAAAGATGCTCGCCGATTTCGACGAACTGCGAACCGTGATCGGCGGCCCCGGCGCCAGCGACCGCTTCGCAGAGCGCATGGTGGAGGAGTTAAAGAAGGAAAACCGATGAAAATCATCTGCATAGGCCGCAACTACGCCGAACACGCGGCGGAACTGCACGAACAGCTGAACGACAGCGGGAAGCTTCCCGAAGAACCGATGTTCTTCCTAAAACCCGACACGGCGCTGCTCCGAAACAACGACCCGTTCTACATCCCGTCGTTCTCGCAGGAGGTGCATTACGAATGCGAACTGGTCGTGCGGATCAACCGCGTGGGCAAAGCCATCTCCGAGCGGTTCGCACACCGCTACTACGACGAAGTGGGACTGGGCATCGACTTCACGGCCCGCGACCTCCAGCGGCGGGCCATCGCCGAGGGACTTCCGTGGGAGAGCTGCAAGGCTTTCGACCGTTCGGCGGCGATCTCTCCGGCATTCGTGCCGCTCACGGAGCTGGGCGGAGACGTGCAGCGGCTGCATTTCACGCTCGACGTGAACGGCCAACGCCGCCAGACGGGCGACACGGCGGAGATGCTCTTCACGGTGGACCGGATCATCGCTTCGGTGTCGCGGTACGTGACGCTGCGCATGGGCGATCTGCTTTACACCGGAACGCCCGCGGGCGTGGGTCCCGTCGCGCCCGGCGACAACCTGCGCGCGGCGCTCGAAGGACGCGAACTGCTGAACTTCGACATCCGATAAAAGAGGTGAAAAGTGAAACGTATAAGGTGAAAGGTGTATGATCATACAAGATAAAAGCAAGCGATTTGCCGTTCGGATCATCCGATTTTACAATTACCTGAAAGAAACCCGGAACCAGACACTCGGCAGGCAGATTCTCCGGAGCGGAACAGCTATCGGAGCCAACATCGCGGAATCCGCGAATGCCCAAAGCAACAAAGATTTTTTATCAAAAATAAACATTGCACTGAAAGAGTGCTCGGAAACGAAATACTGGTTGGAAATTCTTTTCGAATCGGAAACCATCGACAAAAACAGTTTTCAATCGCTGTACGACGACTGCGTGGAACTCGAAAAATTACTGAGTTCTTCCGTAAAAACCGTCAAAGCAAAATTATAAAACCCAATTTTCACCTTTAACTTTTCAACTTTCACCTTGATACTTAGCGACAAACTCAAACCCTACCGCCTGCTGCTGGCGTCGCAGTCGCCGCGGAGGCGGGAACTGATGACCGGATGCGGGCTTCCCTACGAACTCGCCCCGAAATACGACTGCGAGGAGGTCTATCCCGCCGACCTCCCGGCCGAAGAGGTGCCGCTCTACCTCTCGCAGCTCAAAAGCCGGGCCTGGCCCGGGCCGCTCGCGCCGGACGTGATCCTGCTGACCGCCGACACGGTGGTAGTGCTCGACGGCGAGGTCCTCGGCAAGCCCCGCGGACGCGACGAGGCCGTCGAGATGCTCGGGCGGCTGTCGGGACGCCGCCACACGGTGGTTTCGGGCGTCACGCTGCGCACGGCGGAGCGGATGCACAGCTTCGGGGCGCGGACGAACGTCTGGTTCCGCACGCTCACGGCCGAGGAGACCGAACACTACATCGACACCTGCCGCCCGTTCGACAAGGCGGGGTCGTACGGCATTCAGGAGTGGATCGGCTACGCCGCCATCGAACGCATCGAAGGCTCGTTCTACAACGTCATGGGCCTTCCCATTCAGAAAGTATATGTAGAACTGGATAAATTCTTAGACCGATGAAACGAACCCTGCTGACCCTGCTGACCCTGCTGACCGTCCTCTTCATGCTGCCTGCGCTGGCCGACGAGGGCATGTGGCTCCCGAGCCTGATCTCCTCGCGCATCGACGACATGCGCGCCAAGGGATTCCGGCTCACCGCCGAAGACATCTATTCCGTCAACCAAGCCTCGATGAAAGACGCCGTGGTGCTGTTCAACGGCGGCTGCACGGGCGAACTGATCTCGCCCGAAGGACTGCTGCTGACCAACCACCACTGCGGCTACGGCGCCATCCAACGGCACTCGACCGTCGAACACGACTACCTCACCGACGGATTCTGGGCCATGTCGCGCGCCGAGGAGCTGCCCAACGAAAAACTCTGGGTGCGCTTCCTCGTCCGGATGGAGGAGGTAACCGACCGCATCGCCGCGGGAGAGACCGCAGACGAGATCGTCAAGAAGGCCGAGGCCGAAGCCCCCGGCTACAAGGCCTCCGTGGAGCAGATGTACTACGGCAACCAACAGTTCCTGTTCGTCTACGAGCAGTTCGACGACGTGCGCCTGGTGGCCGCGCCGCCCTCGTCGATCGGCAAGTTCGGCGGCGACACCGACAACTGGATATGGCCCCGCCACACGGGCGACTTCTCGATGTTCCGCGTCTACGCCTCGAAGGAAAACAAGCCGGCGCCCTACTCGCCCCAGAACGTCCCCTACCGCCCCAAGAAGCACTTCACCATCTCGACGAAAGGCGTGAAAGAGGGGGATTTCACGATGATCTACGGCTTCCCGGGCAACACCCAGGAGTATATCCTCTCGGACGCCGTAGCCTACATCGCCGAGCGTTCCGACCCGGCGAAGATCGCCGTCCGCACGGGCCGTCTCGACATCATCTCCAAGGCGCAGGAGTCCGATCCCGCGCTGCGCATCTTCTACGCCGCCCGTCACGCCTCGATCGCCAACGCCTGGAAGAAGTGGCAGGGCGAGGTGCTGGGCATCGAACGCCGCGGCACCGTGGCCTCGAAACGCGCCTATGAGGAGGCGTTCGACGCCTGGGCGCAGGACAAACCCGAATACCGCAACGTCGTGGCGCAGCTCAAAGCCGAGTACGCCCGCATCGCAGACCCCTATTTCGCCCGCGAGATCACGCTCGAAACGCTCGGCGCACTTCCGATCAGATACTCCGCCAAAGAGCGCGCCGAGGCGGTCTTCGCCCGCCGCGAAGCGACCGAACGCGCCCTGTACGATCTGCAATTCGGGGAGTACGCCCGCCGCTGTCCGGTGCAGTATCAGATTCCGGAATTCCTCGACGGCGTAGCCCGCTGCGGCTCGCCCGAAGCCTTTGCCGAGGAGGTTTTCACGCAGGTCTGGAACGAGGGCGACACCACGGCGGCGACCGCCCTGCGTTCGGGAACGAAGCGCATGCTCGACCACATCGCATGGCTCACGGGCACCAAATCGCTGCGCAACCTCAACAGCAAACGGCTCAACGAACTCTACACCTCTTATATTAAAGGGCTGCGCGAATGGGACGCCCGGCGCGCCTTCTACCCCGACGCCAACCTCACGCTCCGCGTGGCCTACGGCACGGTGGCCGGATACGAGTATGCCGACGGCGAGTACCACAAGCCGCAGACGACCCTCGACGGCATCATCGCCAAGGACAATCCCGAAATCTACGACTACGACATCCCGCAGGCCCTGCGCGACCTCTACGCTTCGAAAGAGTACGGCCGCTGGGCGACGACGATCGACGGCCGCAAGACCGTGCCGGTGTGCTTCCTGGCCACGAACCACACCACGGGCGGCAATTCCGGATCGCCGGTGCTGAACGCTTCGGGCGAACTGGTCGGCATCAATTTCGACCGTACGTGGCGTTCGACGATGAGCGACGTGGCGTTCGACCCCTCGATCTGCCGCAATATCGCCGTGGACATCCGCTACGTGTTGTTCGTCGTGGACCGCATCGGCGGCGCGGGCTACCTGCTCAAAGAGATGAAACTCAAATAAAGGGGGGGGGCGTTCCGTAGGCCGTGCAGGAGCGCCGCCGCAGGCGTTTCGTAAATTTTGACGTTTTTCGCGCAAAAATTTTGCGAATCGCAAAATAGTGTCTATATTTGCACTCCCGAAAGTTGCTTCGGGGATGCAATGCCCAGGTGGTGAAATTGGTAGACACGCTACTTTGAGGGGGTAGTGAACAATTACGTTCGTGCAAGTTCGAGTCTTGTCCTGGGCACTAAGAACTCCGTTAGAGGAAACTCTGACGGGGTTTTATATTTTCCATGTCCGCACCTTGTCCGCATTTTCTAACAACATCCGGCTCACACATAAAATCGTATGAAAAAATAGACGAGTTCCCGCGATAGGGAATTCGTCTAATATTTATTTTTTTATTGTCGGCATATTCTGAATAACGACTCCTTGCAATAATTTTCCATTAACCTTTTTATTGCTTTTAACCCCATCTGCACTCCATGTTCCCCATTGCTTAAAGAAAAATGGAATATGATTAGTTTCGGTCTGTCGCTTAATGTTTAAGACCCATTTCTTCTTTCATAGGACGGGCCTGTACCCCACTTTCACCTCCGACAATAACCTAATTTATTCCCTTAAGATCCAATTCACCCAAATCTTCGAGAAGCGGCTCACATGAAATGAATCGAATTGGAGCTTTCAAATGTCATATATAATCCAAAAGATTAGGCGGTTTCATTTTTAGATGGGATGAAGGAACGAAAAGCAACTGTGCTATTTTCGGCAGATTGCAAAGAACCTCTAACCTCAAACAACTGGAGCAAAAAGTAATAAATCGTCAAAAAAGCAAGGGATATTTCTATTGTAGACTTTGTCACGTTACTATTCTGTATAAATTTTACTGTTTTTTGCAATTCGGTTTCGGATACAAGGCAAATCGCTTAATTTGTTAATAATAACAAATTAAGCGACCTTTTGATTCTAAAAGTTCCTATCGAGTTATTGAAAAACAAAAAACTATAGATTTATTTGCAATTAGCTTTCCTATATTCTTTGGGGGATAACCCGAATCGAACTGCGAACTCCTTATAAAAATAAGATTTACTGCTGAACCCCGATTTGTACATGATTTCCTGTACGGTCAACTGTGTTGTACGGAGAAGTTTAGAAGCGCGATCCAAACGGACCATCCGGATATATTCTCCAGGCGTTTTCCCCGTGAGTTCTTTCAATTTTTCATAAAGCGAAGTTTTTCCGATGCCGATGAAATCGGAAATGGCCGTCGGATTGAGTGATTCGTCATCGATGTTATTCTCGATGAAAACGACGATTTCGTGCAACATCCGTTCATCTTCATGGTGAAGCGTAATTCCTTCGCGCACGGTCACGTCCGAACGTGCCGAATTGAAATACTCTTTCAATACTGTGCGTTTGTGTAATAATTGTTCGACTGTCGCTAAAATATGACGGGGATGGAACGGTTTGGTGATGTAAGCGTCGGCGCCGTGTTCTACTGCTACTATGCGATCTTCAATGGACAGTTTTGCTGAAACGCTTACGATCGGGATATGAGCCGTACGTTCATCAGAACGGATGCGGTCAATCAACCCAATTCCGTCGAGTCTGGGCATGACAATGTCGCACAAGACTAAGTCGGGCAGGTTTTGCCGTAGCATTTCGAGTCCGTTGTTACCGTCATTGGCCGTCAGTACGGTGTAATGTGGAGCCAGAATATCGCGGAATAGTTCACGAACATTATAATCGTCCTCTACGACCAATACCGTAAACCGCGTTTGTTCGATCTGCATTTTCGGCACATGGAGGACGACTGCTTCCTGTGTCGGTTGTACAGACGTTACATCGGAAAGCGGCATGGGAGGAACGATGGCTTGGAACTCAACATATTCATTTAACCGGCTCTCCACTGAAATCCGTCCGCCGAGCAGTTCGGTAAGCCCCTTGGTAAGATTTAGCCCGATTCCCGTACTTATGGCATAGCGTTGTTGGGTATGTTCGAAAATCCGGAACCTGTTGAATACCTCGGCACACTGCTTTTCTGTAAGGCCCCGTCCGGAATTACGTACACGGAACCGAATGGAGCCGTCCGGTTGCATATTGAGCCAGATTCGGATATATCCTTTTTCCGGCGTATATTTGAATGCATTGGAAAGAAGATTGAAAATGATCTTTTCCAGTGCATTCCGGTCCGTTGTAAAAGGCTCTATCCGACCGATATGCACCGATAGTTCGATTCTGCTTTCACCTGCTATCTCCGTATAATTGTCTACGATGGAATTGAGCATGGAACTCAAATTGATAGATTCTGCACGGAGAACCGTATGTCCGGAATCTGCCTTACGGAACTCCATCAATTCATTGAGCAACTGCTGCATTCGATCAGCATTATTTTTGATGAGGTGCACGTACCGCTTTGCATAGTTATCCAGTTCGACTCGTTCGAGTAATTGCTGTGCGGGACCGTAAATCAGGGTCAACGGCGTGAAGAACTCGTGAGCGATGTTCTCAAAGAAGTTAAGTTGTGATTCGTGCATCTTTTGTTGTTGCCGTTTTGCGATATGCTCCAACAAAAGTTGCCGATTCAATCGGATTCTGTTGCGAATGACTGAATAGACGATAGCTGTGATAAGTGCCGACAAAACGAAATAAGCGAAAATAGCCCACCCGCTGAACCACCATGGATGCCCCACATGCAGTTCGAACATGGACGTTGACTTACTCCACACACGGTCTCCGTTTGTATAGCGCACCTCGAGCTGGTAACGACCCGGCGGCAGTCGAGTGATGGAAACGGTGGGGTTGCTTCCATTGTAGATCCATGCATCTGAAAAATCGGCGATTCGATATGCGAATACGCAGTTTTCATTGTTGATCAAATCACCGACACAAAATGTTAACGATACATGGGCTTCGTCGTAGGTTAAGTTCAGCACGTTCGTTTTCACCCGATCATAAACATTCAACTCCTTGTTGTTGATCCGCAAGCCGGCAAGCCTGATTTCGGGCTCAAAATTACGCAAGCGCATTTCTTCCGGATTGAAATAGCTGAAACCTGCCACACCCCCGAAAAAGACATCCATTTCATTATCTCGGAAATAGGCTCCATCCGAAAACTCATCGTTTTGCAAACCATTGCGAGATGTGTACTGAATTGCCTTGCCGGAAAGCCGGTCAATGCAAGTTATGCCGTTGCCTGTACTAATCCATAAATTACCGGCCAAATCTTCCACGATACCGTGAACCGCCGGATCTCCCAGTTCATTTTCACCCGGGAATCCCGTGATCCGCATCTGTCCATCTTTTTCCGCCAACCGATTCAATCCGTAACTGGTTCCGGCCCACAACCCGTCGTCTGCTCCTTGGATCAGCGAAAGAATGTCTCTATTTTTTTCTCCTGCGCTCTCTGCCGGGTCATCGGTATTTTCGAATCGCTCCCAACGGGTGTCAAACCGCACGACACCGCCACCGCGGGTCCCGAGCCAAAGTATATTGGGATCGGTGCCGCGGACGATGGAATAAATAATGTTGCTGCCCAGAGCTGCATGGGCTCCCGAAGCTTTGTACTGCCGGATGTCGCGGGCGACGTATCCTTTCCTTGGGTGGTATTCCACGCGAATGCGGATTAAGCCCGAACCCGAGGTCCCGGCCCACAGGAGCGAGTCGCCATGACTGAAAGCGAGGCTGTATATCGACTTGACAGAAAAATCGTCCGCCGGAAGGTACAATCGGCTCGGAATATCTTTCCCGCGCGGCAAATAGTTGATGCCCTTGCCTTCTGTCCCGATGAAGATATCTCCGCGGCTGTTCTTGCGCATACTGTAAACGGTATTGGAGATCAGTCCCTGTGCCGTGGTAATCTCTCCTGTAATCATTCGTGTGCGTTTGTCGAACAATTTGATCCCTTCGCCTTTCGTTCCTACCAGTATCGTACCATCGTCCCGTCGGGCAAAACAACGGACCGGATAGGCGGTATGAACCGTTCGGAAAGGTGAGGTATATTCGAAAATCTTCAACAGCCCCCGCCCGTCGGTTCCTACCCAAACGATCTCCTGAGATCCGGCATAGAGCGAAAACACTGCCGTTCGGGAAGGAAACGCATCGATGGACTCGGTACGCCTCGTATGCAGATTGTAACGGACGAGTCGGTCTCCGTTTCGATCCGTGAGAAAAAGCGATTCGTTTCGATAAGCGATTCGCCCGACCTGCGGCAATCCGGTTTCGATCGACAGCCGCTCTCGCGTACGAAGATCTACCGCTTCCAATGTCTTTCCGTAATTTATTACCAGCATATTCCCGGCCAAGGCCATGTCCGACACCGGACGTTCCGTTTCCAAGGGGGACTCCTCTGTGAGAACGGGAATCTTACCGCTCTCGTCGAACAGCAAACGGTAACACCGGATCTCCCGCGATTCGGTTAGCAGATAGATGCGATCGGTATCGTCGAGCAGCATGGATAGCACCGCAGAATCGCCTCCGCGGACCGGAACGAACTCTGATTCTTTTTCTTCTGCCCGATAAAGATGGAATCCCTGCTGTTTCACACAGACCAGCATCTCCTGCCGGGAGGTTTTTCCCATCAAGCACGATAATGTCCCTTTCGGCGAAATGTTTTCGTACCCGGGGCGATAGTTGGTGAAAAGTTGTGTTCGTTCATCCCAGCGACTCACACAATCGTTCGTCACTACCCATATCGTAAGCGAATCCTGTTCAATAATTTGCCGAACAACATTGTTGCCGATGCTTCCTGGGGAATTCCGCTTATGTCGGTAGATCCGGAATGTCCGTCCGTCGTAGACATTCAGCCCGTCCCAGGTTCCTACCCAAAGCCGGTGGCGTGAATCTTCGCAGAAACAGTTTACGGAATTGTTCGACAATCCGTTCTCATTGGACAATCGTTCGAGCATATATTGTTCCCCCGCATGAGAGGCCAAGCCCGTCAGGCAGAATGTCAGAATGAGTAACGGATATTTCAGCTGTTTCATATTGCTAAGATAACAAGCCGGACCGGGAAAACAAAATTTTGCCTCCCGGGAAAATCGAGACAGAACTTTTTTCGGAACAGAGAGGACCTTTTTCAAAAGCGTAGAATACGTTTTCTGAAGAATAGAGAACTATGTTGTCCCGACGGTTGTCTATTTTTGCAAAACCTAAATTAACCATTATGAGGAAATCATTCAATGTCATTTTGCTCCTAATGGCCGGGATCATGGTTTCCGGCTGCGGAGGTGCGGGGCGTTCCGGAACGGAAGGCGCCGCAGGCGGAAATAGGTTGCCGGAATGGGCCTTGGGCGGATTCGTACGTCCCGCAGAGGTTAATCCCGTTATCCAGCCTGATCCGCGAGTCAAATTTTTCTGTCCGATGCGCAGGGATTCTGTCGGATGGATGGAAAGCGATACTTTCAATCCGGCGGCAACCGTCAAGGACGGAAAGATCTGCGTACTTTTCCGTGCCGAGGATAATTCGGCGACGGGTATCGGCAAACGCACTTCGCGCATAGGTTTGGCGCAAAGCGAGGACGGCGTGACGATGGAACTCCGGCATGATCCGGTACTTTTCCCGACAGAGGATGCCTTGAAGTCGTACGATTGGCCGGGCGGATGTGAAGATCCGCGCATTGCCGTAACCGAAGATGGTACCTATGTAATGCTTTACACATCGTGGAACCGCCGGATTCCGCGGCTCTGTGTGGCTACGTCGCGAGATTTGGTGAATTGGACGAAACACGGCTACGCTTTTCAGAAAGCTTACTCAGGGCGTTTCCTCGATTTGAAGAGCAAATCGGGATCGATCGTAACCAAACTCGACGGCGATAAACTCGTCATCTCGCGCGTAAACGGTAAATATCTGATGTATTGGGGTGAACGGATGATCAATATTGCCACGTCGGATGACTTGATCAACTGGACTCCGGAATTGGATGAAAACGGAGAACTGAAAGGCGTGGTCTATCCGCGGAATGGCTATTTCGATAGTGCGCTGACCGAATGCGGTCCTCCGGCTGTGCTGACCGATAAAGGCATCCTTTTGCTTTATAACGGTAAGAACCGGGTTGACGCCCACCGCGACATGCGTTATCCGGCAGGGACTTATTCCGCAGGACAGCTTTTGTTCGACTCGGAGGATCCGGGAAAGGTACTCGGGCGTCTTGACGTGCCGTTCTTCCGTCCGGTGGATGATTTCGAGAAGAGCGGGCAGTATAAAGACGGTACGGTCTTCATTGAAGGATTGGTTTATTACAAATCCAAATGGTATCTTTACTACGGCTGTGCCGACTCACACGTCGGGGTTGCCGTCTACGATCCGGAGGTCGAGACGCCCGGAGATTCCGTCCCGGAAACGACTGAGGTATGAAACGGATACTTGGACTATTTCTGTTATTGGCATCGGGAATGTTCGCCGGAGCACAAACTCTCACCGTAGCCAGTTACAACCTCCGAAACGCCAATCCGAAAGATGCGGCTCAGGGAGACGGATGGGCGCAACGCTGCCCCGTAATAGCCGATCTCGTCCGTTTCCACGATTTCGACATTTTCGGTGCGCAGGAGGTGCTTCATGGCCAACTGCTGGACCTGCTTGCGGTTTTGCCCGATTATGATTATATCGGTGTGGGACGTGACGACGGCGTTGAAAAAGGCGAATACGCTCCGATCCTCTACAAGCGCGACCGGTTCCGGCTCCTTGACTCGGGACACTTTTGGCTGGCTGAAGATTCCACCCGGCCTGTCAAAGGCTGGGACGCTGCTTACGTACGCATTTGCACTTGGGGCCGGTTTCTCGACAGGAAAAGCCGCAAACGGTTCTGGTTTTTCACGTTGCATACCGATCACAAAGGTCAGCGTTCACAGATAGAAAGCTGTCGGTTGGTATTGGACAAGATCCGGGAGATGTGCCGCGGTGAACGTGTCGTTCTCACGGGAGATTTCAACGTGGGCGAAACGAGTGACTGCCATGCTCTGCTGTGTGAATCCGGAATACTTGGCGACGCTTACGATGCGGCGCCGATCAGGCTGGCAACCACTGGCACGGAAAATTGGTTCGATCCCGATGTGAAGACTTTCCGGCGTATCGATCACGTTTTCATAACACCCGGTTTCCGGCCGTTGCGCTACGGCATTCTGACCGATACTTATCGAGTTCCGACTGACACAGCGGGAAAATACCGGGCACACACGCCTTCGGATCATTTTCCTGTCGTCGTGGAACTGAACTATTGAGTATTGGCAGAAATGGCCTCGAAATGTCATGGCGGGACTTATCTTTTGCTCGGTACGCCATTTCGGATCAATTCGTAAATCTACTAACTGAATAAATTATGAAACATTTTCAAAACCATCGGCTGTTCCGGACGCTCGTCGGAGCGATACTGCTCTTGATATCGTTCTTTGCGGTTAGTCCGGTCGCCGCACAGACCTCACAGTCTGTCGTATCGGTCTCCGGTCGAGTGACCGACGCTTCGGGACAGCCGATCCCCGGTGCCAGTGTCATTGTGAAAGGCACGACCATCGGTGTTACTACAACCGACAACGGTTCGTTTTCCCTGCACAATGTCGCAACAGGGGCCACGGTCGTTGTTTCGTTCATGGGTTATGCCGACCAAGAGTTCAGCGTACTTGCCTCGAAAGATGTTTACGATGTCGTATTAGCCGAGGATGATACCCTAATCGACGATGTGGTCGTCGTAGGTTACGGCACCCAGAAAAAAGCGAATCTGACCGGCGCAGTAGCACAGGTCACGTCGAAAGAGTTGGAAAATCGCCCGGTCGCCAATCTCGGACAGGCTTTGCAGGGTATGGTTCCCAATCTCAACGTGACGGTTTCTTCGGGCAAGCCCGGTGCAGGAGCCAGTTTCCAGATTCGCGGCACGGGTTCGCCCAACGGCGGCAGTCCGCTGATTCTTGTCGATGGCGTGGAGAGTTATCCCGACCGCATCAACGCCAACGACATCGAAACGATTTCCGTGCTGAAAGATGCGGCCTCGGCTGCCATCTATGGTGCAAAAGCCGCTTTCGGCGTGATTCTGATCACCACGAAGAGCGGTAGCCGGAATCAGAAAGCAACGGTATCCTACGATGGTTATTTCGCTTTCTCGGCGCCGACGACCTCTACCGATTACGAGACTCGCGGCTATTATTCGGCCGGCATCGCCGATTTTTTCATGGAGTCGGGTCGCGGTGTACGTTATACCAATTACACCCAGGCCGACTATCAGGCCATGTGGGAACGGCGCAACGACAAGACCGAACATCCCGATCGTCCGTGGGTCATCATCGACAACCGCTTTGGACGCGAAAGCTACGTCTACTTAGCCAACTTCGACTGGTATAACTACCTCTACGACATGAGCCGTCCCACGACCGATCACAATATCAGCATTTCGGGTGGCAGTGACAAGATGTCTTATCTCGTCAGCGGCCGGTATTATTCGCAGGACGGAGTACAGAAACTCGGAGACGACGGCTATAAATCGTACAATATCCGTTCGAACCTTTCGTTCGAGGTGCGCCCGTGGCTCGAAATTAAGAATTCCACACGCATGTTTAGCGGTCGCTATACTTATTCGGGAGTGGAGAGCGAATCGACCAACTGGCGCCGTCCGGGAATGCACTGTCTGGCCAGTTTCGTCCCGATGAATCCCGACGGAACGTCTGTGGCTTATACTTCTCTGACTTACTCTTCGACGCACTTCCCGTCGGACGGATGGGTCGCTATGATGCAACAGGGAGGTACCGGAGGCCACAATCTGACTCAGGAAATGGCCACCAAATTCGATTTCATCTTCAAAATTCATAAAAATCTGACGGCACAGGCCGATTTCGGTTATAAGAAAGGGTACCTGCGCAATGACTACCGGGAGATGGATGTACAGTATTCGAAATACCCGGGTGAGGTGGAGACGATGACAACCAATTACTCCGACTCCTATCGGGAGGTAGTCTACGATCAGAATTTCTATACGGCGAATGCTTTCGCCACTTACAAAAACGATTGGAACGGACACAACTTGGAGGTGATCGGAGGTTTCAACTACGAGACACGCCGCCATCGAGATCTGAAAGTTACACGTGAAGATCTGCTGACTAAGGAACTCTCGGATTTTAATCTCGCAGTGGGTGAAATTCCCGAACTTACCGGAGGCCGCGACGAACGTGCAACCGTAGGCATCTTCTATCGAGCAGCCTACAACTATAAAGGACGCTATTTATTCGAGGTAGACGGTCGTTATGACGGATCGTCGAAGTTTCCTCGCGGGGATCGCTTCGGATTCTTTCCTTCGTTTTCGCTGGGGTACAGGATCAGCGAAGAGAAATTTTTCGAGCCTGTCCGCAGCGTAATCGACAACCTTAAAATTCGGGCCTCTTACGGTACGCTGGGGAATCAGGATGTAGGATCGTACGATTACATACAGAGCGTTAACACGCAAAAAGTAATGGGCAACTACACGTTCGACAAGGTCAGCGGGGGCGCTTATGCCTATGCAGACGATCCGGTAGCGGGCAATCTCACCTGGGAGAAAGTGGTCCACAAGAATATCGGTATTGATTTGAATATGCTGCGTTCGCGCTTGAACCTTACGTTCGATGCTTATATCCGCGATGTAAAAGGCATCCTGACTCAAGGAAAATCGCTGCCGTCGATTTATGGTGCTGATGAGCCTATGGTCAATGCCAATGACATCCGTACCAAAGGATGGGAACTGGCACTCGGCTGGCGGGATTCGTTCAAGGTCGCCGGACGTCCTTTCCATTACGCTGTGACGGCGACCTTGGCTGATTATACGGCCAAGTACACCAAAGTGGATAACCCTTCGGGAATTTTGAGCGATCCCTACGTAGGCAAAGAGGTGGGCGAAATATGGGGATACCGTATAGATGGTTTGTTCCGGACAACCGCCGAAGCCCAGGAATATGCCTCCCGGATCGATCTGACCGAAGTCTGCTACGACTATTTTCGCACTGATGCGGGCGAATACGGACGAGGGATTCAAGCCGGCGATATGAAATATCTCGATCTGAACGGCGACAATGCCGTAAATGAGGGGGCAGGTACGCTCGATAATCCGGGTGACCGTGTGAAAATCGGAAACAGCACCCCTCGTTATACCTATGGTCTGAACCTGTCATTCGAATGGTGCGGATTCGACATTTCGGCCTTCTTTCAGGGCGTAGGACGTCAAGACTGGTATCCTGCCAACGACAACATCAAATTCTGGGGTCCCTATGTCCGTCCGTTCGCATCGTTCATTCCACGCAATTTCATGTCCGATGTTTGGAGTGAAGAGAATCCCGACGCCTATTTCCCCCGCGCTCGTGCTTATTCGGCCCGCGATTCCAAGCACTCAATGCGCAACGTCAACGATCGTTACCTGCAAAATCTGGCTTATTGTCGCCTGAAAAATCTCACTATTGGGTATAGTTTGCCCGAACGATGGATATCAAAAGTAGGACTTTCGAAATGCCGCATCTATTTCAGCGGTGAAAATCTGTTCTACTTTACGAAATTGCACAGCGATTTTATCGATCCGGAGCAAGCGACTACCAACAGCGGAAATTCGGACGCCTATCCGTGGTACAAAACCTTTGCTTTCGGCGTCAACCTGACATTCTAAACATACGACCATGAAACATACGATCATCAATGCGTTGTTCCTCTCCGCAGCTATAGCCTGTATATCGTGCGAGGACATGCTCGACTATCAGCCAAAAGACCGTCTCTCCCCGGATACCTATTTCAAGACGGAGACCGACTGCGAACTTTGGACGAACAATTACTACACCGTCTTCCCGTCCGCCGAGGGTATTTATAGCGAGCCTTACGATGTTATCGTGCGCGATGTGCTGGCCGACGAAATATCGGGAGTGCGCAAGCCCATGCCGACCGACGGTAACTGGAACTGGGAAAAGTTGCGTGAAATGAATTTCTTCCTTTCACGTGCATCGCAAGTCGAGGATGAGTCCGTACGACTTGAATACGAGGGTCTGACCCGCTTTTTCCGGGCCTATTTCTACTTCGAGAAGGTCAAACGCTATGGCGATGTGCCTTGGGTGGACCGTCCGCTGGGTTCGGATGAAGAAGAACTGTACAAAGGGCGCGAGTCGCGCGAGTCGGTTATGGAGAAAGTAATGGAGGATGTGAATTTCGCCATCGCCAATCTGCCCGAGGTGCAGAATGTCTACCGCGTAACCCGATGGACGGCTCGCGCTTTGAAGTCGCGTATCGCGTTATTCGAAGGGACATTCCGGAAATATCACGGACTCGACGGATATGAAGAGTTTCTTCAGGCGTGCGTCAATGCTTCAGAGCCTTTCTTGACCGGGCCTTATTCGATTTACACGAGTGGCAGCACGCCTTATCAGGATCTTTTCACATCTCAGAATGCCATTGAGACAGAGATTATTTTGGCGCGGGCCTATACGTCGGCCATCAGCGGTATGACGCACGATGTCAACGGACACCTTACGGGTGCGACGATGGGACGTCCCGGCATGACGCGCAACGTGGTCAACATGTACCTTATGCGCGACGGATCACGCTACACGGATCAGGCGGACTATGCTACCAAGACATTTGTCGAAGAGTGCAAGAACCGCGATTTGCGCATGGCGCAGACACTCCGCACTCCGGGGTACAAACGAATCGGCGGCAGCAAGGAACTGGCTCCGGACCTTTCGCGCTCGACGACCGGATATCAACTTATCAAATATCTCACCGAAGAGAAATATGACGCAAACAAAGCCTCGACCAACGATATGCCTCTTTTCCGGTTGGCGGAGGTGCTGCTGAACTATGCCGAAGCCAAGGCCGAACTGGGAACGTTGAAACAGGCGGACCTTGATAATACGATCCGGCCGTTGCGTGTTCGTGCCGGGTTACCCGACCTCGACATGGAAGAAGCGAATGCGAATCCTGATCCTTATCTCTCCTCATCCGAAACGGGATATGCCAACGTGACCGGAGCCAACAAGGGTGTCATTCTGGAAATCCGCCGCGAGCGGACGCTCGAAACTCCGATGGAGGGACTTCGTTACTGGGACATTATGCGTTGGAAAGAAGGCAAACGTTTCGAGAAGCCTATCGAAGGGCTTTACTTTCCCGGTACGGGTGAGTACGATCTTGACGGGAACGGGTCGGTTGACGTTTGCATATACGATACCGAGAAGGCTCCGGGAAACAGCGCCGACGTACTTTACCTTAAATTAGGGTCGGATATCGTTCTGAGCGGAGAAACTAGCGGCAATGTTTTGGCTCATAGTACACAGCAACGTATCTGGAACGAAGAGCGCGATTATCTTTACCCCATTCCGACCGATGATCGGGTGCTTACGCAAGGGGCTATTTCACAGAATCCCGGATGGAATGACGGACTGCCTTTTTAATCTAAAAACGAATCGAAATGAAAACATTGAAAACGATAGCCTTGTTATTCTGCTTGGCAGTAGGTGCATCCGCCTGCCACGATCTGGAAGGGGACAATTCCGATTTTGATCTCGGATTTGCCTCCGGGAATGGCGGTTCGAATCCTTATGTCGATGGTTACGACCGGCTGGACAACTCCCTGCGCCTGGCAACCTACAATACTCATCGCTGCGAAGGGCCTATTACACAGGATCCGGCCTATGATCGGGCGCACTACGACATGACGGCCAAGGTCATCAGCCTTGTGGCACCCGATGCCATTGCCCTTCAGGAACTGGATGAAAAGACCTCTTGGCATCCTGTCTCGCAGATTCGGGAACTGGCGAATCGTACGGGAATGTATGCCACGTTCGGCCGTGCCATCGACCAGCGGGGAGGGCAGTACGGCAACGGGATTCTCTCGCGCGAAGAGCCTCTCTCGACCGAAATACTTTCCCTGCCGAACCCCGATCAAACCGAAGCCCGCATCGCTCTGGTAGCCGAATTCGAGCGTTTCGTCTTCATCGCCACGCACTTCTGTCACAAATCGGAGGTTAACCGTACGGCGGCTGCCACGCGGTTGAATGAATATGCCGCAGAACACTTCCAGACGTCGGACAAGCCAGTCTATCTGGCTGGAGACCTGAATCTGAACAGGACGACGTCGGACGCTTTCATTGAACTGCTCAAAAGCTGGAAAATCATCACCTCGAATGACTACACGATGTCTACGGGAAACACCCGCATCGACTACGTTTTGGTTTACACAGGCAATCAGGCTTCTTGTGAAGTACTCGGAGCAGCCGTTCCGACTTTCTCGGAGATCGATGTCTATACCGTCTCGGACCACCTGCCTGTTTTCGTAGACCTCAAGAAAGAGTAAATGCCCAATTAAAGACTGTGTTGTTATGAACAAGATATTTTCAAATGCCCGGCGGTTTTTCGCACTGCTTTTCGTACCGGTATTGGCCGCAGCATGCGTAAATCAAGATGTCGATCTTCCGAATGCGTCGCTTCGGGCCGATAAGACGCAGATTGCCGCCCCTGCTATGGAGTCGGATTTCACGGTCGCACTTAAAGCCAACTGCAATTGGCAGGTCGTCATCGAAGACGAAGACGCTCAATGGCTTTCCATTTCCCCGAAAACAGGTCTGGGAAATGCCGACATTGTTCTTTCGCTTATGCCCAATACCTCGACTGTTCGAGACGCGGAAGTGACGATTCGCTCTACCGACGATCCGTCGCAAACTCTGACGGTTTTCGTGAAGCAGTCCGCTCACGGCTCCTATCTGACGATTGCTGAACTGCGCTCGTTGGCTTCGAACCTGACGGTCGGAACTCCCGAATATACCATTACGGAGGACAAAAAGATCTGCGCAATAGTCAATACGGCTGCCATTGGAGCAAACCTGCCTGGCGGAGTTTTCGGCATACAAGATGCCAAAGAACCCGGTTCGGGCATCCTCGTCCGCACGGAAGAGCTTTCGTGGAACGACTTCGGTGAAGAATTGGAAATTCCGGTTAAGGGTGCCGTGCTGACGCGTGATGGGAACGGAATACTCGAATTGCACCCTGCGGCCGATGCTGCCATAGTGCGGACCGAAACCTCGAATGTGCAACTCAGTCCGGTTGTCATCTCCCATGCCGATTATGTTGCCAAGAGCTACGAATCGATGTACGTCGCCTTAGAGACCGTGCAAGCTGTAGCTACGGAGTTGACTGCTACGATGGATGGGCGCGTGGAATTCCAGGATGAAGACAATGAACGTTACGCGGTTTACACATGGTCGGGTGCGGCGTTCGTCGGAGCCGCCGTACCGACGGGTAGTGGCCGGCTGGCAGGTATTGCCTCCCTGGTGGACGGTGAAGTGGTACTCTTGCCCGTCACCGCGGAAGATTTCGCTCTTTCGGGAAACCGCTTCGGCGCCGCTTCGGGTATCCGACTGCCATATATCTTCTCGTTCAAAGCCAAAGGGGCCTCGGATGCCGATGGCATGTACTATAATACGATGCGGATGTCTGACGGATCGACATGGACGAATTTCCTTTCGGCACCGCCGGCCAAACAGATTGTGGAGCCGAACGACGGATCGGGTGTCACGATGACCTTTTACAGGAGCAAGGCTTCGTCGAATGGTAACAACAACGGGGTGCGGTTTAGGGTTAATGCCGATAAGCTCGACAACATCTTCTCGCTCCAGCTGTGGGATACCGGAAATCCCTATCCCTATGTATTGTTAACCTATCCGATTGCAGAAACGGTTTCCGGGACGTTGTGGCTTTCATGCAGCGTTACGGGAACGAATTATGCCCCGCGCAATTATACCGTGCAAAGTTCGACCGACAACACGCTATGGGAAACATGCGGCGATTTGCTGATTCCTTCGGGCAAGCGTAACGTTCCGCATTTCTTCTCTGTGCCGGTGACACTGCACGAAACGCTTAGAAAAGGCTCTACGCTTTATATCCGCATCATGCAAAAAGAGGACATCCGCATAGGCGGCGATACGAAGGCTACGGAAGGCGGCGAAGGTCGTCTGCACGCTGCGATAGTACTCGACCGGCCTTCATCCGATTTGACGACTTTCCCCGCCAGAGCAATTTATACCGAAGGTTTCGATCGGATCTACGGTGGTGTAGATTACTTGCTGGGAAGTGATAAACTGGTCAATATGAACGTCTTCTCGGGCAATGACATTTCGATCTGGAACGAAGCGGAAAAAGGCGGCTTGACCGGAGAGAACGTGAGTGCCCGTCCGGGTTACGTCCAGATCGGCCATGCACCGTTCCAGGCAACGCTGCCCAATGCCCTTTCCTGCCAAGTCGGTCAGTTGACCACTCCTGCTCTCTCGGCGTTGGCCGAAGCGACGGATATCGAGGTGACGCTGAAAGCAATGGCCTATAAGACAGGGTCGATGATGGCCGATGCTGCCGACAAGGAGGGTGATATGACCAGCTTCAAGGTCGAAGTGATCGGTGGCGGCACAATCGACGGTGAAACTTCAAAGGTGATATCGGGTATGAACTATCAGAGTTTCTCGGATTTCCGATTCCTGGTGAACGGAGCGACCTCCGCCACGCAATTGCGTTTCACGAGCGAAGCGGCCGAAGGCGGCTTTACGCGCTGGTTCCTCGATGATATATGTGTCGTAAAGCGTTAAGATAAAACGAATAAGCCTGCACTGGAAACAACTTTCCGGTGCAGGCTTATTTTCATAAACAGATATTCATGCCGATTTTTTCCTACTTTCGCAAAAGCGCGCCTTCGGCGCCGTTCACGGGCGACGACGCGGCGCGCATGAAACTCTACAAGAAGCTGCGTTTCCAGAGCTTCATCGCCGG